>Ga0308157_10008055_pt1 | contig 12086 bp, 7 predicted proteins | sample PhyBR1_FD_201035 | JGI IMG/M metagenome (GOLD analysis project Ga0308157, IMG submission 201035) | Phyllosphere microbial communities from UC Gill Tract Community Farm, Albany, California, United States - DLSLB.R1 | ecosystem: Host-associated > Plants > Phyllosphere > Unclassified | place: USA...
GTAATCGGTGTCCTTGGCGAACTTGTTCCAGTCGACCGTGATGAAGCCGTGGTCGCTGGCGTGCGCATAGTTCGGTATCGCCGCATTCGGAATGACCGAGCCGAGGTAGGCCAGCGGCGTGGTGGCGCCGGCGGTCGAGCCGGTGCCGTAGCCAGGATAGAAGGTGGCTGCATCGGTCATCGGGCCTGGCGCGTTGCGGCCGTCGCAGGTGCGCAGCTGCGTGTTGGGCTGGAAGAAGCGCACATTCATATTGTTGCCGCAAGCGACGTTCATCCAGGCGTCGGCCGCCGAATACGAACGGTAGCGGCGCTCGATGTCGTCATACGATCCGCCCACCTTCAGCGAGAAGTCGCTGTCACCCCAGTTCAGGTTCAGGCGCGAACCCTTGGTGGTATTGGTGCGCTCGTACAAATCCATGCGCAGCACGGACAAGCCCTGCCCGCCCTGATACCAGCCGAAGTTGGAGGGATTGTTGATGTCCAGGTTGCCGCTGTAGACCGGCGTCTGGCCCAGTTTCGTGTTGTCGTACTGGATCACCGAATTGGCCGACGGCGTTGCCAGCAGCACGGTCGGCATGTCGCGGTAGAAGGTGCTCTTGGTGTAGTTGACGTGACCGTCGATGGTCCATTTGTCGGCCGGGCGGAACTCGAAGCCGGGATTGAAGCTGCGGAAGAGTGTCTTCTCCTTCATCGGCCGGAACTCCAGCGCCCAGAAGGTGTTGGCCAGCGTGGCCTTGGTCACCGTGCAGCCGGTGGTGCAATCGCTGCGGTCGAATTCCATGCCGATCGGGATCACCGTGTTGGCGCGCGTGCCGACGTTCATGCCCTCGGACAGCATATCGTTTTTCTTCTGCGCGAACAGCGTGTCCAGATAAAAATCCCACTGGTCGTTGGGCTGCCACTGGAAGCTCAACACTTCGCCGGCGCGCTTGCGCTCGCCTTCGTAGATGATGTGGCGGCCCAGGCGGCCCATCAGGCCGTTGTCGATCTGTTGCAGCGTCGCGCCTGGATTCAGCGCCAGCAGCATCGCGGCGTCGATCTGCTTGCCGGGCACCAGCACCGATTGCGCATAGCTCGGCAGGCTGCTCAACGGCAGGCCGGACGGCACGGTGTCAGGCGTCGATTGCGAACCGCCGCCGGTGCCATTGAGCGCATAGCCCGGCTGGCCCTGGAACGCTTTCAGTTGCAGGTTGCGCATGTCGACCGTCTGGAACGCATCGGTCTTGTACTTGGTGTTGCCCCAGGCGACGCCGGCCAGCACGCCGAATTTACCGAAGCTGGCGCTGTTCCAGGTGTTGCTGATCAGCGCCGAGCCGGTGTTGCCCCACTGGCCGTTCTGATCGCGGTAGTTGCCGCTCAGGGTGAGCGCGGTGCGGAAGCCGGCCTTGTCGAACGGCCGCACGCTGCGCATGTTGACGGTGCCGGCAATGCCACCTTCGATCAGGCTGGCCTGCTGGCTCTTGTAGACGCTGGCGCTGCGGAACAGTTCGGACGGCAGGAAGTCCATGTCCACTTCGCGGTTGGCGCTGATGCTGCCGCCCCAGCTGCCCGCCGACGCCGACGCCATCGGCGCGCCGTTCAACAGCACGCGGGTGAAGGCCGGGCCCATGCCGCGGATCGAAATGTTCAGGCCCTCGCCGTCGATCGAACCACGCGTGACCTGCACGCCCGGCACACGGGCCAGCGCATCGGCGATGTTCGGATCGGGGAACTTGCCCATGTCTTCGGAAAATACCGTGTCGCTCAAGCCGATGTTATCGCGCTTCTCGTTGGCCGACAGCGCCAGCGAACTGCGGTAGCCGCTCACCGTGACGGTCTTTACCAGCGGGGCGTTTTCCGGCGTGCTTGCCTCGTCCTTGGACGCGGGCTGCTCCTGCGCCCAGGCGGCCGAGATCATGCCCGCCATGACGGTCAACGCCAGGGCGCTGCGCCCACGGCCGGTCCCGAGGCCGACGGCCTCATTGATTTGCTTGTTCATCCATGTCTCCTGTTATTGGCATTTTCTGCCGTTTATTCGCGCGCCTGCGGCGCGTCGTTGGTATTGCTGGATGCTGCTACCCTGAAGTGTTTTGTCGTTTCCTCCTAAAAAAATGAGATGCGCAACCATTTTGCGCTGCGGATGAAGGGAATTTAGGGGAAGGCTTGTCGGGATGCCAATAACTTATTTGTCGTTATTGATATGCATTTTGATATTGGCGGACGGTGGCGCGAATCTTGCCGCAGAGTGAAAACACCGCCAGAAGGCGGTGTTTTGGAGCATGTTACTTTCGTTTTATAAGTTACATGGTTGCGGTTTTTATACGACACCCGCTGTTGATAGCGCAATCATGATTCGTCCCGGATAAGCGATTTCAGCCGGTCGTTCTCATCGCCATTGTCGGTGACATACACCGTATAGCTGGCGCCATCCGGCGCCACCCGCACCACCACATGGCCGTCGCGGCTGCGCAGCTGGCTGGTCAGCCGCCGGTTGGCCAGGTGGTTGGCCGCCATCAACGAGGTCGCATACACTTCGCGCGGACCTGGATACAGGCGCTGGCTCAACATGCGCTCCAGTTGCAACATGTCCGGATGCGCGAGATGCCAGCTTGGTATCACCCACGCCTGCGGACGCAGCGCGCGCACCACGTCGCCACTCAGGCCGTCGAACATGCCGTGATGGTCGGCAGTGGCCACATTGACCGGCCCCGCCACCTTGGCTGCCGCACCCAGCACGTCACGCCAGGGCAGCTCGCCATCGTGCGTGTAGCTGGTCAGGTCGCCGCCGGTGAAGTAGGCGAATTTTCCCAGGCTGATTTTCAGCGCGATCGAACACACATTCTCATCCGGATAGTCGGCGCGCGCCAGCGACGACAACGGAGGGAACATGCTTTTGGCCTGCTCGCCGCTGCCAGTCCATACCTCGCCGTTGGCAGCCACCGTGCGGATGCTGAACGGCGCGCTGCCACCGCGCATCGCCAGCTGGCTGGCGCTGCCGGCGCGGATTGCCGCCACGCCCAGCCCGCGCTGCACACGCGACTGCACGAAAGCATCGTAGTTTTCTGCATAGCGGCCGCCTGGCCTGAGCGGAAAGTCATACGCCGGATAGCCGCGATCGACCAGCAGGCCGACCGGCAGCAGCTCCGCCACATCGGTCACGCCGGACAGCCGGTAAGCACCTTGCGCCGATAGTGGCGCGGCGTCATTGACATCACCCAGATGGTCCGGATGGATGTGCGTCACCAGCAGGTAGTCCAGCTGCTGGCGGCCGGTGGCGCGCAAATGCCGTTGCGCATATCGCGCTATCCATTCGCCGGGCCGGTGCGATGCGTCCGGCATCGGCGCGGCCGAGACATCCAGCGCATTGTTGGTGGCGCCAGCGTCAATCAGCATGCTGGTCCCGTCTGGCATGACGACCAGCGTGGCGCTGCCTCGCCCGGTGGCGATGTGGTGGATGTCCAGGCAGCCCGGCGTCCATGGCGGCAGGTGCTGGTCTTCCACGGCGGCAGTCGCCGCGCGCAAGGCCAGCGGCGCCGCCAGCAAGCCCAATACAAAGTGACGGCGGTTCAGAGGTGCGGTCATGGCCATCCCTTAGAATTTCGCGCCGAGCGTCAGGCCGAAGGTGCGCGGCTCGCCGTCATATTCTGCACGCACCACCTGCGTCGAGCGGGTCAGGATGTAGCGTGTGTCGTTGGCGTTCTTCACCCAAGCGGTCACTTTCCAGCTGCGGTCGGGCGACTCATAGCCGATGCTCATATTGGCCAGGCCGTAGCCCGGGATCTGCAGGTTGGGATCGGCGGCGGCGCCGGTGTTGTAGGTGTCGCGCCAAGCGTAGTTGGCAGCAGCGGTGACGAAGCCGGCGCCGTTCAGCGGCAGCGTCATGTTGGCGGCCGCCGAATACTGATTGGCCGGCGCCGACGACAGCCGGTTGCCGGTGTAGTTGAAGGTGCCAACGGCAAAGCTGTCGTAGACGCCGTTCAGGTGGCTGTAGCCGGCCGACAGGTCGAGCCAGCGCGTGGGCTTGTACGCCACTTCCAGTTCGCCACCCTTCACGGTCGCCTTGCCGGCGTTGATGATGCTCAGGATGCCGGTCAGGGTGTTGTTGACGAATTCCTGCTTGTCGGTGTACTTCATCTTGTACAGCGAAGCATTCAGGCGCAGACGGTTGTTCAGCCATTGCGACTTGACGCCGGCTTCGATATTGGTGACTTTTTCGGGATCGAACGGCGTGCGGAAGATCGCCGCCGTCGACGCATCGCCGTTGAAGCCGCCGGCGGTGAAGCCACGTGTGGCGCTGGCGTACCACATCAGATTGGCCTGTGGCTGCCAGCTCAGCACCACGCGCGGCGTCAGCTCGCTCCAGCTAGCCTTGTTGCCGTTGCTGCTGAACGTGGCGGCCGGCCGCAGATAATCGGTGCGGGTCAGGCCGGCGGTTTTCTCGTCATGCGTGTAGCGCACGCCGGCGGTCAGGTCGAAGGTTGCGGGCAGGTGCAGCACGCCGTCAGCAAACACGCCGAGGCTTTTGGTGTCGACCTGCTGGTCGGCCAGTGTTGAACTGGCCAGTGCGCCGGTGCGTGCAGCCAGGCCGCGTGTCCACAACTGGCGTGCACCTTCCTCGCTCATGTAATACAGGCCGGTGACGAAATCACCTGCAGCCCATTTCGGGCTGGCGTAGCGCAGTTCGTGCGACCAGGTGTCGATGTTGTCGGCGTCACGCGGGATGCTCTGGCTGCCGGTGGCCAGCAGGCTGTAATGCGCGCCGACACCGGAATAATCTTCACTGGCGCGCGAGCTGCGGTAGGCGCTGATGGCGGTCAGGTCGCCGGCGGCCAGCTTCCAGTTCAACCTGGCCGACATGCCGGAGATGTAGCGCTTGAAGCCCTGCTGCACGCCCAGTTCGGCGGTGCGCGGATTACCATCGTCACCCAGCGTACTGGACGACAGCGTGCGGCCGCCATTCCAGTCTTCGCTGTAATCGGCGCTGAGCGTGGCCTCGATGTCACTATCCGGCTTGAGCAGCAGTTGCGCGCGATAGTTGCGGCTGTTCAGATCATCCAGCTCCTGACCGGTCAGGCGGTCGCGCCCATAACCATCGCGCTCGCGCACCGAGGTCGAGAATTTGATGGCAGCCGTCTCGCTCAGCGGCGTGCTGACCAGGCCATTGAACAGCCGCTCACCCAGATTGCCGAAGCTGACCTGCGCCTCGGCGGCACGCTCGTCCAGCGCTGGCTGGCGGGTGGTGATGACGATCGCGCCACCGGTGACATTGCGGCCGAACAGCGTGCCCTGCGGCCCTTTCAACACATTGATGCTGTCCAGATCAAACAGTTCAAAACTGGCGGCGCTGTTACGCGGGATGAACACGTCATCCACCACCACCGCCACCGGCTTGCTGACGCCGATCTGCGAGAAGGTATTGCTGATGCCGCGAATGGCGATGGTCGGATTGGTCTGGCTGAACGACGACACCAGCAAGCCCGGCGTCAGGCGGCTGACATCCTGCAGGTTCTGCACGCGGTTCGCTTCCAGCGTGCGCGCCGACAGCGTGGTCATCGAAATGGGAACGCTCTGGGCGGCCTGGCTGCGTTTTTGAGCGGTGACGGTGATGGAGGCGAGACCTTCGGCTGGCTCTGCGGCGACTGGCGCCGCTGCTGCGCTTGCGGCGGCGGGTGGGCGGCGAAAGATCACCACCGCGCTGGCGCCGTCATGCCGCACTTGCAGGCCGCTATTGCCGAGCAGCTGTTTCAGCGCATCGTCCGCCGACAGCGGGCCACGCACGCCCCTGGTCTGCACGCCGTCGATATCGGCGCTGCTATACAGCACCTGCACGCCAGACTGGTTGCTCCATGCATCCAGCGCCGCCTTCAGATCGCCGGCGCCGATGTTGATGTCGCGCGTTTGCGCCTGCGCTGCCGCGCACAATGCCAGGGCGGCGATAGCCAGTGTATGACGAACCATGTTCATTCCCTAATTTTAGAAGTGATTGGATACTGCTCACTTACTAAGACGAGTCGCGCGATGCGATCCGGTATGCATCAGCGATAAATTTTTATGGTGTCGCCCTGACGCTCGACTTTCAGCCCCATGCCTTGTTGCAGCAGGCGCGCGAAGCCGTCGATGTTATCGACATTGAAGCTGCCGCCGATGCGCAGTTGCGCCGCCACCGGATCGGCGATCACCAGCTGTCGTTTGTTATAGCGGTTGAATTCCTGCGCCGCCTGCGCCAGCGTCATCTGGTCCAGCACCAGCCTTCCCTGGCGCCAGCTGAGGCGACTGGCGGTCTGCTGGTCGGTCTGATGGCTGACCAGTACCGCATCACCTGCGGCGATCAGGCTGTCGTTGCGGGTGATGATGGCCGGTGCGCCGGCCGACACTGCACCGGCCGGGCTGACCTGCACGCGGCCATCGACCACATTCACCTGCACCTGGCCGTTGTCGTCGCGGCGCACCGAGAAGCGCGTGCCCAGCACCGTCACGCGGCGCGTGCCTGCCTCCACCACGAACGGCCGCCTGGCGTCGTGCATCACCTCGAAATAGGCTTCGCCCTTGTCCAGCCACACGGTGCGCTTCGACGCCGCCAGGCTGGCGCGCATCCTGGTATTGGTATTCAGCGTCACGCGCGTGCCATCGTCCAGCGCCAGTGAGGTGCTTTGGCCGAGCGCAGTCTGATAGCGCTCCGGCTGCGCGCGTAATCCGAACGAGCCTAGCCAGGCCGCACCAACCAGCACCACCACGCCGGCGGCAATGCGCCACGACCGCGTGTTCATCGCCTGGAACATCGACGCTGCCGGCACCGCCTTGCGTTCGGGATTATGCAAACTCTCCAGCCGGTCGGCGCGCCGCCAGACGCTTTCCAGCCGCAGCCACGCGATGCGGTGCGCAGTGGCGGCGTTGATCCATGCATCCAGCTCCTGCTGATGCTGCGCGGTCCAGCCGTCGCCGTCACGGCGCGCCAGCCACTCGGCTGCCCGGGCTTCGATATCGGCGGCGCGCATCATGCCGGGCCACCTTGCTGCTCATTCTTGCCACGTATTTTAGTCACCATTTTTGACATGCCGACGACAACTCCCTTCAACAACAAGGCATCGGCCAGCGCCCGCATGCCTTTGGCAATCTGCTTTTCCACCGTATCTTCGGTAATACCGAGGTGCTGCGCGACCTCGCGCTGCGACATGCCATCGATCTTGCGCATGCGTACCACCTCGCCGCAACGCAGCGGCAACTGCTCCAGCGCCGATTGCAATAAACGTAATTCCTGCATGCCGCTGGCGTGACGCTCCGGTGTCAGGTCGTCGCTGTGCACATCCAGCGTTTCCAGGTCGGCGTAGGCTTCAATCGAGACGATCTGGGCACGGCGCGCCTGGTCGATCAGCAGGTTGCGCGCGGCGGCGAAGACGAAGGGCTGCACCAGCTCCGGGCGGCGGCGCGCGGCAGATTCATAGATCCGCACATATACTTCTTGCAACAGATCGGCGGCATCATCCGACGGCTGGCGGTGACGGCGCAGGAAACGCGCAAGCGCCGCCTCCAGTGGCAGCACTTCGCGAACAAACCAGTCATCCAGATCGGTGGGCATCGTCATTGAAAATGGTGGGCATACGGACTAAGACGAAGCAGCGGGACAAATCCGGTATGGGTGGCTCAACTTTTTTTCAGACCAGTCTCCCTGACCGTGCAATCACTCATATTTCTGACTCGAATCCCTATTGAGCCGGTTTGACGAAAAATGTATATATCTATTCTCTTCCATTACCGGGCCATCGGCAACCAATGAAAACGACATTCCAACGCTATGCTGTGCTGTGTGCAGCCTTCCTGGCTTGTGCCACCGCGCAGGCCGAAATCGGCAAGCGCTTCCCTTCCGAACGCAAGGTGGTCAAGGACCCGGTCACCGGCACCATGCTGACCTTCCTGACCAGCAAGCCGCATGGCGATTCCAAGATCTATCCCACCCATCCGCAATGGACTTCGGATGGCAAATGGCTGGTATTCCGCTCGAACATCGCCGGCAAGGAGGCGGTGGCGGTCAATGAACAGAGCGGCGATATCGTGCAGGTCAGCGAAGGCGGTTACACCGGTATGCTGAACCTGGCGCGCAAGTCGATGAAGCTGTACTTCATGCGCAATGACGGCGGCGCCGCCAAGCGCTTGCAGATTGTTGAAGTCGATCTGGCGCGCGTGTTTGCCGACAGCGCCGCCGGCACGCTGAAGCCTGCCGACGCGTATCAGCGTGTGGCGGGCACCACGCCGGTCGAGCTGGAAGCCGGCGGCGACATGGCGCTGGACGCGGATGAGGAATGGGTTTATTTCCGCGTCGGTCCTGGTGAGGCGGCGCGCCATCTGGCGCCGGGCACGAAAATCGAACCGGCTTTCGGTCCGCGCAAGATGGGCGCAGGGCCGAACGGCATCGCGCGCATGAACCTGCGTACTGGCGAGTTCCGTCATGTGGTGTCGGTGCCGTTCCAGATCGGCCATATCCAGGCCAATCTGTTCAATCCAGGCGAAATCGTATTTTGCTGGGAGACTGGCGGCAAGTCGCCGCAACGCACCTGGACCGTGAAGGCCGATGGCAGCGGCTTGCGTCCGTTGTATCCGGAAGCGTCGTATGAATGGGTGACGCATGAGGCGGTCATCAGCAAGGATGAAGTGGCGATGGCCATCATGGGTCATCGTCCTGTGCCTGGTGCCAGCGGTGCACCGGGCACGGATGTCGGCGGCGCCAATCCGGGACAGGATGCGGAATGGGGCAATGCCGGCACGCGCGAAAAGCCGACCGGCCTGGCCATCGTCAACCTGCGCACACGCGAAATGACGATTGCCGGACAGACGCCGTCTGGCAGCGGCTTGTGGCATGTGCATGGGTCGTCTGACGGCCGCTGGGCCGTGGGCGACGATTTCAGCCGCTCGGTGTACCTGATCGACCGCCGCACGCGGGAAATGATCATGTTAACCACCGGCCACCGCACCACAGCGGCCGATCATCCGCATCCAACCTTCAACGCGGATGGCACGCGCATCCAGATCCAGTCGGCGATGCTGTCGGAAGACGGCCGCACGATGAACATCTGCATCGTGCCGGTACCGGAAGCGTGGCTCAAGCGCTGAAAAACGCCTTCAACGACTGCGCTTCCGGCAGCAGATCGCTCCAGGCCTCCAGCTGCGCCAGGCTGGCCTTCGCCAGTTTGGCGCGCGCAGTCTTCGACAGCGGCCCGAAACGCCGCGTCAACTGCCGCTCCAGTACCGACGCCACGCCCTCCCTGATGCCCTCCCTGATGCCCTCCTCCCGGCCTTTCTCCCATCCCTTATCCATAAATGACTGCTCCAATGGGCTAATCCATTCCATTTTTTGCTCCTTCTCCCATTTCAGGATAGCCCGCCAGTAGCGTTGCTGATGTGCTTCCGGCAAGACCATCATCCAATTGATATCTTGAATAACATAATTATGCGCGCCTTAGTCCAACCGTGTTGATACAGTAGCTTGGTAAGCCGCCACTTGGACGCATAGAGTTGATTCACATCATGACGCGCCTGCTGCGTGCGCAAGTGGACCAATGTGATCCAGGCAAAAGAATTATGCGACGCCTGCAACTCGTCAGTCTGGCCGGCAAAGTCCAGCAACTTGGCGGCGGTAAAGTAAAACGTGGTTGCCGTGCCCTGCACCTGGCTATGCCAGGCGTCAGGACGCCAGTTCGGATCATCGTCAGCCAGCAATGCCAGGCTGACCACTGGCCGCGTGTGCTCCTTGTGTATCCGATAGTTATAGTCGTATACGCGCCGCGCAAAGTGGGCATCGCGCTGCGCCTGCACTTCGATGTGAACGAGTATCCACTGAAAGGTTATCGCTGCTTTCCAGGGAGTGTCATAACGGGCGGATGGCGTGGGATTCGGCATCCGCCCAGTCTCGGCCTGGATTGCCCAGGCCGTATTGAGCTACTACAAGGCGCGATTTCAGAACTTGTAGTTCAGCCCCAGCACGAAGGTGCGGCCGGAGTGGACGTACAGCAGCGTGTCGTTGCGCTGGGTGTCGCGGCCGTAGCGCAGTGGCGTGTCACGCAGGTTTTGCCCTTCCAGGCTGATACGCAACTGCGGCGTGAGGTTGTACGACAGGCTCATATCCACGTTGGTCGACGCATCGACGACGGTGTAGTCGGCGCCGTTCACATCGCCCAGCACCGCCAGGATGTAGGACGAACGGTAAGCCGCCGACACGCGTGCGCTGAACTTCTGATCTTCATAGTAAAGCGTCAGGTTGCGCGTATTCGGCGACAGGCCGGTGAAGTTGGCCACCTGCGTCAACTGCTCGTTGGCTGGCGTGGTCGGATTGTCCACTCGCGTGATATAGGTGATCTTCGACCTGACGTGCGTGGCATTGGCCAGCACACCGAAGTTGTTCCACGGCGCAGGCAGGAAGCTGAACGGCGCCTGCAGATTGAATTCCAGGCCATTCAACGGACCGCCAGCCGTGTTGACCTTGCGGCTCACCACCACCTCGGTGGTCGGCAACGTCGGACAAATCGGCGTGGCACCGCTGATCGAGCAGCCGTTGAAGACCAGCAGATCGTTCGGCAAGCCCAGCGTGTTGTACGGCACGCGCTCGTTGACGCTCTGGATGAAGGAGCCGATGTCCTTGTGGAAGTAGCCCAGCGACACCATGGCGTTCTTCGCGTAGTACCACTCCGCCTGCAAGTCATAGGTCTTGGCGCGGATAGGGTCCAGCTGCGGATTGCCGATCGAGACCGACTGCGAAATCTGCGACACGGTCGCCGATGGCGCCAGGTCCACATACTCCGGCCGCGACAGCGTCTTGCCCGCCGAGAAGCGCACGAAGACATCTTTCGGCAGCTGCGCAGTCAGGTTCAGCGCCGGCAACCAGTCACGGTACTTTTTCGATCCGACGTTAGGCTGCAACGCGCCGTTGACGTTGATCAGCGCAGTGGAAGTGGCGGTGGTGTCCGCGCCGCGCACACCAACATTGCCGCGCCAGCCGATGCCCAGCGCATCATAGTTGAAGTCGACCATGCCGTACACAGCATCGATCTTCTCTTCCACACGGCGATTGGTCTGTCCCAGAATGTTGTACTCCGAACCCGGCACCGCCGAGCAATGGCACTCGATGTTGTACACGGCGAGGAATTTATCCAGGTCGACCGCAGACCATGACGATGGAATGCCGCTGCCACCCAGGCCGCTGCCGAAGCCGGTGATCTGGCGCGAGATGCTGGCCATGGTCACGCCGGCCGGCAGCGTCAGGCCATTCGCACCGGAGCCGACTTCGTAATTGCTCCAGGTGTTTTTGCGCTTCGACAGACCAAAGCGCGAGGTCAGATGATCGTTGATCTCCCAGCTCAGATTGGCGGCATGGGTTTGCAGCTTGTTGGTGGTGTCCAGGTAGCGGCCAACGAACTGCCCGTGCACCGTACCGTCGGCATCCTGCGGCGCGAAGCTGAAGCTGTTCGGATCCGTGATGTCGATGCCGAAGTTCAGCGTCGGCACGTTGCGGTTGTTACGGAAATCCCACGAGAAGCCGTTGGCGTTCGGCGAGTCGAACTGCACGGTCGCGCGCATCGGTTCATTCAGGTTGCTATTGGAGCTACCCGTCATGAAGTCGACTTTGAGCGTGTCGCTGAACTTGTGGCTACCCGACAACACGTGCTGGCGGAACTTGGTGGTGTACACGTCCACCAGGCCTTCGGTACGGACGTCGACGCCGTTGAACTTGCCGTAGTCCCAGCTGCCGTTGTCGTTGAAGTGCGCGTCCACGATGGAGGTCTGCGGCTTGCCGTTGGCGGCGCCCAGCGTGCGGCCGAACGAGATGGCCGAGATGTAGTTGTCATGGCGCGTGTTGGCGAACTTGCCGTACATGAAGTCCAGGTTGAACTCCGTCTCGTTATTCGGACGCCATTGGTAGGAGTTGGTGATGCCGGTGCGCTCGTAGTCGGTCTGCGAGCGGCGATAGCGCGGGATGCGCGGCGCAAAGGCGCCGGAACCGGCCGCCGGGCTGGCCACCGTGCCGCCGTAGTTATCGAGACGATTCATCACATCGTTGTACGCGCTGCTGACCGAAGTACGTGGCAGATTGAAGCCGCAATTGGCGGCAGTAATGCCCTT
>Ga0308157_10008056_pt1 | contig 12086 bp, 8 predicted proteins | sample PhyBR1_FD_201035 | JGI IMG/M metagenome (GOLD analysis project Ga0308157, IMG submission 201035) | Phyllosphere microbial communities from UC Gill Tract Community Farm, Albany, California, United States - DLSLB.R1 | ecosystem: Host-associated > Plants > Phyllosphere > Unclassified | place: USA...
TTTACTCTTCTTGGTAAGTGCGACTCTTCCTTTTCTAACTAATTGTTGAATAGTAGGCATTTAATTGCTTTTTATTTTAGGGTGCAAAAATATGAATAATTTTTTAATCCACAAGTAGTTATGAAAATTAAATTTGTGATAGAATTTTCCAATATGATTCTTTGTCGATTTTAATCAATCTTAATCTATTAATATTAAATTTGGAAAGATTATTGATAATTACCTAATCAGGAAATCAAAGAATCCTTATTCTTGAATTCATTAAATTAATACAAATTACAGAAACTATGAAAAATGCAGCATTAATCGGACTGAAAGAAGCCGATTGCAAAAACATCTCAGAAAAACTAAATATCCTTTTAGCCAACTATTCTGTTTTCTATCAAAACACAAGAGGTTCTCATTGGAATATCAAAGGGGAACAATTTTTTACGCTCCATCCGAAATTTGAGGAGCTATATAATAGCTTGGTTTTGAAGATAGATGAGATTGCTGAAAGAATCTTAACATTAGGGGCAACTCCTGCGCATAATTATTCGGATTATCTAAAAGTTTCAACAATCAAAGAAAGCAAAGAAGTGAGTGACGGCAATAAAAGTGTCGAAATCATTTTGGACTCATTTAAAGTGGTGATTGATTTACAAAGAGAACTTCTGGAAATCACGGACGAAGCAGGCGATGAGGGAACCAATTCTCAAATGAGCGACTACATCACAGAACAAGAAAAAGAAGTTTGGATGTACAATTCTTATCTCGGAAAGTAATTTCAACTTAGCATAAAATCCAGCTTTCATAAGCTGGTTTTTTATTTATAGATATAGTAATATTGGGTTACATTTTTATTGAGATCAAATTTCCTCAAATATCCTCTTAAAACATTTGCATCAGTTTTATTGAATGAATACCAAACTACTCGATTCTGTGCGGTCCCTAGATTATTTTCAATTTTCCAAGATGCAACTGCAATCCAGCTTTTAGGAATATCATTCGGATACCAATTCGGATAGAGGACAGCAATTTTATAATGATTTTCAGAAATATAATTTGATAAAAACTGATTGTATTTTTTATTAAAATCAATTTCATCCAATCCTTTGTTTTCGACATAGAACTTGGCTACATCTGTCGAACCCAGACCAACAATATCTAATAATTGTACATTTCCAAAGTAAGCAATTGCTCCAATGTCATTAGCAACCGCTTTTTGTCCTCGATAAAACTGATTCAAAAATCTCCCCATTTCAACCTGTTGTTCTTCTACATTTTTTGAAGAAACTTTCAAAGCTGGATGAGAATAAACAAATCTGTAAACTCCTACTATACAGAAACCGATGAAAGAAGCAACAAAAAGCAAACTGTTGATACTTTTCCTATTAATCTCAAATCGCTTAAAATATTCAATAGCTGGTGGAATCAAAATCATCACCAGCATAATCATCAAATAATTTTCATAACGGTATTTGATCATCGCAAAAAGACTTTGCAAAAGAACAGTCCCGAAAACCAGAAAAAGGATTTTATTATTTTTGATGAGAGACTTTGAACCTTGCTTTTTGTAAGAATCAAACAAGATAATAATTGCACAAACGCTTGGAAAAAGAAACAATTTGTAGAAAGAGATATTCAGTAAAATTCCTTTTTTGAATATTGCCAAAACGCTCAATAGAATATTGCCTTCAGGATAACTTCCTTTGATAATAACAGAATTGGGAAAGAAAAACCCACCTTGCTGAATAGAAATCAATCCAAAAATAACAATTGATAAAAAACCCACTACAAATACTGAAATTGCTTCTTTAAATTTTCTATCAAGTAATAAAATCAATCCCAAACAAAAAACGAAAAACATACTTTCGAAACGAATCATTGAAAGGAAGAAAATCACGATTAGTAATTTAATAAAGCCAAATTGTTTGAAATTGGATTCAATATTTTTCTTGATAAAATAGATTGCCATTACAGACAATAACATATGGATCGTCTGTTCCATCCCTAGAATCACCATCATATATAATAATGAGATCGGCAAAAAGACAAACAAACCTAACTTCAATTCTTTTTCTGAATAAAAATCTTTAAAAAACCTGTAAACCCAGTAAACTGTGAAATATCCTGCTATAATATTTACGACCATTGGATAGTACAGATTATCGCCAAAAATCCTGATCAAAGATGATAATATTAAGGTATAAAGAATTGAAGAAGAACCACTGTCGAAACTATTAAAATTGATAGACCAAAAACCCGACTCACCAAATTTTCTGGCAATCGCCAAATGGATATAAGCATCATCAATCGGATAAATAAACTGACTGCCAGACAATTGACAATAAGAATATAAAAAATAAAATCCAGTAATAATGGTAAATAAAACCAAATAATAAAATAGATATTTCCTCATAGCTTTCCGATTGCTGAGCGAAAATAATCATTAATTTTTTAAAAATCAGATTAACTAATTCTATTATCGCTTATATTTGCGCATTAATCTTGTACACAATTGAAAAAAAATCTATTCTTTTTACTGATTTCTAATTTTTTCTTTGCCCAGTGGAGTATTTCCAATGCAGAACGTAGCGCATTGATCAGCATTTACAACTCTACAAATGGTGAAAACTGGAACAGAACTTGGGACTTGGAGAAGGATCCGCGCAACTGGTTTGGAATTTCTGTGAAAAATGGTGCAGTGATAGAACTTAATCTTTCAGGTAACGCTCTGAAAGGAAATTTCCCATCCAATCTCACATCTTTCCCAAAACTCACAAAGTTAGATCTCAGCAACAATCAGCTTTCCGGCGATGTAGCTGTGGGAATTTCTTCTCTTGGCTTATTAACCAAATTGGACATCAGTAACAACAGACTCACTGGCGATCCGACCAATTCTCTAACTGGACTTTTCAATGTAGATGATCTGGCTTTGGGTGGAAACCTTTTCGTTATTCCTAATGTCAATGGATTGCTTCAAAACTTTAATAATATCAAAACGCTGAATCTGTCAGATTTAGGATTGATTAGCATTCCGGCAAAAATCACCGCTTTCACCAATCTCGAATCATTGATTCTCGATAATAATCCAATTCCTGCCAACGCTTTCGGCAGTATCGCAGGACATCCCAAATTGACAAATATTTCGTTGTCAGGCATACAATTAACCCAGATTCCGTCTCAGGTTTCTCAATTAACTCAATTGGCAAGTCTTAACTTAAGTAATAATGCACTTACAGAACAGACAACGTCAGGATTATCAACTTTAGAAAATTTAGAATGGTTATCTTTAGAAAACAATCAGTTAGCGCAGATTCCTACACAGATTACACAACTAAAAAAACTTCAGACTCTAAATCTTGGAAGAAACAAAATCTCCGGCGGAACGGCCGCGTTAGCAGGACTCACCAATCTTCAGCAATTATTTCTGAATAACAATTTGTTATCCGGTAACATTCCCTCAGAATTTTTAGGAATGCCAAAATTATTGATGCTGAACCTCAACAGCAATCAACTTTCCGGTGACCTCAGCGATAGATTGCCAGAAATCACGCATATCAGCAACAACCGATTCAACAAAGCACAACTCTCGAATTATGTAGTGGATTATAATGTACAAACCGATTTGGACTATTCGCCTCAGCGTTACGACTCACCAAAAGAAGTTTTAGGCGTTTTGGGACAATCAGCAAAATTGGATCAGTCACTTTCCGGGATAGATTACACTTTCAGTTGGTATAAAAATCTGGATCAAAAAACCAATACCACAACCGCAGATCTCAACTTCAACAGTGTGGAGGAATCGGATTATGCGACTTACACAGCAGAAGCCTACACCTATTCGGTTTTGGACAATTCTGTCGTTTTCGACCTTTCGCTTTTCAGAGAGCCCATTTCTTTGGTTAAAGTTCTGGGAACCGCAGAATCTTCAAAATACTTCAATATTTACCCAAATCCAACTTCCGAATTTCTTAATATTGTAAGTACAAAATACGACATTCAGAAAGTTCATATTTACGATTTGAGTGGTAAACAGATGTTGTCAGAATCACAATCAAGAATCAACGTTTCCAAACTCCCAAGCGGCGTTTATATGTTGATTATCAAAACACAGGAAGGCAACAAGAACTTCAAATTCATCAAACAATAATTTTTTAGGAGCTTAATCCCGCTTTCCACTATATCTTTTTTGTGATGGCGAACAACGCAAAGTAACTTTTTCGAAGTTTCTCGGCGCCATCACAAAAAAGGATGCCGTTGCAATCGGGGCTATGGGTTACCGTTTCCAAATCACAACACACCAAAACTTTTAAACTCTCCCATTCTCCAACTCTCAAATCCTCAGACTTCCATCTTCCCTTCTCATTGCCATTTACCAAAAAATATTATCTTTGGAAACATCGATTTTAAGAAATGGAAAACCAAAAATATACACCAAAAAACAAAGTACGAATCGTAACTGCAGCTTCGTTATTCGACGGGCACGATGCAGCAATCAATATTATGCGACGTGTCATTCAGGGAACGGGATGCGAAGTCATTCATCTTGGTCACGACAAATCTGCTGAAGAAGTTGTGAATACTGCGATTCAGGAAGATGCCAATGCGATTGCACTGACTTCTTATCAAGGTGGTCACAACGAATATTTTAAATACATCTACGACCTTTTAAGAGAGAAAAACTCTCCGCAGATCAAGATTTTTGGCGGCGGCGGCGGAGTAATTCTGCCAGAAGAAATCGAAGATATTATGTCTTACGGCATCGACAGAATTTATTCTCCAGACGACGGTCGTGAGCTTGGTTTACAGGGAATGATCGATGATTTGGTGAAAAGATCAGACTTTCCAACTGGAAAAGATGTTAAAGCTGAAGATTTGGATAACATTAGTTTTGAAAATTCTACAAGCATTGCTAAAATCATTTCTGCAGTTGAAAACTTCTCAGAAGAAAAACCGGATTTGGTAAAAGCCATTGACGAAAAATCGAAAGAATTAAACATCCCAATCATCGGTATTACAGGTACTGGTGGAGCCGGAAAATCTTCTTTGACAGACGAATTGGTAAGACGTTTCTTACGTTCCAACACAGATAAAAAAATTGCCATTATCTCTATTGACCCTTCGAAAAAGAAAACCGGAGGAGCCCTTTTAGGTGACAGAATCCGTATGAATGCGATCAATGATCCGAGAGTTTATATGCGTTCGATGGCGACGAGAGAGAACAACGTTTCTGTGTCTCCGTTCATTCATTCAGCTTTAAATGTGTTGAAATTAGCTCATCCTGATGTTATCATCTTAGAAACTTCAGGTATCGGACAATCAGGATCAGAAGTATCTGATTTTGCTGACGTTTCAATGTATGTGATGACTCCTGAATATGGAGCTTCAACACAGTTGGAAAAAATCGACATGTTGGATTACGCAGATTTGGTTGCCTTAAATAAATCTGACAAACGTGGTGCTTTAGATGCACTTCAAGCCGTAAGAAAACAGTTCCAGAGAAACCATTTGTTGTGGGAAAGTCCGTTGGATGATATGCCTGTTTATGCAACAAAAGCTTCTCAATTCAACGATCACGGAACAACCGATTTATACAATAGATTAATTGAAAAAGTGAATGAGAAATATTCTGGTTTAAACTTACAAGGATTTGTTGAACAGGAAGTTTCTGAAGATATTACCATCATTCCTCCAAAAAGAGTTCGTTACTTATCTGAAATTGTAGAAAATAATAGAATTTACGATGCTAATGTTGAAAAACAGGCAGAATTAGCAAGAAAAATGTATCATATTGAAGGAGTGAAAAAATTCCTTTCTAATGAAACTTTGGATACAGAATATCAAAAAGCTGAAAAAGATCTTCAACAGGAAAACATTGACTTCCTGAACAATTGGGAAGATACTAAACAGGCTTTCAAGGCTGAATTTTATTCTTATTTCGTTCGTGGAAAAGAAATTAAAGTCGAAACCTCAACAGAATCTTTATCACATTTAAAAATTCCAAAAATCTCTTTACCAAAATATACCGATTGGGGAGATTTGATCAAATGGAAAGGTCAGGAAAATCTTCCTGGAGGGTTTCCTTACACTGCGGGAATTTATCCTTTCAAAAGAACAGGAGAAGACCCAACAAGAATGTTTGCCGGAGAAGGAGGACCGGAACGAACCAACAGAAGATTCCACTACGTTTCTGCGGAAATGGACGCAAAACGTTTGTCAACAGCGTTTGACTCTGTGACTTTATACGGTCAGGATCCAGCTTTACCACCGGATATTTATGGTAAAATCGGAAATGCGGGAGTTTCTATCGCAACTTTGGATGATGCGAAAAAACTGTATTCAGGATTTGATTTGGTAAATGCCATGACTTCCGTTTCAATGACGATCAACGGACCTGCGCCGATGTTGTTGGCTTTCTTTATGAATGCTGCCATCGACCAGAATGTTGAAAAATATATTGCTGAACATAAGCTTGAAGCGAATGTTGAGAAAGCTTTAAAAGCAAAATTCGACGATAAAGGACTAGAAAGACCAAAATATAACGGCGAATTACCTCCATCAAATAACGGTTTAGGTTTAAAATTATTAGGACTTACCGGAGATGAAGTCATTCCTGCGGAAGCTTATGCTGAAATTAAAGCTAAAACGATTGCGACTGTCCGTGGTACCGTTCAGGCTGATATTTTAAAAGAAGATCAGGCTCAGAATACCTGTATTTTCTCTACTGAATTTGCCTTGAGATTAATGGGTGACGTTCAGGAATATTTTATCACAGAAAAAGTAAGAAACTTCTATTCGGTTTCTATTTCAGGATATCACATTGCAGAAGCAGGCGCAAATCCAGTTTCTCAGTTGGCGTTTACCTTAGCAAATGGTTTTACTTATGTTGAATATTATTTGTCAAGAGGAATGGACATCAATGATTTCGCTCCAAACTTATCTTTCTTCTTCTCCAACGGTATCGACCCTGAATATTCAGTAATCGGACGTGTAGCAAGAAGAATCTGGGCAAAAGCAATGAAACTGAAATACGGAGCAGACGAAAGAAGCCAGATGTTGAAGTATCACATTCAGACTTCGGGACGTTCTCTTCACGCTCAGGAAATTGATTTCAATGATATCAGAACGACCTTACAGGCACTTTACGCAATCTATGACAACTGTAATTCACTGCACACGAATGCTTATGACGAGGCGATTACAACTCCGACTGAGCAGTCTGTAAGAAGAGCAATGGCGATTCAGTTGATTATTAATAAAGAATTAGGATTAGCGAAAAACGAAAATCCGCTTCAAGGTTCATTTATTATTGAAGAATTAACAGATCTTGTTGAAGAAGCTGTTTATGCAGAATTCGACAGGATTACAGAAAGAGGCGGCGTTTTGGGTGCAATGGAAACGATGTACCAACGTTCAAAAATTCAGGAAGAATCAATGCATTACGAATGGCTGAAACATACTGGAGAATATCCTATCATCGGAGTAAATACTTTCTTAGGAAAAGACGGTTCGCCAACGGTGCGTCCGGGAGAAGTGATCCGTTCGACTGAGGAAGAAAAGCAGGTTCAGATCGAAACGCTTCATAATTTCCAAAAGTCTAATGAAGACAGATCAGAAGCCGCTTTGAAAACTTTACAACATGCTGCCATCAATCAGCAAAACTTGTTTAATGTGATGATGGATGCCGTGAAATATTGTTCGCTTGGACAGATTACCAATGCTTTGTTTGAAGTAGGTGGTAAGTACAGAAGAAATATGTAGGCGAAGGTCGCCAGCCAATATTTAAAATCAAACCTCAAGGAAATTTCTTTGAGGTTTTTTGTTGTTCAAAAAATTCACGGTTTACTTTTTGCTAATATTCAAAACATCAAATCAAAATAAACTATGAAACTTAAATCTCCCGAACCATTCTGGCTTGTAAAAGACGGCATCAAACACTCTTATCCATCACTCAAAGAAAATATCGAAACCGAAATACTCATCGTCGGAGGCGGAATCACGGGTTCTCTTCTTGCGCACCAAATGATGAAAGACGGCTTTAAAACCGTTTTGGTTGACCGACGAGAAATCGGGAACGGAAGTACGAGCGCCACGACTTCTATGCTGCAATATGAGATTGATGTTCCGCTTTTTGAACTCTCTGAAATGATTGGGAAAAAAGGTGCGGAAAAAGCATATTGGGCTTGTTATGATTCGATTGATGATTTACAGAAAATTGCAAAAGAAGTAAAGTCTGATTGCGGTTTCAAGAAAAAACAATCGCTTTATTTTGCAGCCTTCAAAAAGGATGTTCCGGATTTAAAAAAGGAATTCGAAGCCAGAAAATCGGCAAAATTTCCTGTAGAATGGCTTCCAGCATATGAAATCAAAAAGAAATTCAAAATCGATAATACTTTTGGAGGAATCTTATCTGAACAAGGCGGAAGCATCGATGCATTTTGTTTGGCACACGATATTCTTCATTTCAATCATAAAAAAGGACTGCAGATTTTTGACAAAACTGACATTATTAAATTCGATTATAAGAAAAACGGAGTTACTGCAACAACCGATTACGGAAATACAATCAAAGCCAAAAAAGTGATTTTCTGCAATGGATTTGAAAGTACAGAAATCATCAAAGATAAATTTGTAAACCTGCTATCAACTTACGCCATTGTTGGCGAACAGCACGAGAATGATTACAAGCAACTGAACGGCATATTGGTTTGGAACACCGCCAAACCTTACATTTATATGCGAACGACAGATGATAAAAGAATCCTGATTGGTGGTGAAGATGAGGAATTTGTGAACGCAAAAAAAAGGGATTCTCTGCTTCACGAAAAAGAAAATAAACTCGTCAAAAAACTTGATAAATATCTGCCTAATCATAACTTCCGTACAGATTTTGTCTGGGCTGGAACATTTGGAGAAACCAAAGACGGATTGCCTTACATTGGCGAACATCCGGATTTTCCGAGTGCTTATTTCGTGCTAGGATTTGGAGGAAACGGTATTACTTTTTCTGTGATTGGGATGGAAATGGCTTCTGTTTTTCTCAAAGGAAAGAAACACGAATTATCAAAATATTTCAGGTTTCGGAGATAATCTGTGAGAAAATCTCGTATATCATTTTAATTTTTAACTTTAATAAAAATACTTAATGATGAAAACCTTCGAAGATTACTTTTCTCAGTTCGATGAAGAACTGATATTTAAATTAGAAACAATTCGTTTGGTAATTAAAAAAGAAATTACTGAAGCAACAGAGTGTATCAAATATCTGATGCCCACTTTCGTCTATCAGAATAAAAACTTAATTCATTTTGCCGTCTTCAAAAATCATATAGGACTTTATCCCGGACCGGAAGCGATTTCGTTTTACGAAAAGGAATTATCAAATTACAAAACTTCGAAAGGTGCAATACAGATTCCGTTGGATGAAGATGTTCCGTTGGAATTAATCAAAAAAATCGTACAACACGCCAGGGAGCGGATTCTCAAAACCACAAAAACCACTAATAAATAGTGGCTGATGAAAAATTAATTTCTATTGATTTTGATTTGATTTTTCTCTGTGGCATTGATGATTTTTGAAATGTCATCCGGCGTGAATTTTCCTTTTACATCTACGAAAACACTTTGGTCATTATCATCATTTACGGTGATTATCATTCGCTTAATGATGTCTTTGGATTGTTGCGCATTGATGCTCACAACTTGCCCCTGCTGCTTCACAGACACCCATTCTTCGTAGTTATTATTGGCCAGATATTTTTGAAATTCTGCTTTCACAGGCGTTTTGGAACTTTCGACAATCAGAACTTTTACATCGCTGATTTTCTTAACCAAGTCAATCACTTCCTGACTTTCTCCATCTTCTCTTAAAGCTTGCTTCACATAAGATTTTGCTAAAAAAGTCGGAACATTGATGCTTACAAAAGTCGAATTATCTTTAAAACCTGGATTGTCAAAAAAATCAGTATGAACTTTATTTTGAGAAACCATACACGACTGAAGAAAAAAACCGACAATCGTCAAAATAATAAGGTATAAAAATCGTAGCATAATATTAGTTTTTAGTTGATTGGTGAGATACTTGCGCCCGTCACTTCCTGGGCAGATTTGGTCACTTTGGAAGGATTTCCTTTGTATTGAATAGACGATGCAGAACTGGCACTTGCTGTGATGCTTTCCGTCGTATTGATTTTCACACTAGAGCCGGATGACGCTTCTACGACTGCAGTTTTCATCACAAAATCTCCTGCAGAAACTGAACTTCCACTGCTCGCACTAATAGCGCCTGAATCAGCTTTTCCCGATAACTTCAAAGAACTTCCGCTGTTCGCTTCCAAAGCCAGAGATTTGGTTTCAAGATTCATTTTTACGCTGGAGCCAGATTCTATTTCCAAAGCTGTGTTGGTAGAGACTATGAAAGTTCCTGAAACCAATGAACCCGAGTTACAACTCGCTGCGAAAGTAGTTTCGCTGATTGGATTGACTGCTTTGAAAGATGCACCAGATTTGGTCATCAACCGTGATAATTTTGGTCCGGAAACCGCCACTTTCAAATTATTGATATTAAGATTTCTCACACCTTTATTTCTGATAAAGATTTTCAAAATTCCATTTTCCACTTCCGTGATAACATATTGCTGTTTGTCTGGGTCAACATTTACCGTCACACTTTGAGTGTTGCTTTGCGTGAAATCCACAGAAACGCCCGTCGAAGCTTCGATTCCAGTGAACTCAGGAACATTTCTTACGCTGACAAGATTCGTATTGTCAGATTTAATCGTTGAAACCGGACTGACAGATGTTTTTGTCTGAGTTTCTTCCATCAGTTTGCTCACATCGTCCATTGATATTTTCCCATCCAGCATCATCAGAACAGAACTGTCTTCTGACATAATATTGAGAATCAAATTATCCATCACATTTGCTGTGATATCCTGTGTCATAAATTTGATTTTCGCATCCCGACTGTTTACGGTTACCAACTCTTCATATTTCATATTTTTGAGTGAAGCGGCAATTTCTTTCTCGATTTTTTTTTCGTCTACAAGCGAGTTATCAGATGTTTTCGATTTTTCAAGAACCAACATTTTCAGTCCATTCACCTTCACTAAAAGTGGTTGGATTTTCCCTAGTTCTTCATTATCGATTTTAAGGTTATTCAATAATTTGAACATTGGTTTTGCAATCTTGATAGAGGTCACACCATCCGTGTCCTGATATCTATCAAAGAGCTTATTGAGTTCCTCCGTTTGTCCAAAAATATTGGTGGACAGGAGAAAGAGTACGATTAATAATGATATTTTTTTCATAAGTAAGTTTCTAATTTGTTTAAGGTCTTATGCAATCGCAGTAGCAATTCATAATAATGTTAATAAATTTGGTGTATGCAAATCGCTATTTTATTAGTACTATTTCAGAAATTTCTTCGGTAGCGATTTCATTTAATTAAAGTTAAAAATTAAGAATCCTGTAAAAATCAACAGTTTGATTTTGGGCAGATTCTGCGTGATTTATGGTTTGGGTAACGTTACTTGCGAAATAATTAAAAGTATCCTCTGTCACAGCAATTGCTTCCTGCTCGTTGTAGATTGGTTTTCCATTGATGATGACGTAATTCGGATTATAGTCTGAACTGGAGTTTACTTTAGTCTGATTTAGATTTTTTTCTATTTGTTTTGGTTGATGATAAGCCAACTGCGATTTCGATTCCTGATTTTTAACTGCAGTTTTCCTTTCATTGATTTTCTTCTCAGGCTGAACATTTTGTTGCGCCAAAACTGGTTCTGGTTTTGAATTTCCTTCTATTGTAGAAACTTTTGGTGCTTCAATTAGTTTTGGTGTTTCAGTGTGATTAGTAATTTGAGGTTCTATTTTTTCAGGATTATCGAATAACCAAAATCCACTGACTCCCATTAATAAAACCAAACTCGCCGCCATCCAATATTGAGTGTAAGATTTCTTTTTAGCAATTGGAAGCGCCACTATTTTTGGTTGTTCCGTTTTCTTTAAAAAATCCTCGAAGCTTATATCTAGTTTTTCCTGTTTCTCTTCTTTTAGAAAAGAAAAATACGGATTGTCACTTTCATTTTTCAGGAACAATT
>Ga0308157_10008057_pt1 | contig 12084 bp, 13 predicted proteins | sample PhyBR1_FD_201035 | JGI IMG/M metagenome (GOLD analysis project Ga0308157, IMG submission 201035) | Phyllosphere microbial communities from UC Gill Tract Community Farm, Albany, California, United States - DLSLB.R1 | ecosystem: Host-associated > Plants > Phyllosphere > Unclassified | place: USA...
GGTTGTGATCGGCACGAACCACGATCACGATTTCGGGCCGCGGCACGAGGAGAGCTTCGTCAAATGGGAGGGCACGGGCGGCGCGATCCGGGCGCGGATGGGGCTGCTCATGGACTACCCCTCGGGCATGCCGGATGCCCTCGAGATCGCGCGCCACGGCGAGCGGGAGTGGACCCCGATCCCGTTCGAGGGATCCTGGTTCCCCGACGCGTTCATCGGATCCATGGGCGTGCTGCAGCGTTTCGTCGCGGGGGAGATCCCCGAGCTGCCGACGTCGGTGGACGACGTTCTGCGCACCATGGCGGTCGTGGAGGCCGCCTATCGGTCCGACGAGGCGGAGGGCATCGCACCGCGCGTACAGGGAGACGAGTAGAGCGTCATCGCCCGCTCAGCAACTGTTCCCGGACCTGGCGGCGAAGCACCTTGCCGATCAGGGAGCGGGGGAGGTCGTTCACCGCGGTAATGCGCTTGGGTACCTTGTACGCGGCGAGCCGTGCGCGGCAGAAGTCGCGAAGTGCACGCTTGTCGAGCGCTGCGCCGTCACGGAGCACCACGACTGCCGCGACATCCTCACCCCCGCCAGATCGCGGAAGACCCACGACGGCCGCGGCGACCACGTCAGGATGCGTCTCGAGTGCGTCTTCGACCTCACTCGGAGACACGTTGAACCCTCCCGTGATGATGAGCTCCTTGAGCCGGTCGACGATCGTCACGAACCCATCCGCCGAGACGTCGACGATGTCGCCGGTTCGCAGCCATCCGTCAACCAGCCGAACGTCCGCGGTTTCGCCCGGACGGTTCCAGTAGCCCTGGAACACCTGCGGGCCACGGATGAGGAGCTCGCCTCGTTCACCAGCCGCCACGTCGACGTCAGTGTTCGCGGGGTCAACGACGCGGATTTCGGTGCTCGGGAAGGGCACCCCGACGGTGCCGGGACGGCGGGTGGGCCCCATGGGATTGCCGAGCGCGACCGGTGAGCTCTCCGTCATGCCGTAACCCTCGACGAGTAAGCCTCCCGTGGCTTCCTCCCACCGCTTCACCGTGGCGACGGGGAGGCTCATCGCGCCGGAGATCGCGAATCTGACCGTGGAGAGGTCGAGGGTTCCCCGGCCAGCCGAACGGGCGAGCTGGTCGTAGATCGGCGGCACGGCTGGGAGGAATGTGGGCGGGCTCGATCGCACCGCCTTCGTGACGAGGTCCACATCGAAGGTTGGGAACAAGACGAGCTTCGCTCCGATGCTCATCGCGAAGGTGAGGCAGAGCGTCATGCCGTAAGCATGGAACAGCGGCAGCACACCGTAGAACGTTTCCTCGCCGTCGACGAGTCCCGGTACCCACGCGCGCCCCTGCATCGCGTTGGCGCGCAGGTTCGCGTGCGTGAGGATCGCGCCCTTCGGATCTCCGGTCGTGCCGCTCGTGTACTGCAGAAGCGCGGTGTCGTGCAACGCCGGGCCCGTGATGCGCTTGGATACGCGCCGACGGTCGAGCAGCTTCTGCCAGGCGACGAGGTGCCGTGCTTTCGGGGTACCCGTCAGCTTCGCTCTGGACGCTCGAGCCTTCGGCAGCGGCAGGCGCAGCAGCAGACGTGTCGCAGACGGCATCGCCGCCGTGATGTCGACGCTCACGATGTGCTCGACCTTGAGATCGGCGGGGAAGCCGTCGACCGTGTCAACGACCTTGTCCCACACGACGGCGACACGCGCACCATGGTCTTCGAACTGATGCCGCAACTCACGAGCTGTGTAAAGCGGATTGTGCTCGACCACGATTGCACCGAGACGAAGCGCCGCATAGAACGCCACGACGTGCTGCGGGCAGTTGGGCAGAATCAGTGCGACCCGGTCGCCCTTTCCGACTCCGAGCCGACGAAGCCCTTCCGCTGCGCGCTCGATCTGTTCGCCCAGTTCCCGGTAGGTGGTGACGGCTCCGAAGAACTCCAGCGCCGGACGCTTCCTGAACTTCTGCACGCTGGCGGACATCATCTCGGGCAGCGTCTGCGACGGTTCATCGATCTCGGCGGGGACTCCGTCCGCGTATGAGCTGAGCCACGGCCGAGAAGCGTGTGGATTATCGGTCATGCCTCAATCCTGCCGCGAACTCCGCCGTGTGTCAGTACAACGGCGCAGTGTGGGCAGGCACTCAGCGCGCGACGTCGTAGATCGCCTTGACGACACCGTTGGCATACGCGGCCGACTCACGCAGCGTGAGCTGCTGGCTGCGTGCCGCCGCGGGGAAAATCGTCTTGCCTGAGCCGAGGAAGACCGGGAACACGAGGAGGTTGTACCGGTCGATCAGGTCGGCTTCGGCGAGACGGGTGGCGAGTTCGGCGCTGCCGTGGATGAAGATGCCGCCGCCCTCTTCGGTGCGCAGCGTGGCGACTTCGTCCGTCGAGCGCAGGATGCGGGTTTCACCCCAGCCATCCACCAGATCGTCTTCGGCCAGGGTGGTCGACACGACGTACTTAGGTACGTCCCGGTAGGCCGCGTGGTCTTCCGAATCTCGCCAGACCGGCGCGAACGCCTCATAGCTGCGGCGGCCGAACAGCAATGCTGTCGTGTCAGACAGCTCGTCGCCCTTCAGCGAGTAGGCGTCAGCATCGAACGGGGTGCGCATCACCCAGCCGCCGTGCGGGTGGCCTTCGGCAGTACCTCCGGGCGAATCAACGATGCCGTCGACGGTGATGAAGCCGGTATAGACGAGTTCACGAGTCATGTTGCGCTCCAGATCCGGGGTTGCGATGTGACCCTCTCAGCATGACATCGAACGAGAACAATCGAGATCGATAACGAACGTATAGACGCATGCGCTCGCACAACGTGTAGCCCTGCCGAAAATGGTCGTTCAAGGTGTCGTCCAGACATCGGGCGCGGAACGGCTGCGGCAAACGCCCGTCATGACCACCAAACGACAAGGGTCTCCGGCCGATCTTCCGGTGACGCGCCCAGTCTGTTCGCGAACGTCGCCGGCGGCAAGTGTCGCGTCGACCATGTGCTTCGATGCACGTAGGTTGCGAGGCATGCCGGACGTTCATGGCGGTTCGCTTGAGCATCGGTCTCTCTCAGTTGTCAATGGCGGGCTGGTAATACCGCGGATGCCGCGAAGGGAACGCCGAGCGGGCGAGATTCATTTTCGAGGATGGGAAGCTGATGGGATGGAATCCCTGGATCTGATTCGTGTTCTCACCGCCCGCGCGGCTGTTCGCTCATTCGCTGATCAGCCTGTGCTCCCGGAAGTGCTCGCACAAATTATCGGGGTGGCCCGGTGGACGGGCTCTGCGCGAAATCGGCAGCCATGGCGATTTGTCCCCGTCTTCGAGAGGGAGCTCCTCGAGAAGCTGGGTGGCCTGGGAGCGTATGCGCAACATCTTGCGTCAGCGCCGTGCGCGCTGGTGCTTCTCTCGGCCGACAACGGCTTTCAGGACACCGAGTTCGATCTCGGAAAGGTCAGCCAAACGATTACTCTCGCCGCGACTGCATTGGGGCTGGGGAGTTGTTTGGCAACGATCTACCCGGAGGTGAACGTGACGGCGGCGGCACAGCTATTAGAAGTCGAAAGCGGGTGGCTCCCTCGCCACGCAATCTCGCTCGGATACCCGGGGGAGCCGGTTAGCGGCTCGCGTGCGATCGCCGCCGGTCGGCTATCCACGGCAGAATTACTCACTACCCATCGCCCGTAAGGTCCGCCCGATGAAGGTGCCCGCGCGCGTGCCTCGTGCGCGACGCGGTGCCTGACTCGTATCCCTAGGGTCTTGAGACGTCGAGCATGTCCGAACGTCCCCGCGTGTCTGGGTGCTTTCGTCGGGCAACCTATGCCGATATCGCAGCGATGGTTTGACTCGCGTAGCCGCCTGGAGTAGCGGGATGTGGTTCGCTCGTGGGGTGGCGTATCCCGACGTAGTGCTGGTGCATGGCCTTTACCACCAGCCGATTCATATGCAGATCGTCGAGGCCGAACTTCGCTCGCGAGGTTTCATGGTGCATATCCCGAGGCTCCATCGCGGTTCGCTGGGGGAAGACACGCGCGCGGTGCAGACAGCCGTCGACGATTGCCATGGGGAGCCGATCGTCGTTGGTCATAGCTACGGAGGCGCAGTGATCACCGGCCTGGAGCGAATACGTCGACTGGTCTACATCGCGGCATTCGTGCCCGACGTTGATGAGAATTGCGCCGGCCTCGGCGGCGAGCACGCCCCTGTGGACGAATGGGTGCGCCCTCACGATTCCGGTGGCACCTTCATTCGCGGTGCGGACGCGATGCAATTGTTTTACCAGGACTGCCCTTCCGAGCTCGCCGATTGGGCTGCAAAGCAGCTCGTACCGCAGGCTTCCGGGCACGGGCGCGGCAAGCCGTTGCGGGCTGCCTGGAAGAGCATTGAGAGCACCTATCTGGTGTGCGCGCAGGACCGCGCCGTTGCGCCAGAGCTACAGGAGAGGATGGCTCAGCGGTGCACGACGGTCGTGAAAATGCAGGCGAGCCACTCTCCCTATATCGCTGATCCCGCCGCTGTCGCGGACGTCATCACATCCCACACCTCCGACGCTCGTTAAATGATCCATGACGGGCGACGACGTCTGCTCAGCGCTCACCATCGCGAGGTCGGCCACGAAAACGGCGGCTACAGTTAGGCGATGAGCCTGAAGGTCCAGCGCATAGTCTTTGCGACCGGCGCGTTGGTCGCGATGATCGGCGTGGTCGTGACGGTCATCTACGTGTTCCAGCCGTGGCGAACGTGTCCCTACGATGACGTCTCCGCAGGCTGTACGATGCTCCCCGCTGACGCGACGGTGCTCTTCATCGCTGTCCTCGCGACGCTCGTTGGAGTGGCCGCTGTTGGCTGGGCACTCGTCAGTGGGCGCAATCGCGCCGACCGGTGAGGGATCCGTTTACGGAATCATGCGGATTACCGCGCGCGGGCGGTCGCTGCGCGGATTCCTTGCGCTGATCGTGAATTTGGCCTGCTCGAGCAGCCGCCGGACGTGTCTCGTAACCTGGGTGTCTCGAGAGTCATGGGACACGAGACGCCGAGGTTACGAGACCCCCTTCGTCTTAGTCGTGGGACGGTCTGCACGCATAGTTTCGGTGCAGTTCGTGCGTCGGCACGGGCTAAGCGGCTGGTGTGGCAATCGTCAAGAGGAACAACGTCAGGAGAGGAGGTCCAACCGTAGCGAAGACCAGGACCCCGGCCGCGATCAAGAAGCCCGCGAGGCTCAGCGTCGTGCCACGCAGATTTGGATCCGCGCGGACTGAACGGCGCGAGGCAAAAGCAAGGCATATCGACGCAATGGCGACCACGGTTGCGATAATCCAGAACTGCGTAGTTAAGACGGCGACGACTGCGAGAGAGACGCTAGCAATCGCTTTTCCATCGACCGGCCTTGAGCGCACTCTGTTCTCAATCGTCGTCTCGGCCATGCCGGTCCTCTCTGGTCGGCCAGCGCCGTCAGCTTAGCGCGTGGGGGTCGGTGTCTATAGGTACGCACACTCGCGCCCGGCGAACCGGCGGTCATAGTTGTCTCGCATCCCATGGGTTGCGCGACAGCGAGGAGTTACGCGCTACCGGTCTCATGAACTGCATGGCGCGGATACGCAACCAGAATTAATAGACACTAGTCTCCCGCGCTCCGCGGCATAACATCGAAGCCCACCCGCACAGGAACCGTGTCGATACGTGGATCGCGGTGCAATCGCTGCACAACTTCCGGTTCGGCAGCGACCACAAAAGAGTCGCTGTAAAGCCGTGCACCCCACGCCAGGCGGCCACCATCGTCCCAGGCGAATTCCGGGATACGACGACCGATTTCTAGATCCGATGGCCGCACGGTGGACGGGTAATAGTCGTCGCCGAACACGCGAACGGGTTTTCGCGTCCGAAGCCTTTCCGGATATCCGACCCAACGCAACGATGACAGATTGATTGAGCCGATCGCGTCCACTAGGGCCCCTTGGGTTTCAGCATCCACCTCACCCGTCGCAGGAGCATATTCCTGAACACATGGACGATCCTCGCGGGCCTGCTCAACGACGTCCCACCACGCAAGCGAGGCCGTTTCATCGTCCAGTGAGACGAACTCAGACCAGCGCGCGAGCTCGTCGATTTCACGGCATACGGGTAAAAATACTCGCAGCATCGGAAGATGCTGGTGGTGTTCTGGGATGAGGTCGCTCACGAGGCGCGGGTGTCCTTGCTCCGGGAACGGACTTTTGAAGAGAGCCCTAGACTTTTTGAAGAGAGCCATAGTCGCAACTTACCGGCAGAGATTCGAGCTCGGGCTGCCGAGCAGCTGAGGAACGACGCCCTTCCCTGTCACAACAGTGTTACGCGACCGGTACGTGACGCGCGCGTTGCAGCAGTTCCCTATTCATTGCGGGCATGCGCTGAGATGACTCAGCACCCGGCAATTCCGCGTCTTCGCAATTGAGGACGTCTGGCGCGGTAGTCGCGATTCTGACTATCTTTCAACGAGTTGCGCGGCAACGGACGTGTGAGAACGGGCGGCGACTGGGAGCACCGTGGCGAATGCGGTGAGAATTAGTCCAACTCCGACGAGGCCCAGCGCGTAGGTGGCGTCTATGACGGGGTCGGGCGGCACGAATCGTGAGAGGGCTACCGCGGTGGTCAGCGCTGTCGCGATGACCACTACGCCACCGAGGAGTGCGGCAGTCGCGACATGAATTGCCGCCTGCCATAGCGCCGAGGCCGTGATGGTTGAAGTGGTTGCGCCGCTGGCGTGGAGGAGCGCCTGCTCCGAGCCCTGTTTGCGATTGCTCATGAAAATGACCACGGATGCGCCGGCTGCTGCGAGGAGTACGGGGCCACCGAGCATCAGTAGTACTTGCGAGATCTCAAGCGTGACACCTTCTTCGCCGCCTGCGCGCAGTGATGCGTCGACGGTTGCTGTCATGGTGAACAGCCCGCCAAGGAGCGCGGTGCCGGTGAAGAGCGGTGTGATCGAGGCGGTACTGCGGCTGAGGTGGTATCGGGCTTGGTGCCGGGCGAGGTACCAAGATGTGGACATCCGTGCGGGGATGAGTGCGGTCCAACCGCGTAGAACCCACGGATACAACACCGGGCCTGCAGCGATGAGCACGACGGTGATGACGACTGGTATGAGCGGCCCTTGGCTCAGGAAACTGCTGCGGTTCGTCGATCGGAAAAGCGAAGCAAAGAACGCGGCCGCGCTGGCGAGGATCACAGCAAACAACACCCAGCGCCACCAGCGCATTCGCTTAGCCTCGGTCTCTGGCTCTCGAAGTGCGGCCAAGGGCGAGGTGCGCCCGGCTGCGCGGGCAGCGCGCAGCCCACCGAAGATCGCAATGACGACGGTGAGCGGGATCGTGACGAACGCGGTAAGGCCGCCGGTGATAACCGGAATCGACGAGTATTCGCCGGATCCACTCGCGAATGCTGCATGGATTGCTGACTCGGCGAGCACTGTCGTGGCCACGAATCCGATGAGCCCACCAAGAAGACTCGCCGCGACTACCTGCGCGCTTACAACCAGCGACGTCTGCGTGGGACTGACCCCGGCGAGTTGCCAGCGAGCATATTCGGGCCGGCCGAGGTCTACCGCGAGCCGCGTGATCGCCGCAATCACGGCGATGCCCGCAGGGGCACTGAACATCAAAATTGCGGCAGTCCCACCGGAGAATCCCTGCATGTAGTCCCCGCCCGCATGGATCCCGGTCTCAAGCATGCTCACCGCGATGCCGCAGGCAAGAGCGGTGATTGCTGAGACGATAACCACGCCCAGCCACGAAGCCCAACTCGCGCGCATCTCGGCGAGAACCAATCTGCTCATACCGCAGCACTCTCGTGCAGCACAGCGAGAATCTCGGCGGCCGTCGCACGCACCAGCTCCGCGACCGCGATCCCATCTCGCAGCACGATCGTGCGGTCCGCGCGCGCCGCAGCTTCCAGATCGTGAGTTGCGAGCACAACACTGCGCTCGCTGATCGCGTACCCGCGCAACAGATCCAGCACCTGCTCGCCGGTGGTCGTATCCAACGCACCGGTCGGCTCATCCGCGAACACAAGTTCTGGTTCAGCGGCGAGTACCCGGGCGATAGCCACACGTTGCTGTTGCCCACCAGACAGCGCACCAGGTCGCTTGCCCGCATGCTCCGCCAAACCGACCGCCGCCAGCGCTCCGGATGGATCCGGCGCCTTCCGACGCGTAAGCCGCGCAGGCAGAGCCACATTCTCGCGCACCGAGAGAGACGGGATGAGGTTGTAGCTCTGGAAGACGAAACCCATCCTGCCCCGTCTCAGGCGAGCAAGTTGGGCGTGGGAAGCAGTATCGGTGCGCTCCCCGTCAAAGCTGATCGTTCCGGAGTCAGTCTTCTCGAGCCCAGCGAGGCAGTACAACAGGGTCGACTTTCCTGAACCGGATGGTCCGACAATGCTCACCATCTCGCCACGATGCACGTGCAGGTCGATGCCTCGCAGCACAGGCACGCTCTGCCCATGATCGATCGGATAGGTTTTCGTGACGGCGTGAGCGTTAAGAAGGACGGACTGACTATTCATCCTTTGAGTACAGCGACTCAGCGGCCGCGGCGCAGTACACCGGACGCGACATCGATGGTGGACCTGGCGCTACCCTTTCGACCGTACGAGTGAACACGGAACGAGGGTGCGTAGCCTGGACGCATGAGCGCGCGCACCGTCTGGCAGTCATTGATGCTGCCGCCGTGGCGGTTCCTCGCCACGCGCTGGCCGTGGCTCGGATTCCTCTACACAGCCACCAGCGCACTTCTCACACTCGTGCTGATCCCGTTCCTCCTCGTCACCATCGTCATCCTGCCGCTCTGGGGGATACTCATCGCAGTCTTGGAGCGACGCCGTCTCCGCCTGCTGGGTTTTTCCATGCCGCCGAGTGGACACGTCCACGTTCCGCTCGACGAGCGGCGCCACTGGTTGAACATCCGGCTCATGGAACCAGCCACATGGCGCGAAACTCTTTCGGTACTCGCAGGCCTGGTGCTTGGGGCAATCGCAGTCGTCGTTGTCTTCGCACAAGGTATGGCGTTGGCTGTCTTGATCGCCATCCCCGTGATGGCGACACGGCGTGAGACAAAGATCAACTTGTTTGGTGACGCACAACTTGTGCTCGGCCCGGATACCTGGTGGCAGCCTTTCCTTCTTGTTCCTGTCGCTCTCGTGTTGTTCGCCTACGTCAACGCAACTCTTGCAGCCACTCACGGAGCGTGCATTCGCTGGTTCATCGCCCCGCGCGTCGCCGAGATCGACCAGCGTGTCGAAGAGCTCACCCGCTCCCGCGTCGCGATCGTCAACGCGCACGACAACGAACGCCAACGCATCGAACGAGACCTCCACGATGGTGTGCAGCAAGAACTCGTCGCGATCGCCGCACGCCTGGGGATGCTGGAGCTCGAGCTACAGACCGGGGACGACCAAGCGAGGAGGGAAGCTCTGCAGGCTGCGCAGGCACAAACCGAACAGGCGCTGACTTCGCTGCGCGAGACGGTGCGAGGCATACACCCCGCCGTTCTTTCAGATCACGGGCTCACAGCTGCGCTCGAAGAACTCTCTGGTCGCAGCGCGATCCCGCTCCGCCTCGAAGGTCGAGGGTTTCCACGGCTCACGCCAGTTTCAGAAGCTGCGAGCTATTTCTTCGTCACAGAAGCTCTCACCAACACGGCCAAGCACACCGCAGCGCCACATCTGAGGGTGACGCTATCCGCAAATGATGAAGAGGCTATCGTCGAAGCCCGAGACGACGGACACGGCGGCATCGATACTTCCCGCGGCACTGGACTACGCGGACTTGCCGAAAGAGCTGACGCCCTGGGCGGCGAACTTCGAATCTCCAGCCCGCTCGGAGGCCCCACCGTCCTTACCCTGGTTCTACCCGTCGCGGCACCTTCGGCCGCTGTCTCCAAGACGGAGGAGCCTCGTGCGCATTCTCCTCGCCGATGACGCCGCCCTCCTCCGAGAGGCGATCGAAGCACTTCTAGAGCGCTTAGGGCATCAGATCGTCGCAACCGCGGCCGATGCCACAGAACTCGTCACCATTTACGAATCGCTGTCTACTCCTCCCGACCTCATAATCACAGACGTCAGGATGCCACCCACCCGCACCGACGACGGCCTGCGCGCTGCACTCAAGATCCGCGCAACGAACCCCGCACAGCCGATCCTTGCCCTCTCGCAGTACGTCGCCGACCGTTATGCCCGAAAGCTCCTCAGTCTTCCCGAAGGCGCCGTCGGCTACCTCCTCAAGGAACGCGTCAACCGCGTGGACGACTTCGCCCACGCACTGCTAACGATCGCCGGCGGTGGCACGATCATCGACACCGAGATCACACGCCACCTTCTCCAGAATGAACAGCCGGACGTGCTCGATTCGCTCACTGAACGCGAACGGGAAGTCTTGACCCTGATGGCAGGAGGTGCCTCGAACACTGAGATCGCAAAGATGCTCTTCGTCAGTGACGCAGCCGTACGCAAACACATTGGGAACATCTTCGCCGGTCTCGGACTACAACCTACGGACGAGAACCGCCGCGTCCGAGCAATCCTTACTTTCCTGCAAGCACGCGAGAATCCGGGATTTGAGGTCGGCTAGTTTCCAACCCGAATCTGTCGCAGAACCCATGGGTTTCGAGACAGTCGCGCCGATCTCGTGTGGATCGAGTTGCGCACCCGAGTGCCGAGAACTTCGGACATCGACATGCCTCCCGCCCCGACGAGACGTCCCGTATCCGTAGGGTTTTGAGACACCAAGGCTGGCTGGATCGGTTGGTGCGGATTGATCTCGCTTAGCATCGAGACATGTCCCGGACAGCGTTGATCATTGAGGCACCAGTATCGGCCACGCTTACTGCTCTGAGGGAAAAGTTCGCCGCTGATGCGCGCTTCGATGTGCCTCCTCATCTGACGGTCTTGTTTCCCTTCGTGCCTGCTGAACTGCTCGACGATGCCGTGGCCGAGAACCTTGCCCGAACGTTTCGCGGCATGCGTCAGTTCGACTTCTCGCTGACGCGCACCGCATGGTTCGGTGAGGAGGTTCTCTGGCTCGCGCCAGAATCTCCTGCTCCGTTCGCTGAGCTCACTGCTGCGGTCGCGCGCGCGTTCCCGGCTTATCTGCCTTATGGTGGCTTGCACGATGGATCTGTACCTCATGCCACAGTGGGTGACTCTGCCGGGTATGAAGAGTTGCAACAGGCTGAGCGAACTATCTGGGAAGAGCTACCGCTGAGCGGGACAGCGTCGACTGTAACCCTTCTCGTCGAGGGTTCACGCGGCCGTTGGCGTGAGGAGAGACGCTTCCCGCTCTCTTGGGGTGACGACAAATGACGTCCGTCGTAGCTCGGGCAGCGACGTTGTCAGACACAGCGTTCTTGATCGAGCACGATCACATCCGGGCGGAGATCATCACGGAACAGCTCGAAGCGGGCCGGATCCTCGTATTGGAAGACAGTGGCGTTGTCATCGCGTGGCTGCGTTGGAATCTGTTTTGGGATGAGATCCCCTTCATGAACATGCTGTTTGTGCTGGAGCCATACCGCAACCTCGGTCTTGGTACCGCGCTGATGGAAGCGTGGGAGACGGACGTTGGTCATGACGGTCATCAATCGGTCATGACGTCGAGCCAGGCTGATGAGAACGCGCAACACCTCTACCGGAAACGTGGCTACGTGGATTGCGGCGTCTTGGTTCTGCCGAATCAAGCGGCTGAGCTGATGTTCCGCAAAGAACTTAGCGATGCGGCACCGCCGATTTCGTGCAGTAACCGCGCCGGACTCTAGATCCGGCCCGCTCTCGGTGGGTGTCTCGTAACCTCACTGTCTCGTATCCCATGGGATACGCGACAGTTTCCCACCCCGTGGGATTGACCGACGCACACGGGTGTCGAGGACTTCGGACAGAAGTGCCGACGACTTCGGACATCGACATCCGGGCTAGCGAAACCAGATGTCACCTATTCGTGCAGCAGTCCCGAGTCTCATATCTATGTCTCGCAACCTGCCGGGCAAATCGAGGTATTAAACGTGAGTTGCGAGACAGCCGATAACGATCGTCTTCGGTGGCCGCGACCGACGACGGCGTCGAGCTAGCTC
>Ga0308157_10008058_pt1 | contig 12081 bp, 8 predicted proteins | sample PhyBR1_FD_201035 | JGI IMG/M metagenome (GOLD analysis project Ga0308157, IMG submission 201035) | Phyllosphere microbial communities from UC Gill Tract Community Farm, Albany, California, United States - DLSLB.R1 | ecosystem: Host-associated > Plants > Phyllosphere > Unclassified | place: USA...
TATAGATCGGCCAGCGATGGCTGCCGGGGAAGTACATCAGCGGCCCATTCGACGCATCGATATCTTCCATGGCGACCCACACACCGCACATGAAGCGTTCAGGGCTGGAGCTGAAGTGGATCGAGTCGGTGTGAAAGTGCTGCTGGGTACCCACCGGGAAGTTCAGCGTCTGGAATGGCCAGGCCTGGCGGCCATACAGTTGCGACAGCAGGGCCAGCACCTTCTCGTTGCAGGCGATGCGCTTGACGTTGTCGTCGAACTCCCATGCGTCCTGGACGCGCAGGCTGATGCCAGCTTTGTGGCCGTGGTCACACCAGCCCTCAAAATCGTAGTGAGGATGAAGCTTTTGCTTGATCGACTCGGCCATCAAGTCGAAATCCGGATCGGGGAAGTCCAGTACTGCGTAGCCTTTTGTTGCCAATTCGAAGGCTATGCGACGGGTTTCTGGATCGATGGATTCGTCAAAGATGCGGGCGAACAAAGGGTGTTCAACATTGGGAACGCCGGGCAGCGAGTTTTTAAAGGTCGTCATAAATATTAAATTTTAGTGATATTTACATGATAACCAGATAGTTAAAATTAGCCTATCTTTTTGTGAACGCCGGGGTCCAAGCTGAGCGTTTTCTCCTGAAAACTAGTTATTATCTAGGAAAAACATGGAATCAAGTGGGCCGCATCGTATCTTATAGATTTTTGGAAATGTAATTAAAGAATCTCGACGAATTGATAAGCCGACTAAAGTGGAAACTCTCGGTTTAAGGAATTAGCCAACAATGCTCGTTGCCACCGAATTTGGACGGATGGTTGTGGCCAACGATACGGGGATGGGACTGCATCGGCTGTCCTACTGATCGGTGATGCAGCGAAGTAGAAGTTGGTCGCGTGTCGGCCCGGACAGGGTCCGGGCGATTTGCTGGATGACCTCGATTTCAGGTCGAGGCTAAAGTTGGAAGTGTTATTAGCGCGCGTTTGTGCTTAGGCGTTTCAGTCGGATCCGGGGTGTGCAGTCAGATGCTTTCCCTGGCTCACATCCGTACAAAACTTTATCGCAGCTGTTAATTTGCCAAGGCATATAGACTTAACCTTATATGCCCGCAGGTGCACTATTTAGCTATCTTCTGTTAGCCTGCGTGATAAGTTTTTTGCAATGACTCGGAGGTCGGGAACAGCAGTTGCCTCCCAGTATCGTGCCTTCAACCAAGGTCCAATGTAAAACAAATTATTAGATGCATTTCCCGACGCACTGATAACTGCACAATCGGCAGTAACATCGATGCCTAGGGCGAGGGAATCCAATTTCACGAGGTTATCGTTAAACAGCTGTGTCATTAGATCGCTACTGGTTTGGCGAGGATCTGCGCACGGGCCTGTACAGTTCACGACATACTGGGCTTGCACCACCTTATATTCCGCAAAGCCACGAGGTCTATAATGGACATTAATTTCATCTTGATCAACGTTAATTTTTAAAAGCCGTCCAGACAGGGCTTGCATTGTTCCAGATGCGCGGGCAGCAGTGAGCTTTTCCGCGACTTCAGGTGCAAGACGATGTCTATGAGAGTCCCAATATGGTTGAACGTGTCGAAGAAAGCGACGACGTTCTATCTCAGGGTACTTAGACCAGATCCCCGCGGTAGCGGGACGTAGCAAAGCAAGTGCTTCACGCCAATCTCGACCTTCCGTAGCTAACATACGACAGTATTTTCTAAAGGCTCGAATTTGTAAGCGCACTGTATTCGCACCTTCCCAAATTGCGTCAACTCCTGCACTCATAGGCTTTCCAGCCGTGTGGCGATGAGCCTGAGGTAATAGGCCGCGTCGGGAGATAGCCACAATCTTTCGCGCCGGATTGCGACTGAGTAGTGTCATAGCGACATCAACAGCTGTAAGCCCTGTTCCCAAAAGAACAACTGGTGCGCGTGAAGGAATTGAATCTAAGCTGTCGTGAGACCACGGGTCATGTATATAACGCTCACTTGTATAAAAGTCTGGATTTTCAATAGGCACTCTAGCCGAAGGAAAATGCCCAAGTGCTAAAATCACCTTATCTACCTCAATTTTCACACCATCGTCAAGGGTAACAATCGATTTATCCGCGAAATTTTCTGATTTTATGTGCTTGACTTTACGATAGACCCGATGAAGGTGGACGTGGGCTGGCGCATTTCGTTCCGCCTCGTTTAGTATCGATTCAAGATAATCGCCGTATATCCGTCGTGAGACGAATGAACCTGGCAATATTGTCGAGTCGTGAACCCTCGCGTAGTCTAGAAAATGATTTGGAAGCTCTTCAAACGCACTCATATTCCCGGCAGGAACATTCAGTACATGAAACGGACTATGCGTACCATAAGCCATTCCTCGAGCGATGCGACCGGATCCGTTAATCAAATACACGCTAGTGTGCCTGGTGCCTGCTTCGTTGATTAACCTTGCAGCAAGTACTGTTCCGGAGAAGCCGGCGCCAATGATAAGATAGCTCTTCATGATAAATTTTAACGACCGTAGACGACTTAGATAAGGTATTCTACGCCGAAGTGATTGACGTATGGAAAAATTTTAGATTTTGATAAACAATTTTTTAGAAATTTTAACATTGAATCTAATCAGGCGTCTTCAAAATTGGGACAATGTTGTTTTTTTATAATTTGAAATGGTGATTATGAAATCAAGTAATACCACTTGGCATCACGCTACAGTTACGCGAGCCGGACGAGAAAATCTTCATAACCATCGAGGTGTTGTTGTTTGGTTTACTGGACTTTCAGGTTCCGGCAAATCGACACTCGCGCATGCTGTTGAAGAAAAGCTTCACATGTTTGGATGCCATACATTTGTTCTTGATGGTGATAATGTACGACACGGACTATGTGCAGACTTGGGTTTTAGCCAAACAGATAGAACTGAAAACATCCGACGAGTGGGAGAAACGTCAAAACTTTTCGTCGAAGCTGGCACCATTGTTTTGACAGCGTTCATATCACCTTTTCGAAATGACCGAGAACGAATAAAAAAATTATTAGGTACCAATGATTTCATAGAGATTTATTGCCAATGTCCAGTGAGTATTTGTGAAGAGAGAGATGTGAAAGGGCTTTATAAGCTCGCGCGAGAGGGTCGCATAACTGAATTCACTGGAATTTCGTCTCCATATGAAGAGCCGTTGGATCCAAAGCTCGTCATCAATACAGACTCAACTAGCCTCGAACAAAGTGTGGAAATGGTTATAGAACTTTTGAAGATAAGTGGAGTGATACACCCTAAATAAAAATGAAACTGCTTCCTCTCATTGCCACCTTCAATCTTGTTGATACGAAAAACAACCTGATTTAGATGACTCGCTAGGGTAGAGTATTCTACTTGCTATTTTTATTACTTCAGTCTGTTTCAATTCAGTTTAAGGTATGTACGTTTAGCTTGATACTATGAATAACAACGATCAAAAAAATGCCGGTTTCCCCATCGATTGCCTTAACAGACTATTTGAGAAAAAAAGGGAACTTGAAAACCAAAATCCGAGTTGGCAAAGCTATTTTTTACCTGTAGAAGAGCTATCAGAAGGACTACCAATCCCGTTTCTCGGGATAATGGTGTTGATCTGGCAACTGCGACCAATGGATTTGCAAATTATCTACCCTTTAGATACCGTTGAAAGCAGGTTGGAATTCATAGGTTGGTGTGTTGCCAACGGTAGTCGAGAATATGTAACATTAAGAGAAGATCGGGAGTGGTGGAATAAATTACGGAGCAAAGCAACTATAGAAGCTTCGTCAATAGATCGACCAGACGCAGGTAATATCTACACTTGGGAGATGATATTTGTCGAACGAATGCGAAAAGACCTCAAATTTGACATAAAAACCATTGATGGTAGAAATGGATTTTTTGTATGGTTTACCACCCACGGCTTCAAGGAACTTAATTCAGTAGAATGGACTCCAAGTAACTGGCAGAAAAAATATTTGGAAAAAAATTCTGGATACCATTCGCTAACTAACTATGAGCTGATTGTCTACCAATCACGCCAAGACGTAATAGACGCGTTTCCATTGCCTGGAGAGTACGACAACTTTATTAAGTGGCTCTCGTCGGTAAGCGAATCTTCTTCACAACGTTCAATTCATACACTAGAAATGTCCAATGAAATCGATAAAGATTTATTTGGAGTAAATGTAATAGGTTATGCATTTGGGCAATTAGGAATTGGCGAAGACGCGCGAATGGCTACCGCTGCTTTACATTGCGCATCCGTGCCGGTTCTCATGCTTAATTTTGCCCCTGGAAAAAATGTAGGGCAAAATGAACTATCGATGCGAAAATTCGTTGAGCCAGATGCGAAATATAATATAAATATGTATTGCCTCACGGCTATTGAGCATGGTAGGTATTTTGCTGAGAATGGTAGTCAAGCAATTGCAAAGGGCTATAACATAGGTTATTGGCCATGGGAACTTAACGAGTGGCCGGATGAATGGAGTCACTTGCTGGCCTTGGTCAATGAAGTTTGGGTTTCTAGTCGGCATACATACGACTCAATTGCTCCAATTTCAAGCGTGCCGGTCTTACTGATGCCAATGGCAGTGGAGATTCCGAAACCTAGTAGCAAGACAAGATCTGATTTCGGATTACCTCAAGACAGTTGCTTATTCTTATTCTCGTTTGACATGAATTCTTCTATCCATCGGAAAAACCCATCAGCCTGTATCGATGCATTCTTGCTTGCTTTTCCTGCTTCCGCATTTACGGACGAAGTTGGATTGGTAATTAAGGTTCAAGCCGGCCATAAAAAAAACAGTGTTTATCAAGTTCTAAAATCTCTTCAGGAGAGAGATTCTCGTATATTTCTGATCGAAGAAACTTTAGAGAAACCAGATTTACTGGCGCTTTATAAGTGCTGTGATGCATTTGTTTCCCTTCACCGCGCTGAAGGATTTGGTAGGAACATCGCAGAAGCGATGTTGTTAGAGCGACCAGTTATCGTGACTGGATATTCTGGCAATCTTTCATTTAATTCCACCGATAACTCGCTTATAGTAAAGGCAAGCATTATTCCAGTGAAATCCGGAGAATATGAAAATTCTTCAGGAATGATTTGGGCCGAACCGAATATCCCTCACGCCTCTAAACGGATGAAACAAATTTTAACTGATAAAGTAGGAGTTGGAGTTCTTTCCAAAGCGGGAAAAAATTTTATTAAACTTCAGCATAACCCGCTTGCAGTGGGGAAACGTTATCGTGAAAGATTAGAGCTAATCAAATCGCTGTAAGGCAGGCTGTTGTTGAAAGCTCGGAAAGTATTGAAAATCTTTTTTAATTTTTATTCCACTTGGTGATAATTTTCTAAGAGATATTCCCGAAATTCTTGCTCAGCTTGACTTTTAAGTGACTGACCAGTCTTTTTAAGTTTTGCTGGGCTTATGGTTAGTAGTTGCTGATTAAACGGTAAATCTAATTTATCGATTGTACGCTTCAAAGTTTCCAGTTCGTTGCCAACAAAATCTTCATAATAGATTGTTGTCGATCTATTAGCAAAGTGAGAAAAGTTTTCGAGGTAGTCGTCCGATAAAAGAATCATCTTTAAAGCACCATAGATGGACTCGTTACTTATTGAGGCCTTATTGTCTGGTGATGTGTCAGGGTCACCATAAAAATGCCAGGTATCCGAAGCAATAGCGGTAGCAAGGCTGACCGCCTGCTTTATTTTATTTCGGCGTCGTATAATTATCCAGCAGGCGTTGTCCCCAAAAAATTCATCGTATAAATTGGGATTCTTTTTCACTTCTCTGCAGATTATTGAAAGCGACCCACACATGATTTTGGAGCATTTAATGCCTACACTGTTTTGTCCTAAACTTGACAATATGCTTTCGATTTGAGAAGAGTCAGTTGAGTCGTTTATCAGATTGAATAGCTCTTTTCCAGCATCCCAAAAGTCAACCTGAAATGAGTCTGAAAAGCTATATGCCAATGATTCTGCAATATATGTTGAGCCACTTCGAACTTCTGATGCAATAAATAAATTCATTTGTATAATCAATCCAAAAATTTAGAATAAATATTCAGAAGAAAACTACCGTCATGGTAACATTCATCATAATTTGAATGTACTCGACAATAGTTTATAAATTCTCTAAATTCGACAATTAAAAAATTCATCAAATCTTAGTAATGCGAACATCGAGTTGTTTTATTTGGTATAAGTTACTACAAGTATGCGTTTATTAGCGAGGCCGTGAATCTATACAGTAGTCCAGCTTCCCTAAGTTTTACAGAAACCGAATGATTATTATAAGGGTGAGTAATAATTGTGACATTTGGGCTCGTTCTTATTTTTTTTATTTGCAGCCAATCGTTCCAAGCAAATTGTTCTTCGTGATCGCTTTCAGAGCGAGACATATTAAGTAAAATTTTTGTCGGACTGGACGCATCAAACAAATCACCCACATCCTTGATTCGAATGTGTGGTGTCATCTGACATTGTCCATTAAATACATTCCGGGTCTGTGGCGAAAAAGCGATGCATAAGTCAGCATTTAGTAAATGAGAATAGAATAGTGCACCATATCCGCCACTACTCTGTCCACAAAGGCATATTTTCTTATATTCACGCTCAGTTATAAACTGCTTTAGTTCAAGAATCGCTTCGTCGATATTAGCGTGATGGGAGGCAAGACCTGTCGTATACCACGAATTCATCATGTCACGAACGGTCAACATATCACAGTTCGCTAGTCTTGCGATCTCCGGATTAAAATGTGGTTCGTTAATCCCTCCGAACCAAATGATTAATTTGTCGGATTCGTGATTGTGGAATATAACTTCACCAGATTTCAATAATCCATCATTTTTTTTCATTGATAATTTATCCATTTTAAATATGCGATTTATATCTTTTTTTCTAATGTCATTCGTCTTAATTTAATGATTTCGAAGGAGCATTAATTTAGTGAGACTGTTTGCTCAAGTAAATTGTTACCCGATTAGCCCCTTAGGATTTTCTTCAAGCTAATTATTTCCTCCTCCAGCGACACCAGTGATTTGCATTGTTCGGTATATAATTTCTGTTTTTCAAATAATTGAACTTGAATCTCTTGTTGCTGCATTTTAACTGTTTTCTTCAATGCTGCTGGCGGCTCGTCCGTTAAGCACCTTAAAACTCGAGGTGCTTTAGACTGCAAAACCTTTTTTACCTTTGGGTATTTTTCAAGGAAGTCTGTTTCAAGCATTATTTTAGCTAGGAGTTCAGAATAATCACCAAGTTCTTGACCTAGTAACACAGCTTCAGTGTTGGTTATATGCTCATCCGTAAACGTGTTCCAAGCGGATTGAATCTTCTCTGCGGAAATAGGCATCATTTCGAATTTTCCATTTTTTTATCGAATTTCATTTCTTTTAACATCGACCGATATGTTGTTTCGATCCCGTCAATCATTTTGTCGACCGTAAAATTCTCTTTGAAACTCTTCTCTCCAGCTATACCGATCTCATTTGCGAACTTTGGATTTTGAAGCAGTTTCTGAATTGCAGCAGCAATGTCTTTTGCATCTGAAGGATTAACCAGCACGCCTGTTTTATTATGGTCCACCACTTCAACCAGTCCGCCAACGTTGCCTACGATTACCGGTTTTGCATATCGCATTGCTTCAATGGCAATCAGCCCGAATGACTCAAAACGAGACGGTGCAAGAAAAATTGTGCACTCTCTGTACGCTTGTTGGAGGTCATGATCAGTGACGTAACCCTCGAGGCTAATACGATCTTTAACTTTATCTGGTAGTTTGCTGTAATATTTTTTCACTGCAGCCAGACACTCTCGATCATCGGTTTCGGACCCTATGAATCGGAAAAGAACATCCTTTTCTACAGCACATACGATGGCAGCCGCTTCCAGTGCAGTATCAAATCCTTTTCTCGATTCTTGTCTGCCGACGAATAAAATCGTCCTTTTCGATGGTTGCTTGCTTGAGCCAACTGTCGGATCATCGACTCCGTGAGCAACCACGAGGGTACGCTCCTTAATTGAAGAGTGATACGCGTCCTCAATTTCATTCACGACAGCATGAGTATTTCCCAAAAAGGCGGTGCAATTGTCAAATATATACTTTTCGGCCTTTATTATTTTATCGACATGGTTTACTTTATACAGCGGGCGATGCCAGTTTGGTTTGTACGGAAGTGCAAGTTTATAGGTAGTATGCAGCGATGTTATAACAGGGACGGGAGCTAGCATCATAGTCACCAACCCCTCGACATCCCAGATGGGAGCTGAAACTAAATCTATGTTATCAAATCCAATTCGGCGTATTTCTTCGTAAACGGCAACTGACCAGTCTAAAATATCTGACGGGACGTCTAGTTGCGAAGTAAGGTTGTTAAACTCAAAGCTTTTGGTAGGACTAATATTATGTACCCAAACGCCCGAGTTATAATCGACCGTCTCAACCGAATGGGTTTTCGTTATAACGTGAACCTGGTGACCCCGCTTCGCTAGACCGTAAGCTACATGACTTGTCCATCGTGCAATACCAGACGTGTCTTTCGGAGGAAATCCCTGACTGACTAACACAATTGTTAGAGGATCTTTGAACGGATTATTGAAAGACTTGAAATCACGGCTAATCGATTCCTTCGTCCGCAACGCCAGATTGGTTGGCGCTGGGGCTTGAGAAAGGTTTCGACCATCTTCTATCCCGCGTTCTACGTCTAAATTTAATAGTGCTGCAGCACCTTCACTCATATGGCCGTGCTTGGAAAGCCAAGCATTGTCACGGCGCAGATTTGACTGATACAGGCTTATTGCGTCTTCAACTCGTCGCTCGCCAAGCACCGGTTTACCGTGGCGGCACATGAAATAAGCTTTACTTCGAGCGGTCACATACAGCGTTGTTGGAACTTTGTTTGGGTTGCGCAAGTGACTTGGAGCATATCGGTGATATATGATTGCTTCAGGTGTATAAACGATCTTTCCGCCCAAATCGACTAAACGCGCGCAAACGTCTGTTTCATCTAGGAAATACGCAAAGGTTTCATCAAAGCCACCAATCTCTTTGATTGCTGACAGGCGAAACGAAGAATTCGTTCCCAATAAAGATACGAAAAAACCTGTTCCGGGAAATTGATAAACTTCTGTTGTTACTCCGCTAGGGACTGAGTACGCATCTCCTAAGCGGTCGCAGATTGTTGTAGTTGCTTGATACTTTTTCCCGGTGTGGTCGATAGTGAATCCGCCGACGCCGTAAATTTCGTCGGATGAATAACCTGCCACGATGTTTTTTAACCATTTAGCATCGACGACTGCATCATCATCAATAAATGCAACTATTTCCCCTCTTGCATTTGCCAGTCCAATATTTCGCGATATTGATAGGTTTCGTTCACTACATTCTACATACGTGATGGATTCAGAAAAGCGACTGCATATCTCTTTTGTATTATCGGAGGAGGGTCCGTTTACAACAATAACCTCAAATTCTGGATAGTCTAAATTCCATAGTCCACGCAGGCAATCCTGCAACTGCTTTGCGCGATTATAGGTATTAATAATTATAGAAACTTTCATTTTTAACCAAATTTCTTATCGTGAAGAAGCTTAATGAGTGCTGGATGCTTCTCATAGAACTCAGGAGAGTCAAACAGAGCGGCAAACAGCGATGACTTGTCGGCATGATGCATTAATTGATAATTGACAGCGTTAACGTCTTCCGGTTCCCTTAGGAATAGAAGTCGAAAGACAGAAGATATGTCTTCCATGGTCAGACTCTGTTTTGGCAGCTTGTTAACAAGTTTCATGCTGTTGAATAGGTACTCATTATCGCCATGAGTTGCGTACACTGAGATATTTTTCTCTTCCCCAGTAGTTTTTAACGGGATTTGAAATCCGACGGATTCGGTTGGTGCCCCTGCGCTTAGTACATCAGGACGGGATTCGTCTGCTATCCGACGTGCGAGAGTACGTCCATCGCTGACCACTTTTATTGTGACCGGCTCTTGCGAGTCTGCGTTGAACATCCATCCGAAAAGGATAGCTACGTCGTTTCTAATCTCCAGCTTATCAACGCTGCCGTAGAAATTTGTTCCTTCAATTCTTGGAAAGCTGAAATTCTTTTCGTTGTTCATTATTATGGAGGTAATAGTTAATAGATCAGCGCGGTGCGCGGTTCCGTGGAGGCAAGGCGTATCCTCCGTATGCGTTGCTGTTCGGATCTAAGTTTAAACTCGGATGGTATGCAGGATCGTTTAGAAGTATTCTTGCCCATTTATTTCGTAGCTTCTCTATTTCGCGAAGTGACCGTTCTCGCTTTTGCGGTGTATCTTCATTTCCACGACTTGCCGATTCAGCGTGCAACAATTTAGCATTTGGTGTCCAAACGATCTTCTTACCCGATGCAAATACTTTCAAACACAGATCAACGTCGTTGAATGCTACTGGAAAGGCGTCTTTATCCATCCCACCGAGGTCGAGGAAGTCCTGCCGGTGGAGAAACAAGCAGGCAGCGGTACAGCCGCTAACCTGCTGCGCCAGTTGATTTCTGCCATGATCACCCCAATCTACATCGGCTAAGCGGTTCCCAAAGTGGCCTGCGACGTTTCCGACACCAAGCAACACTCCGCCATGCTGCACCATCCCATTCGGCCAAAGCAGCTTGGCACCAACCGCACCAACGCCTGGCCGCAGCAGCTGCGAGACAATCTCGTCAAGCCAGCCGTCATGCAGCGCCTCAATATCGTTGTTCACCAGTCCAATGATCTCGCCATTCGCCTGTGCAATCGCCCGATTGTTCAGGTCCGCGTAGTTAAACGGTCCCGGCATTGGCAACACCCGCACACCTTGCTGCATAATCTCCGCGAAGTAAGCGTGCGTCTCATCGTCGGTCGAGCCGTTGTCGATGATGATGATCTCGAGCTTCGGCCAGTCGGTGAAGCGCTGGATCGAACTGATGCAGCGCTGCAGCAGGTCGACACGGTCACGCGTCGGGATCACCAGGCTGATGGTCATTTCCCGCGCGCCTTCAGGCAGCGGGTGACGCACACGCCGCGCCGCCCAGGCAACGCCTTGCGGTGCGTTCGGCAACGGCTCAAGCACTGCCTGCGGCTGCACTGCCAGCGATGCACGCGTGGCAGCTGCAAAACGCGCAGTGCGCTCTTCGGCATTCAATGGGGATAACACGCGCAGCAACACGCGCGGCACGTGTACGACGCTGGTTGCGCCGTCGTGCCACACCGCGGCCAGTGCATCCCATGCGAAGACAGCGGCATTGTCGATGTCTGACAAACCCTGCGCAACGTCGCTGCGCACGAGCAGGAAGTCGAGCGGATAGTCGCTCGCGAACGCGTAATCGGGATTCCATGCCGGCTTGAACCACGGCCGGCCCTCGAATTCGCTGTCGGTGTACACGACCTTGGCATTCGGCAGGGCAAAGCCTTCCAGCGCGTACGCCAGTGCGTGCGGCGCCAGGGTGTCGCCGGCGCGTACACAGCCGATGACGTCACTGCCGGATGCTAGCGCCTGCGCCAGCAGCGCCGGGAATGGTTGCCCGGAGAAGGTCTGCGCGGTCATGCCGTGCTGCGCTTGTATGCTGGTGATCGTACGTTCCAGCTGCGCCGCATCGGCGTCGCCCGTGATGATGATGGCGGTGCTCAGGGTCGGTAGCGTCGCCGGTCCCTCGCGGTCGAAGCGGGCCGACCATTCCGGCCAGGCCGACATGGGCAGGCTGCGTGGCAGGTGCCGCTGGTAGATGTCGGCAACGTTCACCAGCAATTCGTCGGCGTCGGGCGGCAGCAGGCCGGCCAGGCCATCGAGGGCGCAGCAGATCGTCAGCGGGCTGCCGTTCAGTGGGCGGCCTTCTTCGTCCACCACGCGCACGCTGTGCAGTGCGCCATCCGCAAGGGAGGAGGGCAGGGCGAGGTCGAAGCCATGGGCGCCGTCGATATGGCCGCGCATCGATGGGAAGATAATGTTGGCGGTCGCTTGCGCCACCATGTCGTTGCCGACAAAGGCGCGCACCGTCAGCGTTCGGTGCGGATCGGCTGGGTCGAGCGCCCAGCCGTGCAGGCGCAGGCCGCCGTCGCCGACCACGCTGT
>Ga0308157_10008059_pt1 | contig 12080 bp, 13 predicted proteins | sample PhyBR1_FD_201035 | JGI IMG/M metagenome (GOLD analysis project Ga0308157, IMG submission 201035) | Phyllosphere microbial communities from UC Gill Tract Community Farm, Albany, California, United States - DLSLB.R1 | ecosystem: Host-associated > Plants > Phyllosphere > Unclassified | place: USA...
AAATTCATACAGATATATATTTATCTTTACAAAAACAAAATTTTTAGTTTATGATGCGCAAAATTGAACATATTGGCATAGCGGTTAAAAGTATTAAAGATTCTAACATTTTATTCGAAAAATTATTAGGATTGCCAGCTTACAAGGAAGAAGAAGTGGAAAGTGAAGGTGTAAAAACCTCTTTTTTTATGAACGGACCCAATAAGATTGAACTTTTGGAAGCTACAAATTCCGATTCGCCAATTGCAAAATTTTTAGAAAAAAAAGGCGAAGGAATTCACCACATAGCATTTGATGTAGAAGATATTTTAGTAGAAATTGAACGATTAAAAAACGAAGGATTCACCGTTTTAAACGAAACACCGAAGAAAGGGGCTGATAATAAATTAGTTGCATTTTTACACCCTAAAACTACAAACGGAGTTTTAATAGAACTGTGTCAGGAAATAAAATAAAAAATAAAAATTATTTAATGAACGCTTGCAAATGCTAAAAAAACATAGTAATATTGCACTCGTTAATAACAATTGACGCCGGTCCTATAGCTCAGTTGGTTAGAGCACCTGACTCATAATCAGGTGGTCCCTGGTTCGAGCCCAGGTGGGACCACTTTTATAAGCTTCACAGAAATGTGAGGCTTTTTTTATTGGATTAAATTATTGTAAAACAGCGATTAAGCTATGAATTTTTATTTTAGTTAGTTTACAAATGATAATAAAACTTCACAATTATTGTATTTAAGGTGTCCTATTCAATGTCATCCTATGATAAAAAAAGAGTTGTAATCTTCCTCAAAAAACTGGAACAATTCAAAACATACAACAATTAATTGATGAGTTTTCTAAAGGTATCAAAAAGCACTTATTGGTAATGGAGATTATCATTGGTTTTTGAGTTAATATTACACCCAATAAAGTATTGGGTGCATATTTAAACCTTATGAATTACTATATTTGTAGTTTAGAAATCATGTAACGAAGTGTTCTAAAAAGCTAGAATTAAATTTTATAAACTCAGATTAATTATAAAAATAAAAAATGAATAAAAAATTCACAGTAGGAAGTTTATATGCAGGGGTTGGGGGAATTTGTTTAGGGTTTAAAAAATCAGGCTTTAATATATCATGGGCTAATGAGTATGATATGAATGCGTGTACAACATATAGAGAGAATTTTTCACATACACTTTATGAAAATGACATAATTTCATTTGATATTACGAAATTAAAAGAGATTGATGTTTTAACCGCAGGGTTTCCTTGTCAGCCTTTTTCAGTGGCAGGACATAGAAAAGGATTTACAGATGATAGAGGTAATCATTTTTTTCGTATAATGGAAATAGTTGATTTAATAAGACCAAAGGTAATTTTCTTAGAAAATGTAAAAAACCTGGTAGGACATGATCATGGCAATACTTTTAAAGTTATAAAAGAAAGCTTAGAAAGTAGAAATTACACCTTTAATGCTGAAGTTTTGAATACTAAAGATTATGGAGATATACCACATAACAGAGAGAGAATTTTCATGGTTTGTTTTGATAAAAATTTCTTAAAGGAACCAGATGAATTTGAATTTGAATTCCCTAAAAAGGATCCATTAAAAAGAAAAATAAAAGATATTATTATTCATGAAAAACTAGATGATAAATTTTATTATAGAGAAGATAAATATATGTATCAGATGTTAGAAGATACTATGACAAAAGAAGACACAATTTATCAGTTTAGAAGGCAGTATGTAAGAGAAAACAAGTCAAATGTCTGTCCAACTTTAACTGCTAACATGGGTACAGGAGGTCATAATGTTCCTATGATTAAAACCAAATATGGCTTTAGGAAATTAACACCAAGAGAATGTTTTAGATTCCAAGGTTTTTCTAATGATTTTAAGTTGCCTGAGATTGCAAATTCTCACCTTTACAAACAAGCTGGTAATTCGGTAAGTGTTCCAGTTATAGAAAGATTAGCAACTAAAATTTTTGATGTACTTAAATCAAATTCCTTTTAATTGATTATACATCACATCATTTTTTTTTAAATCACCACTTTGTATGTAGTAATTATCTGCATCCATAGTGGTTTGATTTAGTTTATCCCCTTTTTTAATTATGTAGTTTCGTTTAATTACCTCTTTTAAAGTTGTAATTGAAAAACATCCAGGAATATCAAAATATAAATCTTGTGCATTTAATATCTTAAACATTTTTTCTTTATCAGAATCTCCATTTTTAAAAAGATCTTTTATGTTAGGTTTTATTCTTACACATACGAAATAATCATAGATAAATGATCCTTCATCAGGTATGTAGATCCCATTTTCATCCCAGTCTTTACATTCCAATAAAAATAAATTTGAAAAGAATGCCATAGACTTCACATTAATATTTTTACCATTTGCAACTATATCTCCATGATCCCATACTCCTTTTTCAAATACTCCTAAATCAACTCCAGAAGTTACAATCTCATTCTTTTTTAATTCATCATCCAAAATTAACTCCGCCAGCTTACCTTGGAAAGTATTAGCAAAAACTTCTGCTGGAGTTCTATTTATACTTCCTCCACTTCTATGATTTCTGTGAAAACCTTCTCCGTAAGCCATATCATAAGCAAATTTAAAAGCTGTGTTAATCAATTCTTTTTTGATTACATTCTCAGAAAAAGTAACCTTTTTATTTATTCTATATATTCCATCTTTAAGTTCAAGTCTGCCCATAGTGTTTTTAGTTTTACTTAAAATTAGCAAATTAAATCTTTTAAAGTTATAACATATAAACTTTTATTTTCCAGATACATTTGCTACAATTCCTTAAAGGGATATATAAGAATTAGTATTTTTTAAAGAAAAACTGAGATCAAACGAAAATAGCAGATACCCTTATACTTTGTTAGATAGTCTACACCCACAATGGCAATATAAGGATGAGCAAAAAGAGATTGGTGATATAGAAGAAATCAGCCACTTTCCTAAAGGTACAGTGATTAAACTAGAGAAAGCCATACAATACACCAACGGCGTATCGGGTTCGTCGTACCCCACTATTTTCGGAACCATCATTTATAACGAAAAAGAATACAAAGTGAGCTATCAATGGGGGAAGATAGACTTGGGTAAGCACTATGACAAAGTCGAGAAGTGCTGGCAGTTTCATCAGGCACCTTGGCAGGATGTGAGAGATACAGCTTTTTATGTATTACCAACGGCTAATTTTTGGTAATACTAAAAAAACAACTTCATCACATTTAATCATATTATTCTCTTGGATTCTATCGGTATTTACTTTTTTTGTACTTACTTCTATTATTGAGATGGAATGAACGAGTATAGTGAACCAAAAAGCAAGTTACCATCAAACTGGCTGATAAAACCTTTCAAATTCATCAGGAAGACCACTTTTCGGTCATAATAACGGAAGAATATCAGGCGCACCGTAGAGTATCTTGCTGTATAGTGAACTATGATCGAAATAATGAGCATGAGTAAAAAAAAGAAATCAGAAAACACTGTGGTTGTGCATATTTATAGTAATATCACAATATTTAAAAGTAAAATTTTGGCCATTTTACTTTTGAAAAAAACGCTCTTATACTTTCCTTGTTTTATCAGAAAATCATAAAAAAACGGATGCAAACTATTTACAACCGCTTTAACTATTTTTGATTATGATGTATGTTTTCTAAAAATTTGTTTAAAAACTATTTTTTGATGAATTTCAACACCGTAGAACTTCCGTTTGATTTTATAAAATACATACCTGCGTTTAGATTTTCGGTAGAAAAAGTAATGCTTGACTGATTATTTACTGAAACCGTTTTTACCAATTGCCCCAATGTATTGTAAATATAAAGCTTGTTGTTTTGTGCATTAAAGTGAGAGGTATCAACACCTATCATTAATTCTGCATCAGTTATGTTCGATGATTCAAACCACATTAAAGCTTTATCTTTTTTAAATGATGTTGTTGCTAACGGTTCATTAATCTGAAACTGCATCACAACCGGCAAATGATCGCTCATATTATACAGGTTATTTCGTAATGTTAAAGAATAAGTTCCTGTACAAGAGGCATCGTTAACACTTTTATTCAAACAATTTGCGTTGTTTCCATAAGCACTGTAAGTTCCGTTCACATACGAAAAACGAGAACTTGTATTAAAATTTTCGCTCATCATAATAAAATCAAACCGATCGTCTAATCCGCCTCCAGCTCCTGCATTTGCTCCGCCACCAAAACCTGAACTTGACAAACGGGTACTTTGCGTATGCAAATAACTGAACGACGCATTGTCTTGCCAGCTTCCCGGCGCATTTATAGGATCAAGCAATTTTATGGCATTCGTAGGATCTAATATTTTCTGGTAACCAATTTCGGTAGAATTGTAAAAATTAAAATCGCCTGCAAAAAGCACATAGGTATTTGGTTGCGTTAAATTTTGTAATTCTTGGGTAACAGCTTCAACCATATCAAAACGCATTTGTCTGTTTGCTGGTCCTGTGCTTGATTTTAAATGTGCCACAAAAACTTCTAAATAGATAGGGTTTTGGGGATCAACATTTACCTGAAATGAATATTGGTTGATGTCACGATAAACCGTTAGCAAAGTCTGCTGGCTAACCAAAGTAAGTTTTCGGGTGTTGTAAAAAACCATTGTTTGCAAAGGATCTGCCGTATCTGTAAGATCGGGCACAAAAACTGCGCGATCGTATGTATCTACCTGATTTTGTAATGATGTATTTAAGATCAAATTAGCGGCATTCTCTGTCGCCAATTCGCAAACCATGAACAAATCGGGTTTGTAATCGTCTAAAATATCACGCAAAATAAGTTGCCGATTCTGTGGAAGCGAATTTGGAAATTTAAACACATTGTAAAACATGGCATTCAAAGTTTCTTGCGAATAAGCACAAACCGAAAGCCATAAAAAAAGCCCAGTAATTATTTTTTTCATATCTTTTATTTTAAACACAAAGAAATAGGTTTAATGTAACCTAAACGTTATTTACTAAAAATGTTCATTAAAACTAAATATAATTCTTTTTATGCTGATAAAACTGTATTTTTGGCAAAAATTAAGCAATGGAAGAAATTTTAGTACAGTTCCCGAATTTAACCGAGTTACAGATCAATCAGTTTACACAGTTGTATGATTTATACCAGGATTGGAATGCTAAAATTAACGTGATTTCGCGAAAAGATATCGACGAATTATATACTAAACACATTTTGCATTCGTTAGGAATTGCAAAAATAATGGAATTTAAACCGAATGCCGATGTTATGGATGTTGGTACTGGTGGTGGGTTTCCAGCAATTCCGTTGGCTATTTTATTTCCTGAAACTAATTTTTACGCAATTGATGTTATCGCTAAAAAAATAAAAGTGGTAACCGAAGTTGCAACTGCTTTACATTTGCAAAATATAAAAGCCGAACAAAAAAGAGCCGAACTTGTTACTGCTAAATTCGATTTTATTGTAAGCCGTGCAGTTACCAATATGCCCGATTTTGTTATGTGGGTAAAAGGAAAAACCAAAAAACAATCAGTTCACGATTTAGATAACGGAATTCTATACTTAAAAGGCGGTGATTTATCTGAAGAATTAAAAGATTTCCCAAAAGCTACCTTGTATAATTTAAGCGACTTTTTTGCCGATGAATTTTTCGAAACTAAAAAAGTAGTGCATTTACCATTGAAGTTTAAGAATTAAGTAAGAATAACAGCAAAGCATATTCCTTATTTTGATCTGCCAAATGCAGTCTCAAATTAGAAATTACTGCTTAAATTTTATATTATTTTCTTCATCAAACTGTTTCTTTTCTTCTTTGGAAAGTCTGTTTCTGAGTATTTGCAATGTATAACCACCATACGTAAAATCATCATTATCACAGAAAAGCCAGTCTGATATTTCGTTTTTATCAACCTCTATAAAATCACCTGACTTAATTTCTTTTACATGAATAGGATCATTGGCAACCATTCCTATAAAATTATTTTTATCTGAATTGTATCTAACATCAACCAGCCAAATATGTTCTACGCCGAATTCACTAATAAAACCCTTTTTAAGCATAAACTTTTTATAATTATTTCCAGTATCTTTTATTGCTTTATCAAATTGCGAAAAATTTGATTTTGCTTTATTAATTGCTTCATTAATTTCGTCATCGCTTAATTTAACTTCTATAATTTTATCTGAAATTACATTTTCTTTTACCATGCTTATCAGCACTAAATCACTGGTTGCGTTTTTACTGGAAACAAAATACGCTTCGAAAGAACCGTTTTTATAAAATTCGACTAAATTATTATTTTGCGATTTAACTTCATTTTCAATATTAATAAGCTGATAATTATTTTGTATTAAACTGGTCTTTAAATCGTTGATGTACTTCATATCATTATTGTAAAATTCCACAACATTTTCTTTAGAACAGATTGTTACAGCATAGTAATTATTGTTTTGATCTTTTTCTTGATGATAAATTAAGTTTTCACAATTGCTTATTTCCTCTTTTACTAATTTGTAATTTTTAGTATTGAAGAAAGAATCTATTTCAACTTTATTAGTATTAACTAATTTTTGCAAATCAGCAAGGTCCATTTCTTGTGAATAAGTGTTTTGCACTAATAAAAACAATATGCAAACTAATAGTTTATTTTTCATAGATGGCAATTTGAATCTGATTTTTGAAAATTTGTATTACATAATATCTCTATCACTCAAATATACACAACATTACATCACGACATAATAGCATAAAAAGACTATTTTGTTGCTTGCTTTGATATTATTTAAGGAAGAATTTTATTGAATTTTGAGTATTAAAAACGGGTAAGTATCATAAAATATACATCCTTATAGTTCATAAAATCTTCATATCCTAAACCTACAGAAATATTACCTATTGGTGATCTGTTTCCAAGATTGAAATTTCTTTCTAAATCAATTTTATAATTGATTTTATCATTAAATATAGACGAGTAAAGCGTTGCACTTATATTCGGTTTTTGAAAATATTTGCTTGCATAAAGTAATAATCCTGTTTTGTTGAAATGTGGTTGCTTTAAATAATCGATACCTGAACCAATTCCAAAATTATCAAAATGCAATCCATATAAAAACTGATGATTTTGGTACTTATTATCTATTGATCTTATGTTTATTCTTCTATTTTGATAACTATAAAAAATAAAATCCCTTAATTTTTCTTCTTTAAAAAAAAGTGCGCCTTTTGATGCTTGTAATCTTAAATGGTAAAAACCATTAGTATCAAAATTATATTGAACTAAACCTCCAACATTTACTTCTTTTTTACTTAAATATGACGTAGAATATGATGCAAAAAAACCTAAAGGTAATTTGGTTGCACCACTGTAACCTAAATATGATAAGCTATTATTATAATGTTTAACTGAAATTCCATTTCTATTGTAATAATACCCATTACGTTTTGGTAAACTATCCCTGAATTTAGTATAACTTTCTTCTAGTTGTAATGTATTTGAGATAATATCTATAAAATCTGAAACTTTCAATGCAACAGGAATGTCTTCTTGTGAAGACGGTTCCCAATAACTTTTAATTGAATATTTTATTGTATCAGAATATTCAACATTATACGTTCTTCCATCACGACCTCTACCCCAATTTTTAATTTCTTCATCAGATGGTAGATTTAAAATACCACCTCTTTGAACAGTATTGTATATTTGTTCTGTTTTCTCAGATGAAAGAAAAGTCTTATTGAATAAAACTTTTCGTTTACTTTTTTCTCTTTTACTATAATAAATATAGTTTGTAATAGTACCAGAAAAAAGTTTATCCTCTTTTATAATTTCTACTATCTGACCGTGATTACTAAATCGGAAAGAAAATTCATTGGTTGTTTTTTCAAAATCTTTTAAATCTAATTCTCTTGTTAATTGCTTTCTTTTATTATACCAATAAACTGTATCGCCCACAATTTCTTTGTTTTGTGAGTATCCAATTTTACAAATTAAAAATATAATTATTAAGTTTTTCATTAATTTATATTGAGTATATTAAAGGTTACGATTAATTATTTCAATGCTTCCAACAACGATTCTTTAAAGTTAACTTGTGAACCTTTGTTGCTTTCGTAAATAAAATCGTTTAGACTTTTGCTTTTTAAGTTTGAAAAATCGCCAATGATTGTAAGTTTCATTCGGTAATTGGATACTTTTTGAAGTATTTTACCTGCCATTTTATTTTTTAGGTCGAAAAAATCTGGTATAAGGTTTTTCTCATAAATTATGATTTTATCGAAACCCTGATAATATAGATTTCCTATTAAATCTAAAGCATCATCGGGGTTTTCAATAAGAATTTTGTCTGAAATTACTTCGGCAATTTCAGTGTTGTTTATTTTATGAGATTGAATAATCATATTTTGATATTACTTATACAGATCTTTCAATGTGTTTGCTAAATCTGTAAACATAAACTTATAACCTATTTCTGGTAATTTAATTGATTGAACATGTTGGCTTGAAAGTACCAAAGCAGACCGTTCGCCCAATCCAATTTTTATAAAAACCGACGGTATATTTGGCAACCATAACGGTTTGTTTAATTGCGTTGCTAATAACTTTAAAAACTGATTTTGCTTTACCGCATTTGGCGCAACTACATTAAAAATTCCGCTTTGTTGATCTTTTAATAACTGATAAATAATTTCAATAACATCGTTAAAATGTATCCAACTCATCCACTGTTTACCGTTACCTAAATTTGCGCCTAATCCTTTTGAAACTACTCTTGCCAATTCGTGCAAAACACCATTGTCTTTAGATAAAATCAAACCAAAACGCGTTATGGCTGTTTTAATTCCTAAACCTTCAAAACGTAAATTGGCAGTTTCCCAATCTTTACAAACTTCGGCTAAAAAATCGGTTCCAAATTCAGATGAATTTTCAGTATAAACCGCTTCTTCGCTTGACTGATAAATTCCAATTGCCGATGCATTTACAATAGATTTTACCTGATGTTCATTATTCTGCAACGCATTAAAAAGCGTGTTTGAACAATTTATTCTGCTGTCGTGAATCTGCTTTTTGTTTTCATCTGTCCATTTACAATTTATCGTATGTCCTGCCAGATTTACAATCGCATCAACTTGATCCAATGAATTTAAATCGATTTCATTTTTTTCGGGATTCCACAAAAATCCTTTGTAATTATCTTTGTTTTTTAGATCTGCGGTATCGGTAACTAAATAATGAACCGAGTGATTATTCTTTAAAAGATGCGTACATAGTGCAGTCCCAATAAATCCGGTGGCACCTGTAATTAAAACTTTCATATTATTTTGCTTTTAATGTCCATTCAAAATCATAAGTCCCCACTTTATCTCCTTGTTCATCGTATCCTTCAGATCGAACCCAAAACGAAATTCCTTGATTGGTTAGCAGTGCTTCGTTTACTTTTTCACGAATCATTAATCCTTCTTCACATTTAAACGTAATAACGCCCGTTGCTTTTTTGGTGAATTGCGATTTTTGATTCAAAACCAGCATCGATACTTTTTTGTTTGATTCCCTTATAGCTTTCATAACTAAAACGCCCGTTGTAAGTTCGGCTCCCATGTTCTGTACAGCGAAATACATCGATTTAAACGGATTTTGATTGAACCATCTGTGTTTTGCTCGAACAATACAGTGCGCATCGCTTATCGAATAAACGCGAACACCACACAGATATGCCGATGGTAAATTTTTAAGAAGATAAAGGTTCAGGTTTTTTACGTTAAAATCCATAATAATCAAGGTTTACAGCTAATTTACGACTTTTTTTAATCACAATTGAAATTAATTCAATTGTTAAAAAAAAGTTAATTATTAGTACTATGTAATACAAAGTACATGTTTTTGTATATATCTTTGCTATATCAAAATGAAACAATAAGGTAAAAATGCAGGTGACTGTAAGCCTAAAATTAAAAACGACACATTTCTCATACTGTTATTAATTTGAATAGTTTACTCAAATCACAAAAAAAAGGTTTACATCATCTGCCTTTACTTTTAACCTAAAATATTAAGTTCTATGAATATTGAAAACACAAAAGCGCAAATGCGCAAAGGGATTCTGGAATTTTGCATTCTATCGGTTCTAAAAGATAAAGACTGTTACACATCAGAAATTTTAGACACCCTTAAAGAAGCAAAGTTACTTGTGGTAGAGGGCACCGTTTATCCGTTGCTTACCCGCTTAAAAAACGATGAACTGTTAAGCTATCGTTGGGAAGAATCAACATCGGGACCACCGCGAAAGTACTACCGATTAACCGAACTGGGCAACGATTTTTTAAAAGAATTAACCGTAACCTGGAGAGAATTAAGTGAAGCCGTTAACATTATAACTAATAAGAATAGCCATGAATAAAACCGTAACCATTAATATAGCAGGACTTGTTTTTCACATTGATGAAGATGCATACAACAAGTTAGATTCATACATACAGGCAGTTAGAAACTCTATTCAGCAAGAAAGCGAAGACGAAATTATTGCAGATATTGAATCGCGTATTGCAGAGCTTTTCGCCGAAAGAATTGATCCGCAAACAGGTGTTATTCGTATGAATAATGTAGACGAGATAATAAATATCATGGGTAAACCCGAAGATTATATTATTGAAGACGAACCTGTACGCCCAAATAATTTTACAGCAACAAACAAAGCGTATAAGAAAATTTACCGCGATGGCGAAAAAAGAATTTTAGGCGGTGTATGCTCTGGTTTGGGTCATTATTTTAACATAGATCCGGTTTGGGTACGCATACTTTTCATCTTATTATTTTTCGCTTACGGTTTAAGTTTTGTAATTTACTTGATTCTTTGGGTAATTATTCCGAAAGCAGTTACAGTTGCCGATGTTTTAGAAATGAAAGGCGAACCCGTAAATATTTCGAATATAGAAAAACAATTTCGCGAAGGTGTTTCAAACTCATACCAACAAATCCGCACTTCAGGAAGTTCAGTTGCTAATGTAATTCGCAGAATAATAGGAATCATATTGATAGTTTTCAGTGTAATGGGAATTTTCGGAAGTTTCTTTACTCCTATTGCAATAAATTCCGAAAAATTCTCAATTGCAAGTGAATTTATGGGTTATAATGAAGCGCAAACAGGCATACCGTTTTGGGGTTTAAGTCTTAGTTTATTTATCATGTGTGCTGTACCGTTTATTGTTTTACTACTTTTAGGTGTAAAATTACTAAACCCTAAAGTTAAACATATTGGTTGGGTCTCAGGTATTTTAGGATTCTTCTGGTTGCTTTCTATCTTTATTTTCAGTTATGTAATGATTAATTTAGATATTCAGAAAGATAAAATAGAATCATTGTTTGAAGGTAACTTCGATACAAAAATGTCTCAAACCGATTTAAATTTGAACGATAAAGATACATTAAACATTATTTTTCAGAAAGATGAACGCATTTTCACGATTAACGATACCCTTACAGGCAAACACAAATTCAGCGAAATTGATGATGTTTATATAGAAGTACTTGAATCAAACACAGGTAAAGCTTATATGGAAGTTGAAGAAAAAGTCTTCAACAATAAAGATCTGAACCTTAAATCATTAAGCAAATACAACATTCAAATTGAAACAACGCAATTTAGTAATACATTAAATTATAATTATTCAATAAAAAGTGATACCTTAGTGCTTTCAAATGCAATATTAACAACTTTGAATGATTTTACTGAAGATTCTAAAGTACGTGTAAAAATATACATAACTGAAAATCAACATATTAAAATCAACGGAAATGATAGAGATCATTTTTGGAATCAAAGTTTAGATAACGGTAAAAATTTCTATAAATTTAATTCCGAAGGAAGAATAGAGAACACAAACAATACTATAAACTAAAAACTTTTAAGGCTTATGTTTTATTTATTATTATTAATCGGACAAACTTTGATTGATCTTATAACAAGTTTATTCTAGAACAAAAACGCTTTCACAACGAGAGCGTTTTTTTATTGCCAAAAAAAAATCCTTTTCAAATGAAAAGGATTTTTTTGTTACATAACTACTTATGCATTCT
>Ga0308157_10008060_pt1 | contig 12078 bp, 12 predicted proteins | sample PhyBR1_FD_201035 | JGI IMG/M metagenome (GOLD analysis project Ga0308157, IMG submission 201035) | Phyllosphere microbial communities from UC Gill Tract Community Farm, Albany, California, United States - DLSLB.R1 | ecosystem: Host-associated > Plants > Phyllosphere > Unclassified | place: USA...
GACACCACGGCCTTCATGCAGTGCCTGACCAGCGACCTGTTCAAGGACTTCCCCACGCTCAAGTTCCTGATTCCGCATGGCGGCGGCGCCGTGCCTTACCACTGGGGGCGTTTCCGCGGTCTGGCGCAGGAGCTGAAGAAGCCCTTGCTCGACGAGCATCTGCTCAACAACATCTACTTCGACACCTGCGTCTACCACCAGCCGGGCATTGATTTGCTGACCAAGGTGATCCCGGTCAAGAACATTCTTTTTGCCAGCGAGATGATTGGCGCGGTGCGCGGCATCGATCCGACCACGGGCCATTACTACGACGACACCAAGCGCTACATCGAGGACACGGTCAACCTCAACGAGCAAGAGCGCTTCCAGGTCTACGAAGGCAATGCGCGCCGCGTGTTCACGCGCCTCGACGCCGCTCTCAAGAAGAAGGGCCTGTAAGCAGGCCGACAACAGACAGGAGATTCAGATGTACGAACTGGGTGTGGTTTACCGCAATATTCAACGTGCCGACAAGGCCGCAGCCGACGGCCTCGCGGCCCTGGGCTCGGCCACGGTGCACGAAGCCATGGGCCGTGTAGGCCTGCTCAAGCCTTATATGCGCCCGATCTATTCCGGGCAGCAGGTATCGGGCACGGCTGTCACGGTGCTGCTGCAGCCCGGCGACAACTGGATGATGCATGTCGCGGCCGAGCAGATCCAGCCCGGCGACGTGGTGGTCGCAGCCGTGACGTCCGAATGCACGGACGGCTACTTCGGCGACCTGCTGGCCACGAGCTTCCAGGCGCGCGGCGCGCGCGCGCTGATCATCGACGCCGGCGTGCGCGATGTGAAGACACTGCAGGAAATGAACTTCCCGGTCTGGAGCCGCGCCATCTCGTCGCGCGGCACGATCAAGGCGACGCTGGGCTCGGTCAACATTCCCGTGGTCTGCGCCGGCATGTGGGTCACTCCCGGCGACGTGATCGTCGCCGATGACGACGGCGTGGTCTGCGTGCCCGCGGCCAAGGCCGTCGCCACGCTCGAAGCCGCGCAAAAGCGCGAAAGCTTCGAGGGCGAAAAGCGCGCCAAGCTGGCCTCGGGCGTGCTGGGCCTGGACATGTACAAGATGCGCGAACCGCTGGAAAAAGCCGGCCTGCGTTATATCGATTAACACCCCCTGAGCCGCTTACGCCGGATGGCCGGCCCCGGCTCCCCCCTCTCATCCTTCGGTGGAGGGGGACGACACCATCGCTGCGGGGCGGCCCTTGCTCGGTGTCTCCCACCTGGGACATGCCGGTTTCAAAGGCCGCTGACAATGCAAAAGTCGTGGATAAATACAAAGCGGAACAAGATGGCAAATTTCGAAAAGACCCCCGGCTGGCTCGACTGGTACAGCGGCCCGGCCAAGCCCAAATTCCAGGTGCCCGCGGGCGCGGTCGATGCCCACTGCCATGTGTTTGGGCCGGGCGATGAATTCCCGTTCGCGCCCGAGCGCAAGTACACGCCCTGCGATGCCAGCAAGCAGCAGCTGTTTGCGCTGCGCGACCATCTGGGCTTTGCGCGCAACGTGATCGTGCAGGCCACCTGCCACGGCGCCGACAACAGCGCCATGGTCGATGCCTGCAAGTCCGCGGGCGGCAAGGCGCGCGGCGTGGCCACGGTCAAGCGCAGCATCAGCGACGAGGAGCTGCAGGCGCTGCATGACGCCGGCGTGCGCGGCGTGCGTTTCAACTTCGTCAAGCGCCTGGTCGACTTCACGCCCAAGGACGAGCTGCTGGAAATCGCGGGCCGCATCCAGAAGCTGGGCTGGCATGTGGTGATCTACTTCGAGGCCGTCGACCTGCCCGAGCTGTGGGACTTCTTCACCAGCCTGCCGACCACGGTGGTCGTGGACCACATGGGCCGCCCCGATGTGAGCCAGCCCATCGACGGCCCCGAGTTCGCGCTGTTCCTGAAGTTCATGCGCGAGCACAAGAATGTCTGGAGCAAGGTTTCGTGCCCCGAGCGCCTCTCGGTCACCGGCCCCAAGGCGCTTGATGGCGAACAGAATGCCTACCAGGACGTGGTGCCGTTCGCGCGCCGCGTGGTCGAGGAATTCCCCGAGCGCGTGCTCTGGGGCACCGACTGGCCGCACCCCAATCTCAAGGACCATATGCCCGACGACGGCCTGCTGGTGGACTTCATTCCCCACATCGCGCCCACGGCCGAACTGCAGCGCAAGCTGCTGGTGGACAATCCCATGCGTCTTTACTGGCCAGAGGAAGTCTGATCATGGCTCTGCATAAACCCTATACCGATGTGCCCGGCACCATCATCTTTGACGCCCAGCAGTCCCGCAAGGGCTACTGGCTCAACCAGTTCTGCATGTCGCTGATGAAGGCCGAGAACCGCCTGCGCTTCAAGGCCGACGAGCGCGCCTATCTCGACGAGTGGGCGATGACCGAAGAGCAGAAGCAGGCCGTGCTGGCGCGCGATCTCAACTGGTGCATGCGCACCGGCGGCAACATCTACTTCCTGGCCAAGATCGGCGCCACCGACGGCCTGAGCTTCCAGCAGATGGCGGGCTCGATGACTGGCATGACCGAAGAAGAATACCGCGCCATGATGCTTGCCGGCGGCCGTTCGGCCCATGGCAACCGCGTTGTCGGCGAAGACGGCGACGCCCAGGCGCACCGCCAGCCCCAAGGACTATCCGCTCGCAAGGAGGGCATCTGAATGGCCCGCATCACCGCCTCCGTCTTCACTTCGCATGTGCCCGCCATCGGCGCCGCGCTCGACCTGGGCCGCGACCAGGACGACTACTGGAAGCCGCTGTTCAAGGGCTATGAACCGTCGAAGCAGTGGATGAAGGACAACAAGCCCGACGTCATCTTCCTGGTCTACAACGACCACGCGACGGCGTTCAGCCTGGACATGATTCCCACGTTCGCCATCGGCACGGCCGATACCTTCACGCCGGCCGACGAAGGCTGGGGCCCGCGCCCCGTGCCCACCGTGGTCGGCCATCCCGACCTGGCCTCGCACATCGCGCAGTCGGTGATCCAGCAGGATTTCGATCTGACCATCGTCAACAAGATGGACGTGGACCACGGCCTCACCGTGCCGCTGTCGCTGATGTGCGGCCAGCCCACGCCCGAGCAGGGCTGGCCCTGCCCGGTGATTCCGTTTGCCGTCAACGTCGTGCAATACCCCGTGCCTTCGGGCCAGCGCTGTTTCAACCTCGGCCGCGCCATCCGCAATGCCATTGAAAGCTACGACGAAGACCTGAACGTCCACATCTGGGGCACGGGCGGCATGAGCCACCAGCTCCAGGGCGCGCGCGCCGGCCTGATCAACAAGGAATGGGACCTGAACTTCCTGGACCGCCTGATCGACAACCCCCACGGCCTGGCGAAGATGCCGCACATCGACTATGTGCGCGAAGCCGGCTCGGAAGGCATAGAGCTGGTGATGTGGCTGATCGCGCGCGGCGCGATGAGCGACATCGACAGCCCGGCCCCCGTGCCCAAGGTCGCACACCGCTTCTACCATGTGCCCGCGTCGAACACGGCCGTGGGCCACCTGATCCTGGAGAACCAATGAACAGCAAGAAGACCATCAAAGTCGCCCTGGCCGGTGCCGGCGCATTCGGCATCAAGCATCTCGACGGCATCAAGAACATAGACGGCGTGGAAGTCGTCTCGCTGGTGAGCCGCGACCTCGAAAAGACGCGCGAAATCGCGGCCAAGTACGGCATCGAGCATGTGACCACCGACCTCGCCGACAGCCTGGCGCTGGCCGAAGTCGACGCCGTGATCCTGTGCACGCCCACGCAGATGCATGCCGCCCAGGCTATCCAATGCCTGGAAGCCGGCAAGCATGTGCAGGTCGAGATCCCGATGGCCGACAGCTTGAAGGACGCCGAAGCCGTCGTTGCCGCGCAAAAGAAGTCGGGTCTGGTGGCGATGTGCGGCCATACGCGCCGCTTCAATCCCAGCCACCAGTGGATCCACAAGAAGGTCGGCGCGGGCGAACTGAACCTGCAGCAGATGGATGTGCAGACCTATTTCTTCCGCCGCACCAACACCAACGCGCTGGGCCAGGCACGCAGCTGGACCGACCACCTGCTGTGGCACCACGCAGCCCATACCGTGGACCTGTTTGCCTACCAGGCCGGCAGCCCCATCGTGCAGGCCAACGCCATCCAGGGCCCCATCCATCCCGTGCTGGGCATCGCCATGGACATGAGCATCCAGCTCAAGGCGGCCAACGGCGCGATCTGCACGCTGAGCCTGTCGTTCAACAACGACGGCCCGCTGGGAACCTTCTTCCGCTACATCGGTGACAACGGCACCTATCTGGCGCGCTACGACGACCTGTTCAACGGCAAGGATGAGAAGATCGACGTGTCCCACGTCGATGTGTCGATGAACGGCATCGAGTTGCAGGACCGCGAGTTCTTCGCCGCGATCCGCGAAGGCCGCGAGCCCAATGCCAGCGTGGCCCAGGTGCTGCCTTGCTATCAAGTTCTGCATAAGCTTGAGCAACAATTGAGCTAAAGCTCAGGGCAAGATTGCCTGACTTCGCCATTCCCGGCCAGCGCCTGCGAACAGCAGTCGCTGGCTTTGTTCTTTCCAAGGAATCCATTGATGCAAACGCGAAAAATCGGCCCCTTTGATGTCACTTCCGTCGGCCTGGGCTGCATGAACCTGAGCCATGCCTACGGCACGCCGCCCGGCGCCGAGCAGGGCCGCGAGCTGCTGGCGCATGCATTGGACCAGGGCGTGACGCTGTTCGACACCGCCGCGCTGTATGGCTTTGGCGCAAACGAGACGCTGGTCGGGCCGGTGCTGGCACCGCACCGGGACCGCATCACGCTGTGCAGCAAGGGCGGCATGGCAGGTGTGCCGGGCGACGACGGTATGCTGCGCCGCGTGATCGATGGCCGCCCTGCGACGCTGCGACGCAACTGCGAAGACAGCCTGCGCCGCCTGGGTACCGACGTGATCGATCTCTACTACCTGCACCGCTGGGACAAGTCCGTGCCCATCGAAGAATCCGTGGGCGAGATGGGCCGGCTGCTGCAGGAGGGCAAGGTGCGCGCGCTGGGCCTGTCCGAAGTCTCGGCCGACACGCTCACGCGCGCCCACCGCGAACACCCGATCACGGCGCTGCAAAGCGAGTATTCGCTGTGGTCGCGCAATGCCGAACTCGGTACGCTGGCGCGCTGCGCCGAGCTGGGTGTCGCTTATGTCGCCTTCAGCCCGCTGGGCCGTGGCTTTCTGGCCGGCGGCCTGGCGGACGCCGCGACGCTGGGTGAAAAGGATGTTCGCAAGCCCATGCCGCGTTTCTCGGCCGAAAACTACCCGCGCAATCTGCGCCTGCTCGCGCCCATGCGCGAGATGGCCGAGCAGGCCGGCTGCAGTCTGGCCGCGCTGGCGATTGCCTGGGTGCTGCACCAGGGCGAGCAGGTGATTGCCTTGCCCGGAACGACGCAACGCAAGCACCTCGACGAGGATTTGCACGGTGGTGAAATCAAGTTGTCCAGCGCCCAGTTGGAGCAGCTCGATGCCTTGTTCCAGCCCTCGGCCATTGCCGGCACCCGCTATGCGGCCCAGGGCCACAGGGAGGTGGATACCGAGGAATTCCCGGCGCGGGACTGACTCCGACAGCGGCATCGCCAGGGCGCCGGAATGGGACCGGCGCGGCGGTGGCAAAAGATGGGGAAAACACGGTATTGATAGCAATTTACTATGTGTTGTACAATTTGGTTGAATTTGTTGATCAATGTGCGGCGCTTGCGGCTCCTTTCGTGCCTGCCATGCGCGGCGAAGCGCAGCAGCCTTCGCGCCAGCTCATCATCCACTTCCTGTTCACCACACCATGCCCATCGATACCACTGCCGCCGCTGTCAGCGACAACTATTGCGATCAACTGCAAAGCCTGGTTTCCCTGAAACTGCAGGCCCTGCTAGATGAATATCAGCCACCGGATGTCCAATGGAATGAAGCCGTTGAGAACATAGATGTTCTTCTTGGAAATCTATTGATCGAGGTCGAAGCTCTGGAGGATGTAGAAACGGTCTTCCAGGATATTGGAGACGCCATCGACGGTAAAAGCAATGAAGTGCGTGACGAGGCGCTGAAGTTTCTGGGCCGATATGATGCGAATACCATATCCGCTGATGTCGATCCGGTGGGTCTGTATTTGAAAGGTCGTTTCGAGAAAGCACGGCGGGACGTGGAAAAATACACTGTCTCGCGGGATGAGGCCGAAGAAGCGCTATGGAGCGCCATCAACGGCTTGCATGCAGAACTCAAACTGGCGCAGCAAAATTCCACGGCCGTTGAAAGCGGGCTGGAAGAGCCAGTGTTGCTGCCCGCCTTGCCGGCTGCAGATGCCCCGAATCATCCGCTGGACATGGAATGGTTCGAGCCGCAGGCACCCGCAGATGCCGTCCGGCCACGCACGCCGACGCCGACCCCGACAGACGATGGCGTGGACATCGTCCTGGTGGGTTCGCTGCATGCCGAAAGTCCCTTGCAGGACAAGTCGCCCGCACCCTGAGCTTTGGCAGCTGAATTTTGAAAAGCCGCTGCATTGGCTTGCAGCGGCTTTTTGCATGCTGACCCCATATTCCCGATTCGCGCGCTGGACCAAAAAGCGCTGCTCGTCCTGGCCTCTTGCGGCACATGCGCCCATGGCTTCGCTGTGCGCGTTTTCTTGTTTCTATTGATTCCTGTATTTCCATGCCAGCCCATCCACAAGCCTTCAATTCTCTCGCTCCTGCCCGGATATCGCGCATCACTGCAATATCCGAATTTCCCGAAACCCCGGGCGCCATGGCCGGTTCCATGCATTCCCCCTCGATTTCCCTGGCCCCTCCGGCCCGCATACCGAAATCGGTCACCATTCGGGAAGACGCCAATGTGATTGAATTTTTCTGGCAATGGGACAGGGCGATGCGGGGCGATGCACGCGAGTCAACGGTGATTGAAAGACAGGTCTGCATCGATGCCTCGGCAGCCCTAGCCGCGGCCGAGAACAATCTGCAAAAAAGTGAAGAACTTTACGATGCGGCATTCGAGTTCCACTCGGCGACGGTGGATGTATCGACTGACCAAAAGGAGGGCATGGAGTACCTGCGTACCTGGCTAAAACCGTACATAGAAAACATCTGGCAGATGCAGTCCGCCGTGGATCTCGCGACTGAAGCGGCGGATGCGGCCTGGGAGAAATTGCAGCACCCCGCCGGCGTCATTCCTGCCCGCCGCAGTGTCGATGCGGCCGCGGAAATTCATCTGCCCGGCGGCGCCGGGCAAAGCATGGCCTTCGATGCCAGCCTGGCGATGGCCCATGACCCGGATCTTCTCGATCTATGGCAGATGGCCAGCAGCGAATACGAGGACGCCCACAAGGCCTGCAACGAAGCCAACGAGCAACTCGCTCAAATCACCGACACTTTTGATCACTTCCATCGCGGCAAGGACGCGTGGCTGGAGCGGGAATTGCTGCAGGCACAGGCCATGGTGGACGCTGCCCGAAAGTGGTCTGAGCAGGCAGGGCAGAACTACGCCCGCGCCAAAGTGATCTGCATGCAGGAAGTCACCAGGCTCGAGAAGACGGGTGGCACGGGCGAGACCATCGTTGCTGCGTGGAGTGCGGTCAGGCAGGAACTTGATGCCTGTCTTGACGCACGCGACCTGGCGCGCAAAGGCGTCATGGAAGCCGTCGATTTTCTGCACAGCCGGCCGCAGTATGTGGAGCGATTCATACAGCAGCGGCATGACGAGGTGTCGAGTGCCCAGACGGCAGTGCTTGAGGCCCAGGAGTGGCTGGCCGAGAAAATGCGCACCCTCGAGGAGCTTGCCCAGCAGGCAATATCTGGCCGTGCGGGTCTGCCGGCCCGACTGGCCCCGATTGCCGAGGAGCCGGAAGAATGGAGCTCGGTGGCCGCCCCCGGCAGCGGGGCGCTGGCTGCAGCGCAAGCCAACGTCCATGGCGCGCAATGGCCGGAGTGGCCCAGTGGCGGCGAGGACGTGGCCTTGACCGGCATGTCCAGCCTGGATGCCACGCCAGCCCCGCCCGCTTTCTAGGCGCTTGCTCGCCACCTGCGCACTCGTGCAGCGATGGCTTTTGCCGAGTCTGCTGCAGACCACAAATGGAAAAAACTATTGATAGTAATTGGCTATCGAATTTATAATTAAATTGTTTAAATGTATTTTTCTGCGGTTGCGTTCCAGGAGGCTGTTGTGGTCACCGGCAAGCGCGAAGTACAGCGTTTCAACCCCCTTTTCCAGTCACTGCCATGCCTGCACATCCAATTGAATCCACCGCCATTCCCCCTCTGCCCACGGGCGTTTCCATGGATGGCTCGAGTGCCCAGCCAGACATGTCTGACGCGCATCGCCCCCGCGGCGCGGAACAAGCGCCATCGGAGATGGCTCAGGAACTTGCGGCTGTCATGGCGAACCTGAAGGCATTGCACGCGACCAAGGCCGACTGGCTGCAGGCGGCGCGCAGTGAAGCGGCGCAGTGGCTGGATGTGGTGGTCAAAGATTGGAATGCTGTCGCGCAGGCCTGCCACGCAGCCATGGCCCAGCAGTGGAACTGCTGGATGGCCTACACCGACCCGGGAAATGTCGCCTTGGCCGACGGCGCATTCGTGCTGTCGGATGGGCAAATTTCCGCGCTGAACCACCTGCATGGGCAGTGGCGCGCGAGCTATGTCAGGCAGGAAAAACTGGCCCACGATTTCTATCAGGTCAATGGCGAACGCGAACGTATACAGGCGATTCACGACAGCCGGGCCGAAGTCGCTGACCGGTATTTCGATGCACGGATCGAAGCGCTGCACAACTATGCAACGCAGCTTCTCACCCAGCTGAATGCCGAGGACGACGGCCTGGTCTACGGTTTGCCGCCGGTGATGGAGGATGGGAACGAGGACGAGGAGGACATGGTGCTGCTCGCACTGGAGCCATTGATACTCCCTGGCGATGAATCGGTTGCAGACCTCGGTTGTTCCGCTGTGCAGTCGGGGACGCTGGTGGGCTGCGACGGCTGGTCTATATGAAATAGCTATTAATTTTGAAATGTAATTGTTGTTTGAATGGGCATAGACCGCAACCAGTGCTGCGGTCTCTTTCCGTCAACTTTTTGCCTTTTCTTCCACCATGCCCATCCCGCCAAACGCCTTGAATTCCACGCATGTTCAGCCCGCCACAGGCCGGCTGCCGCACAACGACCTCGAACATGCCACTGTCGATTTGAATACCGCCCTTCAGGCCAAGGCCGTCTGGCTCGACCACGAACTCAATCGCGGGCTCGAGCTGGCACTGCGCGGTGCCGGGTCGACAAATATCATCGAAGCGCAGCTTTGCGATGATGAAGACCGCTTGGAGGCGTGCGAGCATGCCCTCGCCAGTCATGTGGACTCCGCCGCGGCCGATGACCTCGAGCGCAAACTGCAACTGCAGGCGGACTGGTTTCTCGCAAAGCAAGTGGTGATGTCGCGCAACCTCGCCTTTGAGCGCGCGCACGATCAGCTTGACGTCGTCACCCGTTTTCTCAACGGTGCGTCCGCGCAAGCCGACGCGCTCTTCGATCCCCACATCGACGCGCTACTGCAGCAGGCCTTGCGTGTGGCCTCGGACCTCAACCTGCGCGAAAACCATGCGCCGCAGGAGCCGCTGGCGAGCCATGTTTTGGCGCTGGAGCTCAAGGAAAGCCAAGCGCCGGCGCCGGACATGGTGGTTTGCGAGCCCGTGGGAGTGCAGCAGGACGCCTGCCTGTACCCTGATCACCAGGCTTTCTGATCGCCTGTGCAGCCCGGCCCGCGCCGGCGGCCAGCAAAAAAGCCGCCGCGGTGGCCCGCAGCGGCTTGGCAGTTCACCGGCCTTGCCAGCGCTTACAGCTCGAGATTCGCGCGCCGTATGACATCGCCGAAGCGCTTGTTTTCCTCGACCATGAAGGTCTTGAATTCCGCTGGCGTGGGGAAGTAGTTCTCGTAGCCGAAGGTCTGGAACTTGGGCTGCACATCGGGCTCGGCCAGCACCTTCATGGTGTCGCGGCGGATCTTGTCGACCACAGCGGCAGGCGTGCTCTTGGAGACCGCAAACGCATTCCAGCCGGTGACGATGGCATTCGCCGGGCCTCCCGATTCGGCCACCGTAGGCACGTCTTCATAGCCCTTGAGCCGGTGCGGCGCAAGCACGGCCAGAAAGCGCAGCTTGCCCGAGCGTGCCAGCGGCCCGGCCGTGCCCGACGAGCCCAGCGCGAACGCCAGTTCGCCCGTGGCCACGCTGGTGTAGAGCTGGCTGGTTTCCTTGTAGATCACATGCTCCATCTTCGTGCCGGTCAGCGATTCCAGCAGCGCCGAGCCCAGGTGCACGGGATTGCCCACCGACCAGGAACCGTAGTTGAGCTTGCCGGGGCGCGCCTTGGCGTCGGCAATCAGGTCGGCCATTGTCTTGTACGGGCTGTCGGTTGCCACGCAGACAAAGAAGAAGGTGCGAAACAGCGGGAGGACGACTTCGAAGTCCTTGTCGATGTTGTAGGGCAGCTTCTTGAACAGATGGGGGTAGGCCGCAAGGTGAACGTTGTCCAACTGGATGATGTCGGTGCCATCCGTGGCGCCGCGCTTGAACGCATCGATGGCAATGAAGCCGTTGCCGCCCGGGCGGTTCTCGACGATCACCGGCTGGTTCCACAGGCGGGCGAGCTTGTCGGCCACCAGGCGCGAAGTGCCGTCCGGCCCACCACCCACGGGGAAGGGGTTGATGATGCGCACCTGTTTGGTCGGCCAGTTGGCCGCGTTCTGCGCGCGCGCCGGCGCCATGGCGCCCAGAGCCAAAGCACCCAGGGCAAGGCCGGCACTGCGGCGTGTCATTTGGCGTGTGTCTATAGTCATTTTGTCTCCGTTATCCGCTGATCGCGTCTTTTTAGCGCTGTCAGTCCCATGCAGGCAGGGGCGCAGCCAATTGTTTCGCATTGTGGCAGGCTGGCCTGCATCACCTATATGCTCGGCTTTCTATCAGCTATAGCAAAATGGCATGGTTACACCTTGAGCGCGTCATGAATCTCCAGCAGATAGAAACTTTTGTGCATGTGGCCGAAACCGGCAGTTTCAGCAAGGCCGCGCTGTTGCTCGACATCGCCCAGCCGGCATTGAGCCGCCAGGTGCGCACGCTGGAGACCGAGCTGCGCGAAACCTTGCTGATACGCACCGGCCGGGGCGTGACGCTCACCGATGCCGGCCGGCGGCTGCTGGAACATGGCCACGCCATCATGCAGCGCGTGGCGCTGGCCAAGGAAGACCTGGGCAGCCAGCGCGACGAGCCCGTGGGCCGCATCATCGTCGGCCTGCCGCCGAGCCTGGCGCGCCGGCTCACGCTGCCGCTGATCGACACCTTCAGCCGTGAAATGCCCAAGGCCGGCCTGGCCGTGGTCGAAGGCTTTTCGGTCAACATGGCCGAGTGGCTGACCACGGGCCGCATGGACCTGGCCCTGGTCTACACGCCCGAGCCCCAGCCCCACGTGGAAGTCACGCCGGTGCTCGAAGAGCGGCTGTGCCTCATCGGCCCGGCCAGCATGGGCCAGCGCATGTCGGTGCGTTTCGAGGAGCTGTCCGACTACCCGCTGATCATGCCCCAGCGCGGCCAGATCTTTCGCAAGCTGATGGAGGCCCAGGCCACGCTGTCGCAGGTCAAGCTCAATGTGGTGTGGGAAGTCTCCAGCGTGCCGGCGATTCTCGATCTGGTGCGCGGCGGCTATGGCTATGCGGCGCTCACCGCCAGCGCGCTGAGCAGCCTGGAGCACGGCGACGAGCTGGCCTGCATTCCCATCGAGTCGCCCGGCATTGTCAGCACGCTGTGCCTGGCGCAATCCGCCAAGAAGAAAAGTACGCCGTTGATACGCCGAACTTCGGAGTTGCTGCGTGGCCTGTGCCTGGAGGCCGCGGTGCGCGTGCCCAAGGGCGCGTGAGGCAGCGCTGCCGGTTCCTCATAGCAACGGCCGCAATTCCTGCGCCGCGTCGCGCAGCAGCGGCAGCAGTTCGCGCTCCAGTGCCTGGGCCGTCAACTGCTGCGCCGACATCACCGCATTGAGCGCCGCCACGGT
>Ga0308157_10008061_pt1 | contig 12075 bp, 10 predicted proteins | sample PhyBR1_FD_201035 | JGI IMG/M metagenome (GOLD analysis project Ga0308157, IMG submission 201035) | Phyllosphere microbial communities from UC Gill Tract Community Farm, Albany, California, United States - DLSLB.R1 | ecosystem: Host-associated > Plants > Phyllosphere > Unclassified | place: USA...
CCTCGCGGTCCTTGTACAACTGGCTGTTGGGATACACTTCCACCCTGACCTGGCCGCGCGTCATTTGCTCGGCCAACTCCTTGAACCGCTCGGCGGCCCGGCCCTTGGGCGTGTCGGGCGCCACCACGTGGCTGAACTTGATGACGATCGGGTCCTGCGCCCAGGCGTTGAAACTCGCGGCCGCGGCCAGCGCGAAGAACGCCTTGGCGGCCAGGGTCTTGATCTGCATGACGGTTTGATTCTTTCTAATGTGGACGTCCACAACAGCTGGACAGTGTAACCAATACAGGACTGTTGCATGAAAATTCCGTTCGCCCAGCCCATGCCCGAACCGCGCGCGCGCACCCGCGCCTGGCGGTTCTGGCGCTGGCTGGTGCCGATGCTGCTGGTGCTGCTATTCCTCGCCGTCCTGATCTGGCTGCCATGGCAGGCGCGCCAGATGGAGCGCAACGAGCGCCAGGAACAGTTGATCGCCGATACGCTGTGGGTCGAGCAGACCTTGCGCTTTGAACTGGCGCGCAGCGAAGACGCCCTGGCCGCCCTCGGCGCCGACCTGGTGGTCGCGCCACTGCCGCCGGAAAAATTGCAGGCGCGCTTGCGCCAGATGTTCGTCAACGGCCCCGAGCTGGTGCGCGTGATGTGGACCGACGCCGATGGCGTGGTGCAGGCCAGCCACGGCGCCGACCTGCCGGCCGCCGGCCTGCCCGAGGCCACGGCCCTGGCCGGCGAGATGGCGCGTTCGATCCGGCGCGGCCGCTACAGCGAACCGTATGGCGCGACGCCGTCCACCCATGGCCTGATCGACTTCTACCTGCCGCTGCTGCGCAACGGCCAGTTCGTGGGCAGCCTGGTGGCGACCTACAGCCTGCAGGTGCTGCTCGACGAAACCGTGCCCTGGTGGTTCGCCCAGGACAATGCCCTGGCCCTGATCGATACCGACGAACAGACGGTGGCGCGGCGCGCCGCCGGCGGTCCGGGACGCGGCATCTATACGCACCGGCGCGAGCTCGACCTGCCCGGCGCCCAGCTGGTGCTGTCCACCGACAGCGTCAAGCGCGCGCCGCAGCTGCTGCCGAACCTGCTGGTGGGCTCGGTGATCGTGCTGGCCCTGGGCCTGTTGATGAGCCTGGCCGCGCTGTGGCGCCACATCTCGCGCACCCTGGCCGCCGAAGCCGCGCTGCGCCAGCAGATGGCCTTTCGCACCGCGATGGAAAACTCGCTGCTCACGGGCCTGCGCGCGCGCGACCTCGAAGGCCGCGTCACCTATGTGAACCGGGCCTTTTGCCAGATCGTCGGCCATCCGCCCGAGGAATTGATTGGAAAGAAGCCGCCGATGGCCTACTGGGCGCCGGAAGCGACGGCCGAGTACGAGGAGCGCTTCCAGGGCATCTTGTCGGGCAAGATCACGCCGCAATTCGAGACCGTGTTCCAGCGTCCGGACGGCACGCGGGTGCCGGTGCTGGTGTTCGAGGCGCCGCTGGTGGACGTCGACGGCCGCCATACCGGCTGGATGAGCTCGGTGCTCGACATCACCGACCGCAAGCGCGTGGAGGAACTCAACCGCCAGCAAGAAGAAAAGCTGCAGGCCAGCGCGCGCCTGGCCACGATGGGCGAGCTGTCGTCGATGCTGGCGCACGAGCTGAACCAGCCGCTGGCGGCGATTTCCAGCTATACGGTGGGCGCGCTGAACATGCTCGAGCGCGCCGCCGGCACCGGCGACGACGTCAAGCCGGGCATGTTGCGCCATGCGCTGGAGCAAGCGCGCCAGCAGGCCCAGCGCGCCGGCCAGATCATCCGCAGCGTGCACGAGTTCGTAAAAAAGCGCGAACCGCTGCGCCAGGAAGTGACGGTCCGCAGCATCATCGCCAACGTGCACGCCCTGATCGAGTTGCAGGCGCGCCAGGCCGGCGTCGCCTTGCGGGTGCAATTGCCGCCCGGCCTGCCGCCAGTGCTGGCCGACCGCGTGCTGCTCGAGCAGGTGCTGCTCAACCTCACGCGCAATGCGATCCAGGCCATGCAGGACACCGTGCCCGACCAGCGCGTGCTGCGCATCGAGGCGGTCCATGCCGGCGATCAGGTAGCGGTCTCGGTGATCGACCGCGGCCACGGCATCTCGCCCGAAGTGGCCGAGCGCCTGTTCTCGCCGTTCTACTCGACCCGGGCCGAAGGCATGGGCATGGGGCTGTCGATTTGCCGCACCGCGATCGAGTTTCATGGCGGCACATTGAGCCATGCGCCGCACCCGGCCGGCGGCACCGTGTTCACTTTTTCGCTGCCGGCCCAAGCGGCAAGCCGGGCGCTGGGCTAAAATCCGGTCTGCGGCGCGCGAAGCACCCCTCGGCGCGCCATGTTGACCTTACGATAAAAGCAACAAGGCGGGAAGCCCATCCCGCCACTACGGAGACCTGCATGCTGCACATCGTCGACGACGAAGAAGTCATTCGCGATTCGCTCGCCTGGCTGGCGCAATCGCGCGGCCTGCCCGCGCGCGGCTATGCGGGCGGACAGGAATTCCTCGACGCCATGCAAGACCTCGATGGCAGCGGCGATTGCGTCCTGCTCGACGTGCGCATGCCCGGCATGAACGGCATCGCCGTATTCGACGACCTGTTCAAGCGCGGCCTGCTGCCGCGCCTGCCCGTGATCTTCCTGACCGGCCACGGCGATGTGCCGATGGCGGTCGATTCGCTCAAGCGCGGCGCCTTCGATTTCTTCGAGAAACCGTTCAACGACAACCAGCTGATGGACCGGGTCGAAGAGGCGCTGGCCGCTTCGCGCAAGGCCGCTGCCTCGGCCGGCGTGCAGACGCGCCTGGCGACCTTGTCGGCACGCGAGCGCGAAGTGCTCGACCTGATCCTGGCCGGCATGATGAACAAGGTGGTGGCGGATAAACTCGGCATCAGCATGCGCACGGTCGAGGTGCATCGGGCCCATATCTTCGACAAGATGCAGGTGAAAACCGCGGTCGAGCTGGCCGGCCTGCTCAAATAAATACGGTCGGCGCGCTCGCGCCGCCTCTGCCATTTCGCCGACCTTGTCGCGCGTCAAGCGTCTCTTCGCCTTGAGGGAAGCCTTGTAAAATAGTCTTGAACGCGCCGCGGCCCCGGGCGCCGCGATGCAAACTCTCTTTTAGGAAACTCCAATGAACGAAAAGACAGTTGCAGCCAAGATGTTCTTACGAACGGCGAAGTCGATGCTGGTGCTCAACGGCCAGGCCAATCCGAATGTCGCGGCCCAGATGCCGGCCGAACTGGTCAAGGACGGCGACGGTCCCTTCGACGTGATCCTGATGTTTTGCATGCACCGCAAGGACCTCGAACACTATCTCGATATCGCCAGGCAAAAGCTGGGCGAGAAAGGTTCGCTGTGGATCGCCTACCTCAAGCAGACCGCCGCCAAGGCCACCGACATCAACCGCGATTCGATCAATGCCTATGCGAAAGAGAACGGCATCACTGGCGTGGCGATGATCTCGATCGACGGCGACTGGTCCGCCCTGCGCCTGAAGCGCATTGAAATCTGAGGGCGTAAGAAAGTAATGACAGGCTCAGGCGGCGTGGCGCGCCATGGCCCAGGCGACGTGCTCGCGCACCAGCTCGGAAGGATGGTCGAGCCGGGATCGCAAGGCAGCCACGACGGCGGCATCCCCGCGCTTTTTCTCGGCAGCATTCCCTAATCCCACCGCCAGGTTGCGCAGCCAGCGCTCGTGGCCGATCCGGCGGATCGGGCTACCTTCCATGCGGCGGTTGAATTCTTCCTCGTCCCAGCCGAACAGGCCGACCAGGTCGCCCTCGCCCAAGCCGTTGCGCTCGTCGAAATCCGGTACCGCCGCACGCTGCGCGAACTTGTTCCACGGACAGGCGACCTGGCAATCGTCGCAGCCATAGATGCGGTTGCCGATCAGGGGCCGCATGTCCTCCGGGATACTGCTTTTAAGCTCGATCGTCAGATAGGAAATGCAGCGCCGCGCGTCCAGCTTGCCCGGCCCCAGGATCGCCCCGGTCGGGCACAGGTCGATGCAGGCCTGGCAGCCGCCGCAATGCTGGCCGGTGGGCGGATCGACCGGCAATGGCAGGTCGACCAGGATCTCGCCGATGAAGAAGGTCGAGCCGGCCGCGCGCGACAGCAGCAAGGTGTGCTTGCCGCGCCAGCCCAGGCCGGCCTTCTCGGCCAGGGGCAGCTCCATCACCGGCGCCGAATCGGTGAACACACGAAAACCGAACGGGCCGATCGCGTCCTGGATGCGGCCGGCCAGCGACTGCAGGCGGTTGCGCAAGACCTTGTGGTAGTCGCGGCCGCGGGCATAGACCGAGACCACGGCGGCATCCGGATCCTGCTGGCGCACGCGCTCCCTGGCGCGCCAGTCGGCATCCTGGCTGGCGGGCAGGTAGTCCATGCGCGCCACGATGGCGCGCACCGTGCCCGGCACCAGTTCGGCGGGACGGGCACGCTTCATGCCATGGCTTGCCATATAATCCATCTCGCCGTGGTAACCCGCGTCCAGCCAGGCTTGCAGGCCGGCCTCGAGGTGCCCCAGGTCGACGTCGGCGATGCGCACGTCGGCAAAGCCCAGTTCCTTGCCCCACGCCTTGATGGCGCGCGCAAGCTGGGGCAGGTCGGAGGCAGGATCGGGAGAAGTGGGCATACCGCAAGAAGTACAACGCAAGACAACTCGCTATTTTATTCGATGCAGCCTTTTAAATCGCAATTGCAGCGCTATTTGCCGGACGAATCCGCCACCGCCGAACTCGGCGCCGCCCTGGCGCGCGCCTTGCAGCCGGGCCTGGTGATCTACCTGCACGGCGACCTCGGCGCCGGCAAGACCGCCCTCACCCGCGCGCTGCTGCGGGCGGCGGGCCACGCCGGCACCGTCAAGAGCCCGACCTATACCTTGTCGGAACCGTATCGGGTAATGCTCGATGGCAAGCCCTTGAGCGTGATCCACTATGACCTGTACCGCATGTCGAGCCCGGAAGAATTCCTGGATGCGGGCTTTCGCGAGGACTTCGACGGGCACAATGTGTGCATCGTCGAGTGGCCCGAAAAAGGCGATCCGGTGTTGCCGCCGCCCGATTTGCGTGTCTTGCTCAACGTTAGCGGGCCCGGCCGTGATGTAGAATTGCAGGCGTTGTCCGAATTAGGCCTGCTATGCCTCGACCGTCTCGCTCCCCTTCTGCCGCCCCAGCCGCCCGCGTGACGCCTGCGTCCTCGCGCCGCCGTGTCCTGCTCAAGGCCGGCGGCACGCTGCTGTTGTCCGTCATCCCGCTGTCTTCCAACGCCAATGAAATCCTGGCCGTGCGCGTCTGGCCCGCGCCCGACTATACCCGGGTGACCCTGGAAAACGACACCGACCTCAAGGCCGAACACTTCCTGATTCCCGATCCGCCGCGCCTGGTGGTCGATATCGACGGCCTGGCCCTGAGCAATACGCTCAAGAGCCTGGTGGCCAAGATCGAACCGAACGATCCCTACATCAAGCAGGTGCGGGTCGGCCAGAACCGGCCGAACGTGGTGCGCCTGGTGTTCGACCTGAAGGCCGAGATCAAGCCGCAGGTGTTTACGCTGGCCCCGGTGGCCGGCTACCAGCACCGGCTGGTGTTCGACCTGTATCCGGCCGCCCCGGTCGACCCGATCGCCGCCCTGATCGAACAGGGCGACTGGAGCCCGGGCCCGACCACGACCCTGGCCGCCGACCAGCCGGCCCTGGGCGATCCGGTGGCCAGCACGCCGGTGGCCGGGGCGCCCGCCTCGCCCAATCCGGCGACGGCCGGCACGCCGCCGGTGCAGGTTCCGATGCCGCCGCCCTCCGCGCCGCGCACCCAGCCGAATGCCGGCCCGGATGCGATCGCCAAGCTGGAAGCCGAGATGTCGGCACTGAAGGGCACCGCGCCGGCGGTGGCGGTGCAGCCGCCGCCGACCCGCAGCCCGGCCCCGGCGCCCGCGCAGAAGGTGGCGCGCATGATCACCATCGCCCTCGATCCGGGCCATGGCGGCGAGGATCCGGGCGCGATCGGCGCCAAGGGCAGTCGCGAGAAGGACATCGTGCTGGCCGTGGCCAAGCGCCTCAAGTCCAAGCTCGAGCAGATGCCGAATACCCGGGTGATGCTGACCCGCGATGGCGATTATTTCGTGCCGCTCGGCACCCGCGTGCAAAAGGCGCGCAAGGTGCAGGCCGACCTGTTCGTCTCGATCCACGCCGACGCCTGGATCTCGCCGACGGCGCGCGGTTCGTCGGTGTTCGTGCTGTCCGAAAAAGGCGCCAGCTCGAGCGCGGCGCGCTGGCTGGCCAATGACCAGAACAAGGCCGACCTGATCGGCGGCGCCAATCTGACCGGCACCGCCGACAAGCACCTGGCCAGCGTGCTGTTCGACCTGTCGACCACGGCCCAGATCAACGACAGCCTGAAACTCGGCAAGGCGGTGCTGAAGGAGATCGGCGGCATCAACCGCCTGCACAAGGCCTCGGTCGAGCAGGCCGGCTTTGCCGTGCTGAAGGCGCCCGACATCCCGTCCATCCTGGTCGAGACCGCTTTCATCTCGAATCCGCAAGAAGAAGCGCGCCTGAACGACAACGCCTACCAGGACCAGCTGGCGAATGCGATCACGAATGGCATCCGCCGCTATTTCGCCGACAACCCGCCCATGGCCAAGAGCCGCCAGACCTGAGCCGGACATTCATCATGGAAAACATCAGCTTCGGGCAACTGCCCGCGATTCGCATCACGGCGCCGGACGGCGCCAGCGCCGTCGTCACCCTGTATGGCGGTCACCTGGTGTCCTGGCATGGCGCGGATGGCGGCGAGCGCATATTCCTCAGCACACGTTCGGCGCTGGACGGCAGCCGCGCGATCCGTGGCGGCGTGCCGGTCATCTTTCCCCAGTTCGCCGAGCGCGGGGCTGGCATGCGGCATGGTTTTGCGCGCGTGAGCACCTGGCGCCTGGCGCAGCACGGCGTGGACGATGGCGCGGCGTGGGCGGAGTTCGGATTAACCGACGCCGACCTGCCTGCAGCGACGGCGGCCGCCTGGCCGCACCGTTTCGCACTGGTGCTGCGCGTGTCGGTGCGCGCCAATCAGCTGGACATGACGTTCAGCGTGCGCAATACGGGCAATGCGCCCTTCCCGTTCGCGGCGGCGCTGCATACCTATCACCTGGTGCCGCACCTGGCGGATGTGCGGATCGAGGGGCTGGAAGCGGGCACGCTGTCGATCGCGGACAAGCTCGACGTGGTCTACGAGAATGTAGGCGATGGGATCACGCTGGGCACCTGGGCCCGCGTGCTCAAGCTCGAGCAGGAAGGTTTCCTGGACGCCGTGGTGTGGAATCCGGGCGCCGCGGATACGGCGGCGCTGGCGGATATGGAAGACGACGAGTACCAGCGTTTCGTGTGCATCGAGCCGGCGCAGTTGACGCCGGTCGAGCTGGCGCCGGGCGCGGTGTGGGAAGGCCGGTATCGCGTCTCCTGACAATATTTCAGACCGACGAAGGATGATAAAAACGCGCCTCGGCGCGTTTTTTTGTTTTTACATCGATTCCTTGACCATCCGCCCATTGCTCGGCTGTACCGGCCGTGAATTGAAGGGATACAGGCGCGAGAACAAAGCCATCTGCTGGGGCGAGGCCGTCATCGGCTGCTTCATCACGATCCACAACACGTTCTCGGTGCACGGCGGCTCGCTCAGCGACCCCATATAGGTAAAGTAATCGCGGCGTGCCGGCAGGATCTCGTTGACGTCGAGCACGATCGATGGCGTGACCGTCATGTGCTTTTCCAGCGGCAGGTTGTTCCACACGGTCTGGATCATCGGATTGGCGTCGCCACGCTCGAGCAGCACCGCCAGGATGGCGATCTTGTTGTCGTAGCTCTTGTGCACCATGTGCACGACCATCTCGGTGCCCTTGCCGTTGATGCGCTCTTCGCCCGGACGGTGGAAGTGGAATTGCTGCAGTTCGTAAGTCGTACCGCCCACGCTCAGGAAATTGCCGCCAGCGACGTTCACCTGGATCGTGTGGCCATTGTCGATCTCGTTGAACGAACTCGGGTGGTAGTCGAAGGCGATCTGCTCCAGGTCGACCTTGATGCCGTCGCGCAGGTCGATCGGCGACTGGCGGCTGCCGGTATTGCAGGATGCCCAGGCGGTATTGATCTTCGACCAGTTCTCCGGGCCGAACTCGCCGTCATACGTCCAGTGGGTGCCGTTCTTCGGCTTGGCGGCTTCGATCGCGGCGGCCGCGGCGATGGCTGCTTCCTTCTTGCGCCTGGCTTCCGCGGCGCGGCGCGCACGGGCGGCGTCCTCGGCGCGCAGGGCCTGCTTGGCGCGCAGCTCGGCCAGCTTTTCGGCGATGCGGACCGACAGGTCGACCTCGGCATCTTCTTCGGATTTTTGGGCAGCAGCAGGGGTGGCCGCGGTCGGCCGCAGGTTCGGCTTGATCGAGGCGATGGCCGCGGGCTTCTCGGCCGCAGGCTTGGTCGGGGGGGCTGCATCGTTCGCATTCGCCACGGCCGTGACCAGGCTCAGGGCAAATAGTGCGATCAGGTTACGCATGGGGTTCCAGATAATGTGCTTACCCTATGCTTATCGGAATCGGCGCAGCTAACTTGAGTGCGCTGCAGCAACAAAAGACGCTGAATGTGCGCCTTTGCCAGCTTATTTACACCAATTGTCAACTATGGCGCCGCAGGCGCCCGCCATGCTCGTAAAGATCGCGGAGTGCCCGAGCTCGACTACAATTGCCTGATACACACAATCCAAACGGAGAACCCCATGAAGGCAGCGACCACGATCCATGCAACCATCGGCGCCGCGCTGCTGGCCCTGTCTGCCAATAGCGCCAGCGCGGCGCCGGCCAAGCCTGCCAGGGAATTGCCGCCCAAGCCTTCCGTGGCGGATGTGGTCAAGGCCTCCAAGCCGGGTGACTGGCGCCCCCTCGATCCCGAGAACACGCTGTACCTGGAACTCCCCACCGGCCGCGTCGTCCTGGAGCTGGCCCCGAGCTTCGCGCCGAAGGCCGCCGCCAATATCCGCGCACTGGTGCGCGAGCGCTATTTCGACGGCTTGTGGGTCATGCGCGCGCAAGATGGCTTCGTGGTGCAGTGGGGCGATCCGGACGAAGAAACGCCGCGCCCGTTCAAGGCCGCCAAGACGGTGGCTGCCGAATTCACCGTGCCGGTCAAGGGCACCGGCCAGTTCACGCTGCTGAAGGAACGCGACGTCTACGCGCCGCAGGTCGGCCACGTGAATGGCTTCCCGGTCGCGCGCGACCCGAAAGCCGGCCAGACCTGGCTGCCGCACTGCTATGCGATGGTCGGCGTGGCGCGCGACGAGGGGGCCGATACCGGCAACGGCTCGCAGCTGTACACGGTGATCGGTCACGCGCCGCGCCACCTGGACCGCAATATCACCGTGGTCGGCCGCATCGTGTCCGGCATGCCGTTGCTCACCGTGATGCCGCGCGGGACGGCGGCGGCCGGCTTCTACGACAAGGCCGAGCAACGCACGCCGATCGCCAGCGTGCGGCTGGCGGCCGATGTGCCGCTGCCTGAACGCAGCAAGCTCGAGGTGATGCGCACCGAAAGCGCCGCCTTCCAGGCCGTGATCGAGGCCCAGCGCAACCGCGGCGGCCCGTGGACCAAGGTCGCGGCCGGCGCGATCGACCTGTGCAATGTGCCGATTCCCGTGCGCGAACAGCAATGAGCCAGTGACGATCCAGGGGCCCGATTGCAGACCGTGACTGCGCGATATAATCGGGGCATGAATGCCCAAGCCCCGACCCACCGTCCCATCCAGCAGCTCCCCGACCAGCTCATCTCGCAGATCGCCGCCGGCGAAGTGGTCGAGCGGCCATCGGCCGTCGTCAAGGAACTGCTGGAAAACGCGCTCGACGCGGGCGCGACCCAGATCACCGTGCGCCTGGAAGAAGGCGGCGTCAAGCGCATCGCCATTACCGACAATGGCCGCGGCATCGCGCCGGAGCAGTTGCCGCTGGCGCTGGCGCGCCATGCGACGTCCAAGATCTCGTCGCTGCACGACCTCGAGAACGTGGGCACGCTGGGCTTTCGCGGCGAGGCGCTGGCCTCGATCGCCTCGGTGGCCTCGGTGCGCATCACCTCGCGCACGCCGGATGCCGCCCACGCCTTCGAGATCGTCGGTTCGCACGAGGGCACCGTGGCGCCATCGTCCGGCGCCTTCGGCACCACGATCGACGTGCAAGACCTGTATTTCAACACCCCGGCGCGGCGCAAGTTTTTAAAATCCGAGCAGACCGAGTACGGCCACTGCGCCGAAGTCGTGCGCCGCATCGCGCTGGCGCGCCCCGACGTCGCGTTCAGCCTGTCGCACAATGGCCGCACCATCGACCACTGGAATGTGAGCGAAGCGGCCAAGCGCAGCGCCCACATCCTGGGCAGCGATTTCGCCGAGGCGCGGCTGCCGCTCGACGAAGCGGCCGGCCCGCTGCGCCTGCACGGCTACATCGGCCTGCCGACGGCCTCGAAGGCGCGCGCAGATGGCCAGTTCTTCTACGTGAACGGGCGCTTCGTGCGCGACAAGGTGCTGCTGCACGCGGTGCGCGCCGCCTACCAGGACGTGCTGCACGGCGACCGCTACCCCTCCTACGTGCTGTCGCTGGATCTCGACCCGGCGCTGGTCGACGTCAATGTCCACCCGTCGAAGATCGAAGTGCGCTTCCGCGACAGCCGCGCGGTGCACCAGTTCGTGTTCCATGCGGTGCAGCGCACGCTGGCGCAGACCTCGGCCACCGCGCATGGCAGCGTGCCGGCGCCGATCACGGCGGCCGAAGTGCGGGCGAGCGGCACGCCGTTGTGGCAGTTGTCGCAATCGCCATCCACGCCGCAGATGCGGCCGCACGAGCAGACCTCGTTCGGGTCGCAGCTTTCCACGTTCTCGCCGTCGCCCTATCCGGCCGGCAGCCGCTGGGACGATCCGTCCACCAGTGGCGGCGTGGCGCAGCGCACGGAGGCCTATGGTGCGCTGTTCAAGTCGGATGCGTCGACCACGGTGCCTTCGTCCACCCCGATGGATGTGCCGCTGTCGGCCTCCGACCGCCCGCTGTCGAACGACGACTTCCCGCTCGGCTTCGCGCTGGCCCAGCTGCACGGCATCTACATCCTGGCCCAGAATACGCGCGGCCTGGTGCTGGTCGACATGCACGCGGCCCACGAACGCATCCTCTACGAGCAGATCAAGAACGCCCTCGACGCCCAGGCGCAAGGCCAGGAAATGCAGGTGCAGTCGATGCTGATCCCGGTGACCTTCTATGCCGATGCGGTCGAGGTCGCGACCGCGACCGAGCACCAGGATACGCTGAAGGCGCTGGGTTTCGACATCGCCGCCTTGTCGCCGACCACCCTCGCCGTGCGCAGCGTGCCGACCCTGCTGAAAAACGCCGATGCGCAGACGCTGGCGCGCGACGTGCTGCGCGACGTGCGCGAATACGGCGGCTCGCGCGTGCTGATCGAGCGCAGGAACGAGCTGCTCGGCACCCTCGCCTGCCACACGGCGGTGCGCGCCAACCGCATCCTGGCCGTGCCCGAGATGAATGCGCTGCTGCGCCAGATGGAAAGCACCGAGCGCGCCGACCAGTGCAACCACGGCCGCCCGACCTGGGTCCAGCTCGAGATCTCCGCGCTCGACAAACTGTTCTTGCGCGGCCAGTGATGACTCAAGTGAAAAAGCCAATGGCCGTGGCCATCATGGGCCCGACCGCGTCCGGCAAGACCGCGAGCGCCCTGCGCATCGCGCAAACGACGCCGTGCGAAATCATCTCGGTCGATTCGGCCCTTGTCTACCGCGGCATGGACATCGGCACAGCCAAGCCCACGCCCGACGAACTGGCCGCCGTGCCGCACCACCTGATCGACATCCTCGATCCGCTCGAAGCGTATTCGGTGGCGCAGTTCCGCAACGACACCATCCGCCTGGTGGCCGAGATCACGGCGCGCGGCAAGCTGCCACTGCTGGTGGGCGGCACGATGATGTATTTCAAGGGCCTGGTAGACGGGCTGGATGACCTGCCGACGGCGGATGCGGCCGTGCGCGCCGCGATCGAAAACGC
>Ga0308157_10008062_pt1 | contig 12074 bp, 8 predicted proteins | sample PhyBR1_FD_201035 | JGI IMG/M metagenome (GOLD analysis project Ga0308157, IMG submission 201035) | Phyllosphere microbial communities from UC Gill Tract Community Farm, Albany, California, United States - DLSLB.R1 | ecosystem: Host-associated > Plants > Phyllosphere > Unclassified | place: USA...
GGTCTTCATACGAGCACGGAAACCGTGATCGCGCTTGCGCTTGAGGTTGCTGGGCTGGAACGTGCGCTTGGTGGCCATTGGGGCACCTGTATGAAGTGGACGGAAAGAACCGGAAATTCTATAGACCTTGGCTAGGGTCCGTCAACTATTGCGTGGTAACGATATCCACAGGGCGGTGTACATCTTGTGGATGAGCCTGTGAATAAATTCGGGACAAGCATTCCCGGTTCGGCCCGGCGGTGGTAGTCTGGGCTATCCACTTTTCCCTTTCCGGCTTGTGGCCAGGCGGCGTTCCGCGCCCGGCGCACAGGCCTTTGACGATTATTTCTGATGGATGCCTGGTCACTTTGCCTAGAACGTCTCGAGGCGGAATTCCCGCCCGAAGATGTCCACACCTGGTTGAAGCCGCTACAGGCCGACCAACGCGCTGACAGCCTTGTGCTGTATGCGCCCAATGCCTTCATTGTCGAGCAGGTGCGCGAGCGCTACCTGTCCCGTATCAGTGAACTGCTGAGCCATTTCGCCGGTTTTGGCGAAGTCATGCTGGAGATCGGTTCGCGCCCGCGCGCGCCCGAACCGGCTCCGCTGGCCCCGATTGCCTCGTCCGTTGCTGCGGTGTCGGCGCCGGTGGTGCCGTTCAACGGCAACCTTGACGCGCATTACACCTTCACCAACTTCGTCGAAGGCCGCAGCAACCAGCTCGGCCTGGCAGCTGCCTTCCAGGCAGCACAGAAGCCGGGCGACCGGGCGCACAACCCGCTGCTGCTGTACGGCGGCACCGGCCTGGGTAAAACCCACCTGATGCTGGCCGCCGGCAATGCGATGCGCCAGGCCAATCCGGCGGCCAAGGTGCTGTACCTGCGTTCGGAACAATTCTTCAGCGCGATGATTCGTGCGCTGCAGGAAAAGACCATGGACCAGTTCAAGCGCCAGTTCCAGCAGGTGGACGCGCTGCTGATCGACGATATCCAGTTCTTCGCCGGCAAGGACCGCACCCAGGAAGAGTTTTTCCACACCTTCAACGCCTTGTTCGACGGCAAGCAGCAGATCATCCTGACCTGCGACCGCTACCCGCGCGAAGTGGAAGGTCTGGAAGCACGCCTGAAATCGCGTCTGGCCTGGGGTTTGTCGGTGGCCATCGAGCCGCCGGATTTTGAAACCCGTGCCGCCATCGTGCTGGCCAAGGCGCGCGAACGAGGTGCCGAGATCCCGGACGACGTGGCCTTCCTGATCGCCAAGAAGATGCGTTCCAACGTGCGTGACCTGGAGGGGGCGCTCAATACGCTCACCGCCCGCGCCAACTTCACCGGCCGCGCGATCACCACCGAATTCGCCCAGGAAACCCTGCGCGACCTGCTGCGTGCCCAGCAACAGGCGATCAGCATCCCCAACATCCAGAAAACGGTCGCCGACTATTACGGCCTGCAGATCAAGGATCTGCTGTCCAAGCGCCGCACCCGTTCGCTGGCACGTCCGCGCCAGGTAGCAATGGCGCTGACCAAGGAACTGACCGAACACAGCCTGCCGGAAATCGGCGATGCCTTTGCCGGGCGCGATCACACCACGGTGCTTCATGCCTGCCGCCAGATCCGCACGCTGATGGAAACCGACGGCAAGCTGCGCGAGGACTGGGACAAGCTCATCAGGAAGCTCAGCGAGTAAGCCATTGGTACACCGGGGTGGGAAGAAGCCGGACGAATGATGCATCGACGCCACACAGGCGTCATCGCACAAAACGGTGCATCATTCGGGGGTAGACGTTGGGCAAGTTGTGGATAAAAAAGCGGTCGCCAAAACCGGAAAACTTATCCACAGCTTCACCCACCCGTTCCGGGGTAGTAGTACAGAGGGTTTCAGTGCAATTAAATCCTTTGAAAACAGTAACTTGGGTGTGTTTTAAACCAAATCTGGCTCTACCAGCACCACCAAGCTTTTGATTTAACCCACATCTTTTAAAAGCATAGGGGCACGAAACCACATGCGTTTCACACTGCAGCGCGAAGCCTTTCTCAAGCCGTTGGCCCAGGTCGTCAACGTGGTTGAACGCCGCCAGACTCTGCCGGTTCTGGCCAATTTCCTCGTCCAGGTGCAAGGCGGCCAGCTGTCGCTGACCGGCACTGATCTGGAAGTGGAGATGGTCTCCCGCATCGCGGTCGAAGATGCCCAGGACGGCGAAACCACGATTCCGGCCCGTAAGCTGTTTGAAATCATCCGCGCCCTGCCCGACGGCAGCCGCATCACGGTTTCGCAGACCGGTGAAAAGATCACGGTGCAAGCTGGCCGCAGCCGCTTCACCCTGGCCACCTTGCCGGCAAACGACTTCCCTTCGGTCGACGAAGTGGAGGCCACCGAACGCGTCGCTGTTGCCGAGTCGGCCCTGAAAGAACTGATCGAGCGCACTGCCTTTGCAATGGCGCAGCAGGACGTCCGTTATTACCTCAACGGCCTGTTGTTCGACCTTCGCGACAAGACCCTGCGTTGTGTTGCCACCGACGGTCACCGCCTGGCACTGTGCGAAACCGAGCTGGAAAACGGCACCGGCAAGCGCCAGATCATCGTGCCGCGCAAGGGCGTGACCGAACTGCAGCGCCTGTTGGAAGGCGGCGATCGCGAAGTTGAGCTGGAAGTCGGTCGCAGCCACATCCGCGTCAAGCGCGACGATGTGACCTTCACCTCCAAGCTGATCGACGGTCGTTTCCCGGATTACGAAGCAGTGATCCCGATCGGTGCCGACCGCGAAGTGAAGGTTGAGCGCGAAACCCTGCGCGCATCGTTGCAGCGTGCGGCCATTCTTTCCAACGAGAAGTACCGCGGCGTTCGTGTCGAGGTAACCCCGGGTCAGCTGAAGATCAGCGCACACAACCCCGAGCAGGAAGAAGCGCAGGAAGAAATCGAAGCCGACACCACGGTCAGCGATTTGGCCATCGGCTTCAACGTCAACTATCTGCTCGATGCCCTTTCGGCATTGCGCGATGAGCACGTCGTCATCCAGCTGCGTGATTCGAACTCGTCGGCGCTGGTGCGTGAAGCCAGCAGCGAAAAATCGCGCCATGTGGTGATGCCGCTGCGTCTCTGACAGCGAGGTTCCACGTGGAACACCAAGGAGCCCGGCTTGACGCCGGGCTTTTTGTTGCCCGTCTTCCGTTCAAGGTTCCACGTGGAACTGCATGCCGGGACCGCTGATTTGCTGATGCGTGCGCGGGCTCGCCCGCCTGGTTTGCAGGGCTTGGGATAGTTTGAAGTGGATCCGAGATTCCCTATGCGACGGCGGGCGTGACGTCGATACATCAGAGCCGCCCATGGATCACGACTGGGCAGGTGACTATTGCCATATCACCAAGCTTCCCAGTGTCGTATCGCATTTTCAGACGTGAGCTAAGGCGGTGTTTTGCTCAGCTGAGCCGCACGCACAGTGGTAATCGCTGTTTTCAGAACCTGGATATCCCCCTCCAGAACGCCGCGTGCAGCACATCGGGCATATCTGCGTTGCATCAAAAGACGCGCTTGCGATGAACCTGTTCGGGGATTGCTGACTGCTCTGGCTCACAGGATTGCAGTAGCCGCAGAGCTCATGCAGTTGCCAGGTTTCTGCGTGAGCCTCGGATTCTGCGTTGAATCCTTGCAATCCGAGGGCATGGACCGCCACCGCCGAATCAGATTTCAAGAAATCTCCCGCTGTTCCACGTGGCAGGTACCGGCGGCAGCAAAGGTCACAGGAGACGTACGCAAGCTCACTGCCAATTTCTTGAAATCTGAAACGAGCAGCAGTATCTCCGCCTGCAGATTTGAAGAAATTCGAGCGCTTGGTTTGAGGCCTTTCTGGCGACTGTTTTTCTCAGCTCTATGCTTTAAATCTGAGAATAAATCAAAAGCTTGGTGGTGATGGTAGAGACAGATTTTATGTAAAACTAGCTTAAGTGGCTGTTTTATTTGGATTTATTGGTGGCGAAACCCCCTGTAAAACTGCCCTTCTAGCCTGTGGATATCTGGGGATAAGCTTGATCGGGAGCAATACAGCCGTATTTATCCACAGCTCGCCCCACTTATACACAGGGTTTGTCCCCTGACCTATACCGACCTCCAATAAACGCCAGATTTCGCGAAATCTGCAGGAGCCAGGTCCCTGCTGCCCTCCAGATTTGAAGAAATCCGCACATGTTCCACGTGGCACGCACTGCCGCCTCCGGTGCAGTGGCGGATGCTTTAAGCTGCGCATGGCCAGCCGTGGTTCCGGTGCTGGCGTCCTGCTTTCTTTCGAGCGTCAATGCATATCGTCCGAGTTGCCTTGAACCGCGTGCGTCGGTTCGATTCGGTGGAACTGGCTCCCCGCCCGGGTATCAATCTCATTACCGGCGCCAACGGCGCGGGTAAGACCAGCGTGCTTGAAGCACTGCACTTGATGGCCTATGGGCGCAGCTTCCGTGGCCGCGTACGCGACGGCTTGGTACAGAAAGGCGCCGAAAATCTGGATGTTTTTGTCGAATGGCAGGAGCGAAGTGACGCAGAACAAGGCGTTTCCATCCGCCGTGCTGGCTTGCGCCACAGCGGGCAAGGCTGGAAAGGCCGTCTGGATGGTGAGGATGTCACCCAGTTGGGCAATCTCTGCGCCGCTTTGGCGGTGGTGACCTTTGAACCGGGCAGTCATGCACTGGTTAGCGGTGGTAGTGAACCCCGCCGCCGTTTCATTGATTGGGGATTGTTCCACGTGGAACCAGACTTTCTTCCTCTGTGGAGGCGATACACCCGGGCTCTGAAGCAGCGCAACGCATTGCTCAAGATGGGAGCGCCGGGAAAACAGCTCGATGCCTGGGATTGGGAGCTGGCCGAGGCCGGAACGCCGCTTACCTCACGACGTCAACATTATCTGGAGCGCCTGCAGGATCGGGCTATCGCCATTGCTGCGGATCTGGCGCCGGGCCTGCAATTGAATGCCATGGATCTGCAGCCGGGCTGGCGTCGGCATGAAATGTCGTTGGGCGATGCCTTGTTGCTGGCGCGCGAGCGTGACCGCAGTGCGGGCTACACCTCGGTAGGCCCCCACCGGGCGGATTGGACCGTTGGGTTTGCGCAGATTCCAGGCCGGGATGCCTTGTCACGAGGTCAGGCCAAGCTCACCGCCTTGGCATGTCTGCTCGCCCAGGCGGACGATTACGCAAGTCTGCGTGGGGAATGGCCGGTGATTGCGTTGGATGACCTCGGTTCCGAGCTGGATCGGGGCCACCAGCAGCGCGTGCTGCAGCGCTTGGCCGCGACACCCGCGCAGATATTCATTACTGCAACGGAAACCCCGGCTGCACTGCAATCCGATTTGCGCCCGGCAGCCATGTTCCACGTGGAACACGGCACCATCAATGTCATGAACTGAGCCTTCAGGGCGGAAATCCCCCCGGCAGGTATAATCGGAACGTCATCCCCTATCTCTCATGCCCGATCCATGGATCGGCGCATGACCTGCGGAGCCTACGGCAAGCGCAATGAGCGAAGAACAGAACACCCCGGTCAACAACGGCAATTACGACGCCAACAGCATTACCGCCCTGGAAGGTCTGGAGGCTGTTCGCAAGCGTCCAGGCATGTACATCGGCGATGTGCATGACGGCACGGGCCTGCACCACATGGTGTTCGAGGTGGTCGACAACTCCATCGACGAAGCCTTGGCAGGACATGCCGACAACGTGGTGGTGACCATCCACGCCGATGGTTCGGTTTCGGTCTCCGACAACGGCCGCGGCATTCCGGTGGGCAAGCACGCGCAGATGAGCCAAAAGCTCGATCGCGAAGTGTCTGCTGCAGAAGTGGTGATGACCGTCCTGCATGCCGGCGGCAAGTTCGACGACAACAGCTACAAGGTATCCGGTGGCTTGCATGGCGTCGGCGTCAGCGTGGTCAACGCCCTGTCGCAGAAGCTGATGCTGGATATCTACCAGGGCGGTTCGCACTACCAGCAGGAATACGCCGACGGCGCAGCGCGTACCCCACTGAACAAGCTGGAAGCCAGTGATCGTCGCGGTACGGTCGTTCGTTTCTGGCCGTCGGTGAAGGCATTCCACGACAACGTGGAGTTCCATTACGAAATCCTCGCCCGCCGTCTGCGCGAGCTGTCGTTCCTCAACTCCGGCGTCAACATCACCCTGGTCGATGAGCGTGGCGAAGGCCGTCGCGACGACTACCACTACGAAGGCGGCATCAAGAGCTTCGTGGAACACCTGGCACAGGTGAAGACACCGCTGCATCCGAACGTGATCGCGGTGACCGGTGAAACCAACGGCATCGTGGTCGAGGCTGCATTGCAGTGGACCGATTCCTATCAGGAAACGATGTACTGCTTCACCAACAATATTCCGCAGAAGGACGGCGGTACCCACCTTGCCGGCTTCCGCGCTGCGCTGACCCGCACGCTCAACAACTACATCGAGCAGAACGGTATCGCCAAGCAGGCAAAGATCGGCCTGACCGGCGATGACATGCGCGAAGGCATGATTGCCGTGCTGTCGGTGAAGGTGCCGGATCCGAGTTTCTCCAGCCAGACCAAGGAAAAGTTGGTCAGCTCAGACGTCAAGCCGGCGGTGGAAAGCACCTTCGGTGCCAAGCTTGAAGAGTTCCTGCAGGAAAACCCCAACGAAGCCAAGGCCATTGCCGGCAAGATCGTCGACGCTGCCCGTGCCCGCGAAGCCGCGCGCAAGGCCCGCGATCTGACCCGCCGCAAGGGTGCATTGGATATCGCTGGCCTGCCGGGCAAGTTGGCCGACTGCCAGGAAAAGGATCCCGCGCTGTCCGAGCTGTTCATCGTCGAGGGTGACTCGGCAGGTGGCTCGGCCAAGCAAGGCCGCAACCGCAAGAACCAGGCGGTGCTGCCGCTGCGCGGCAAGATCCTCAACGTGGAACGTGCGCGCTTCGATCGCATGCTGGCTTCCGACCAGGTGGGTACCCTGATCACCGCGCTGGGTACCGGCATCGGCCGTGATGAGTACAACCCGGACAAGCTGCGTTACCACAAGATCATCATCATGACCGACGCCGACGTCGACGGTGCGCACATCCGTACGCTGCTGTTGACGTTCTTCTACCGGCAGATGCCGGAGCTGATTGAGCGTGGTTACGTGTATATCGGCTTGCCGCCGCTCTACAAGATCAAGCAGGGCAAGACCGAGCTCTACCTGAAGGACGACCCTGCGCTGGATGCTTACCTGGCAAACAATGCAGTGGAAAACGCCGCGCTGATTCCTGCCGCAGGCGAGCCGCCGATCGAGGGTGTCGCGCTGGAAAAGCTGCTGATGACCTACGCTTCGGCGCAGGACGCCATCGAGCGCAATGCCCATCGCTACGACCGTCACCTGCTGGAAATGCTGGTGGATTTCACGCCGATGGACCTGGAGCATCTGCGCACCGCCGGCGAAGGCGAGGGCTTGGACGCGTTGGCCAAGCGCCTCAACCAGGGCAGCCTGGGCACGCCGCGTTTCACCCTGACCCTGCAGGAGCCGAACGAGCATCGCCCGGCCGCCGTGCTGGTAACCCGTCGCCACATGGGCGAAGAGCACACCCAGGTATTGCCGCTAGCGGCCTTCGAGTCGGGCGAATTGCGTCCCCTGCACCAGGCCTCGCAGATGTTGCATGGCCTGGTGCGCGAAGGCGCCGTCATCAACCGTGGCAACAAGAGCAGCGAGATCACCGGCTTCGCCCAGGCCCAGGCCTGGTTGATGGAAGAAGCGAAGAAGGGCCGTCAGATCCAGCGCTTCAAGGGCCTGGGTGAAATGAACCCGGAACAGCTGTGGGACACCACGGTGAATCCGGATACGCGCCGCCTGTTGCAGGTCCGTATTGAGGACGCCGTGGAAGCGGATCAGATCTTCAGCACCTTGATGGGCGATGTGGTGGAGCCGCGCCGGGACTTCATCGAAACCAATGCCCTGAAGGTGATGAACCTGGACATCTGATCCAGGTCAGCCACCCAGCGGGCGCCTTGCAGGCGCCCGTTTTTTTGCCAACGCTCCACTCTTTCGGGTCCGCGATGTCCACTCCTCCGCCGATTTCGGGCAATTCCGGTGATGCCTCCGCCAGTGCCCCATCCGCTCGTTCGGTAACGCCCGTCGCGCCACGCAACCGTTCGCCGATAGCCGGTTTCCTGCTGGACCTGGGCATGGGCGTCGGGTTTTTGCTGGTGCTCAGCCTGCTGTCGAGCCTGGTCTGGGGTCTCTGGCGTGGGGTGGAGGTGGTTCGCGAAGCCAAACAGAACGGCATGCCGATACCGGCGGCAGGCGACATGGCCAGCGCGATGGGCGTGCCTGGGGCATTGGCGCAGATGTTGATCGCGCTGGTTGCTACCGGCGGCAGCGCATTGCTGCTGTATTTCTGGCGGCGCCGCGCTACCCCGGCAGAACGTAGCCAATCCCTGCAGGCCTTGCGACGACCGTCAACCTGGGGATGGACCGTGCTGGTGGCCTGCTGCGTGTTCGCCGGCACCAGTGTGATCAGCATGCTGGCCAAGCAGTTGGGCATAGAACCAGAGCCCACCAACCTGCTGTTGATGCAGCAGGCATGGGCCAGCTATCCGGCATTTCTGCTGCTTTTTGCAGTGGTTTTGGCGCCCGCTTATGAAGAGCTGCTGTTCCGCCGGGTATTGTTCGGGCGTTTGTGGGCTGCGGGCCGGCCCTGGCTGGGTATCGTGCTGAGCAGCGCCGCATTTGCCCTGGTGCATGAAATCCCGGGCACCAGCCCGAATGGGCTGCCGGAAATGCTGCAGTTGTGGTTGGTCTATGGCTGTATGGGCGCGGCATTTGCGTGGGTTTACCGCAAGACCGGTACCTTGTGGGCCGCAATCGCCGCGCACGCACTCAACAACGCGGTTGCGCTCGCGGCGCTGGTTTTGTTTGGTATGCAATAAGTTCCCGTGGTTGACGAAAAATTAAGCAAGGCAATCGCACACTGCAGTTCATGAACATTGGGGGGTCCGCCATGAAGACAGCAGGTCTAGCCATCGCCATTGCGTTGATGCTCGCCGCCTGCGCGACGACGACCTCGCCTACCGGGCGCAAACAGGTGGTCGGCGGCGTCAGCCAGCAGCAGTTGGATCAACTCGGTGCGCAGGCGTTTGCGGAAACCAAGGCGAAGGAAACCCTCAGCCGCGACGGCAAACAGAACAGCTATGTGCAGTGCGTGGTCAACGCGCTCGTGGCACAGCTACCGCAACAGTACCGTGGCGTACGTTGGGAGACGGCGGTATTCGCCGACAACGAACCCAACGCGTTTGCGCTGCCAGGTGGCAAGGTTGGCGTGAACACCGGCATTTTCACCGTGGCCAAAAACCAGGATCAGCTGGCAGCGGTGATTGGTCATGAAATCGGCCACGTGATCTCCCGCCATCACGAGGAGCGCATCACCCGCCAGATGGGTGCGCAGACGGGCCTGTCGGTGCTGGGTGCGCTGGCGGGCGCGGCGTACGGCGACACCGCGGCCAGCGCGGTCAACCAGTTTGGTGGCATGGGCGCGCAGGCGGCATTCCTGTTGCCGGGTTCGCGCACCCAGGAAAGCGAGGCCGACGTGGTCGGCCAACGGCTGATGGCCAGCGCTGGCTTTGACCCCTCACAAGCGGTGAACCTGTGGCAGAACATGATGGCTGCCAGCGGAAATCGTGCCCCGCAGTGGCTGTCCACCCACCCCGACCCCGCCAATCGAATCCGTGAATTGCAGCGCGATGTAGCCTCTTTGCAGCCTGTTTATCAGCAGGCTCGGCAGTCCGGTATCGTCCCGCGCTGTGGCTGAGCGTGAGGAAATGTTGCAGTACACCAACGGAAGTGATTTCTCCGTCAAAAAATTTCTGCTACGTTTGCGAGCTCGGTTTCTTTCCGAATAGTCCGAATTCTGCCGCCACGGCGGTTCCATCGAGGTGAACCATGATCTTCCGCAGCCATAAGCAAGCCGTGCTTTCCGTCCTCATCGCCGCCTCCCTGGGTGGTGTGGTGGTGGCTGATGCCGTGGCCCAGTCGCGCTCCTCCGACCGCAACAGCGACCGCCGCAGCAACCGTGGCAGCGAAAAGGCGGAAGTGCTGTATCCGGAAGCCACCCGTGAAGATCCGAAGGGCAAGGCGTCCTCGAAGATGAGCAGCAAGCTCACCAAGCTGTTTGCCGCCTACAACAAGCAGGAATTCGAAGAGACCCGCACGCTGGCCGATGAAATCCTGGCCTCCGGCGATGCCAACGATTACGACAAGGCCGTTGCCAACCAGCTGGCCTCGCAGGCCGCCTACAACCTGGACGACAACGCCGGCGCCAAGCAGTACCTGCAGCAGGCGATCGCGCTGAACCAGCTGGACAACAATGGCCACTACCAGGCGCTGTTGATGCTGGCCCAGCTGCAGCTGCAGGACGAGCAGTATCCGGAAGGCCTGGCCAACCTGGACAAGTACTTCGCCGAGTCCAAGTCGAACAAGCCCGAAGAACTGATCATCAAGGGCCAGGCGCTGTACCAGACCGAAAAGTACGCCGAGGCGATCCCGGTGCTGAAGGCCGCAATCGCCGCCTCGCCCGAGCCGAAGGACAACTGGAACCAGCTGCTGATGGCCTCCTACGCCGAAGCCGGCCAGACCGGTGAAGCGGTCAAGGAAGCAGAAGCATTGGCAGCCAAGAACCCGGCTGACAAGAAGGCCCAGCTCAACCTGGCCAGCATGTACATGCAGGCCGACCAGATGGACAAGGCCGCCGCAGTGATGGATACGCTGCGTGCGTCCGGACAGCTCACCGAAGAGCGCGAATACAAGCAGTTGTATTCGATCTATGCAAACACCGAGAACAAGGAACGGGACGTCATTGCGGTGATCAACGAGGGCATGTCCAAGGGCATCCTCAAGCCGGACTACCAGACCTATCTGGCACTGGCGCAGTCCTATTACTACAGTGATCAGATTCCGCAGGCGATCGAAGCATGGCGCCAGGCGGCTCCGCTCTCCAAGGATGGTGAGACCTACCTGAATCTGGCCAAGGTGCTGCACTCGGAAGGGCGCATCCCGGAAGCCAAGCAGGCGGCACGTGACGCATTGGCCAAGGGTGTCAAAAACCCGGCAGATGCAAACAAAATCATCAACCTGAAGTAAGCAGGAATAACGCCTGAACAGCTGTATTTAAGATGCGCAGCTGGTCAGGATTGGTATAAGCTTGGAGGTTCCTGCGGTGTCATGCACCGCTGAATCAGGGGTGGCCTCCACCACCACCCCGACCCCACTAAAGAGTTCTTGGCGCATGACGGAACAATTGGTCTTCCACCACAGGTATGACGACAGCCAGAAGGATAAGGGTCTGAGCTGGCCCCGTATCGCTGGTATCGCTTTTGTAATCGCACTGCATTTGGCAGCCCTGATGATGCTTCTGATTCCTGCCGTGGCCCCGAAGGCCGCTGCTGAAAAGGAACGCAATGTCATGGTGACGCTGGTCGACGCTCCGCCGCCGCCACCGCCGCCGCCGCCGCCGCCGCCGCCGCAGGACACTCCGCCGCCGCCGGTCAAGAACCTCGCGCCGCCGAAGCCCTCGCCGCTGCCGCCGCCGCCGGAAGCGCCGGTGATCGACGTCCCGGAACCGCGTCCGAATGACGTGGTGACGCCGCCGGCACCGCCCGCACCGCCTGCCCCGCCGGTCGACATCCAGGCCAGCGTGGACATCTCGTCCAAGAACATGAACCCGCCGCGTTACCCGCCGGCCGCTTTCCGCGCCGGTATCCAGGGCGAGGTCATCCTGATCATTGATGTCGACGCCAACGGCAATGTCACCAATGTGTCCGTCGAGAAGTCCAGTCGCAACCGCGACCTCGACCGAGCTGCAATGGAAGCGGCGCGCAAGTGGAAGTTCAACCCCGCCCAGAGCGGTGGGTCGAAGGCAGCTGGTCGCGTCCGCGTCCCGGTCAACTTTGCGCTGAGCTGATCCATGTGGCGGCGGTAACGTCGCCATCGGACCGGTTCAACTTTAGCTACACCCTTTAACACCACACACAACAAAGGTAAGCGTCATGCTGCAGGAAATTTTCATCGCCGCCGCTGCCGGGGGCAACGCAAACAACGCTCTCTCGCAGATGGGCTTCGAGCACCTGA
>Ga0308157_10008064_pt1 | contig 12072 bp, 10 predicted proteins | sample PhyBR1_FD_201035 | JGI IMG/M metagenome (GOLD analysis project Ga0308157, IMG submission 201035) | Phyllosphere microbial communities from UC Gill Tract Community Farm, Albany, California, United States - DLSLB.R1 | ecosystem: Host-associated > Plants > Phyllosphere > Unclassified | place: USA...
AAACCGAGTACTGATTGCCGGAACCTATAATGCTTTTCCTTTAACAACTGCTGCGGCTATAGCTACTTTAGAGAAATTAAAATCGCCTGTGCATAAGGTATATGAGCATGTAGAAAAACTTGGTGCCGCTTTAGAGAAAGGTTATCAGGAAATATTTTCTAAATTAGACAGACCAGTATACATTGCAAGGCAAGGTTCTGCATTTTGTGTGTATTTTATGGATCATGAGCCTATAAACTTTCATGATGTTTTGTTAAATCATGATTTTGATTTTGATGCTCGCTATCGAAAGGAATTGATTAAAAAAGGGGTATACAATTTCCCTGCGCCAATAAAACAAGGGAGTATTTCTTTTGCGCATACGGATGAAGACATCAGTAAAACACTAGAATTAACAGCGCAGGTTTTAAAACAAATATAATTGAGCTAATGAAGATTACAGCAATTGAAACTTATGTGTGTAATGCACGTATGAGAAACTGGATTTTTGTAAAAGTAGTTACAGACCAGCCAGGTTTGTGGGGTTGGGGCGAAGCTACTTTAGAATGGCATACGCAAAGTGTAGTAGGGGCTATCAAAGATATTTCTCAATTATTGGTCGGTGAAGATCCGCGAAGAATAGAGTTCTTGTGGCAAATGATGTATCGCCAACATTTTTGGCATGGCAACGGCATTGTACGTGGCACTGCAATTAGTGGTATTGACATTGCCCTATGGGATATATTAGGTAAAATTCATGGCGTACCTTGTCATGAGCTTTGGGGTGGAAGGGTGAGAGATCACATTCGTTTATACTGTCATTTAGGTGGTGGTAAAATGGAAGATTTTTATGAAACAGCTCCCGGCGATGCCAAGCGTTTTGGCGAACTAGCACTGATGGCCGTAGACGAAGGTTTTACTGCATTTAAATCTATGGCTGTTCCAGAAACCATGCCGCTAGAAGGTTTACGCCCTGTAAAGTATGCAGAAGCTTGCGTGGCTGCAATGCGAGATGCCGTTGGCGATGATATTGACATTATGGTAGATTGCCATGCTCGTCCTAGCCCTAGAATGGGAATGTTATTTGCCAAAGCTTTAGAGCCTTATGGTTTATATTTTTTTGAAGAGCCTTGCTGGCCAGAAACTATGGAAGATATTGCTTTAATTCAGCGAGCTGTTCAAACACCAATAGCCTCTGGAGAGCGTTTGGTAGGCGTGCATGCTTTTAGAGAATTGTTAGAAAAAAGAGCAGTAAGTGTTATTCAGCCAGATATTACGCATTGCGGCGGTTTAAGTGAGGCTCGTAAAATTGGTGCATTAGCAGAAGCTTATAGGGTTTCAATGGCACCACACAATCCGCAAGGACCAGTAAGTACAGCAGCTTCTATTGAATTGGGTTTTGCTACACCGTCTTACATCATTTGCGAGAGTGTGCATAAAGATGTAGAATGGAGGGAAGATGTAGTTTCTGAAGGTTTTACCGTTCAAAAGCAAGGTAGAATTGTATTGCCTAACAGCCGACCAGGTTTAGGTATCGAGATCAATGAAGATGAAGTGAAAAAACATCCTTTTCAGCAAGAAGTTTTGCAAAGAACATTTTATAAAGACGGTAGTGTAGGCGATTGGTAAGTACAAATTATGCAAGAATTAGCAGGTAAAATAGTAGTAATTAGTGGGGCGCTTGGCGATATTGGCCTAGCTATTGCCTCTGCCTATCTGAAAAATAAAGCTACGGTGGTTTTGGCTGATGTTTTGCCAATCGATAAAGCCAATGAAAAAGTACTTCTATTGTCGGGATATCAAAATTTCGAGTATAAGTATCTAGACGTTTCCGATTATAAAGAAGTAGAGCGGTGGATGCTTGAAGTTTCGCAGAAATATGGGAAAATTGATTACTGCATTTCTAATGCGGCCCGTGTTACCATTAAAGATTTTAAAACTTTAAGCCCCGAAGAATGGTCTTCAGAAATGCGGGTAAATGTAGATGGCGCTTTCTATTTTGCAAATTTTGCAGCAAAAAGCATGGTTGACAAAGGCATTAAAGGAAATATCGTCTTTCTTGGGAGTTGGGCGGCGCATGCCGTTCATCAAAATTTGCCAGCTTATAGTGTGTCTAAAGCAGCAGTGCGGATGATTAACCAGACGATGGCCTTAGAATATGCATCAAATGGTATTAGAGTAAATGAAATTGCTCCTGGCTATGTAAACGCTGGTTTAAGCAAAACAGTTTGGAACGAGCTGCCAGAACAAAAATCAGTTGCACAAAGCAAAGTTCCGCTAGGCAAAATTATGGAAGCCGATGAAGTTGCAGCCCAAGTATTATGGCTTACTTCCAGTCAGTGTCAGCACGTAACGGGAAGCACTTTTTTAATAGACGGAGGATTATCCTTACTAAGACCTTAGTGTAATGAAGATCATTGATGAAGCTGCTGAACTAAAAGCCACTACGAAACTTAAATTTCAAGTTGTAGAAGTCGATATCACGCCTCCAACGGGGATATATTCTCGAAATTGGGGGGCAGCTAAATTTGATATTGCGCTAGGTGTGCATAGGCCATTGTATATGTCTTGTTTGGTTACACAGGGTGATGATGGGAAAATTGGCGTAATTATCACTGCTGATTTAGGATGGTGGAAAAACAATAACGATGAACTTACACTTAGAAGCGCAATTTTAAAACAATGCCATCTAAACGAAGAACAGGTGCTTTTTTGCCTTTCACATACTCATGCCGGACCAAGCATTTGTTCAAACGATAGCAGCCAAAATGGAGGTGAACACATTGTTCCGTATCTGGCGTTTTTAAAAGATAACGCAATATCTAGTATTAATCAAGCTAGAAAAACCCTAATAGGTGGGTTTCTATCTTGGGAATATGGTTGTTGTGATTTGGCAACAAAAAGAGATTTAAACATTAATGGAGAATACCTTATTGGCTATGATCCATCGGCCGTAGCCGACCAAACATTGTTGGTTGGTAAATTGAACGATTCTGAGGGTACATTAAAAGCGGTAATATGCAATTACGCTTGTCATCCAACAACGTTTGCTCATGAAAACACGCTAATTTCTCCCGATTACGTAGGTGCAATGCGTGATTTACTTGCCGAGAAATTAGATGTTCCTACTATATTTCTGCAAGGTGCATCTGGAGATTTGGCACCTAAAAGACAATATGTTAAAGATCCAAATATTGTAGATGCCAACGGACGTAAATTGGGTTATGCAGTTTTGGCAACCCTCGAAAATTCGTCAAAACAAAATGAACAATGGGTTTTTGATCACGCTCTGCAATCTGGCGCACCGCTGGCCATTTATACAGCTAAGACAATTTTACCTCACACAACCTTTAAGCAGTTAAAATTCGAAGTAAAAATTCCGTATAAAAAACTAGCTGCTGTAGAAGAGATAGAAAGTGAGTTTGAAGCTTGCCAAGACCGAGTGATGAAAGACCGTTTATGGCGTAAATTAAATACCCGAAAGTCTATTGCAGGCCAAACGCATGCAACTTTATCCGTATGGATTTGGCAATTCGGTAATACATTTTTAATCGCTCAGGCAAATGAAGTTTATTCCGTTTGCCAAGAACAACTCAGAATGCATTTCAAAGATAGATTTATTGCTTTTGTAAATATCGCCAATGGCTATTTAGGCTATTTGCCACCAGCCGATTTGTATGGAAACGACATTTACGCCGTGTGGCAAACGCCGTTTGAGAAAGGTGGCCTAGAGCTATTAACTACTGCGATTATTAAGGAGATAACACAATTGATAACATCAGAATAACAAACCAAACTAACCGACAACCAAATAAAACTGAAGAATGAAATTAGAATTCATAGATATCGCAATTTTTACCATCTACATTGTCGGTATTGTGGCCTTGGGGCTGTATGCATCCAAGCAAAGTTCCAAGTCGAAAAGAGATTATTTTTTAGCAGGGGATAAACTACCCTGGTGGATGATCGGTGGAAGTATTATTGCAGCGAACATTAGTAGCCATCATTTGGTGGGTGCAATGGGTGCCGCCTACAGTAGAGGCTTTGTGGCTATAACTTTAGAATGGGGAGCAATATTAATCGGTTTTAATGCTTTACTTTGGATTTTTCTTCCGTTTTACATTAGAAACGGATTTTATACCGTTCCCGAGTATTTAGAAAAGCGCTTCGGCACTTCTACAAGGGTGCTATATGCCATACTCATTTTGTTTACTTACATTTTTGTGGAGATAGGTGCAGTACTGTATTTAGGTGGCTTAACTTTGCATGCTCTTTTCGATATCCCAATTTTCTACAGTATTATTGGCATGGCGCTTTTAACAGGTTTGTATACCATTTTAGGTGGTTTAAAAGCTGTAATTTGGACAGAAATGGTGCAGCTGGTGATCTTGGTATTAGGTGGGTTGGTACTCACATTTGCTACCATAGATAAAGCAGGTGGTTTTGGTGCCATTGTAGAATCGTCTAAAGACTGGAAAATGTTTTATCCGGCTAACGATCCAGATTTTCCTTGGACCATGTATTTGGGCGGTTTGTTGTGTATCAGTGTTTTTTACTGTGCAACCAATCAGTTTATTGTACAGCGGGTACTAGCTGCAAAAAACGAATGGCATGGTAGAATGGGTGTTATTTTTGGCGACTATCTTAAATTTCTTGTGCCGCTAATTATTACTATTCCGGCTTTGGTTGCGCCCGCCTTTTTACCAGCACTAGAACAGCCAGATCTACTTTTTTCTACCTTGGTAAAAACATTATTGCCAAGTGGTTTAATAGGCTTGGTAATGGCTGGCTTAATTTCAGCAATTATGTCGCACATTTCTGGTGCTATTAATTCTTGTACTACCATTTTAACAGTTGATATTTATAGTGAGTACATCAATAAAAACGCAACGGACGAGCAAGCGATAAGATTTGGTAAAAGATCTGGCGTAGCTATTATCTTTTTTGGTATTTGCAGTGCAGTGTTACTGTTAAGTTATTCAGAAAAGCCAATTTTCTTATACCTAATGAATTTGTACGGCTTATTTACGCCAGGAATTGCAACTATGTTTTTAATGGGCGTATTTTGGAAAAAAACAAAGTCTCAGGGTGCTTTAGCAGCGGGACTTTTAACTATTCCACTCTCGTTAATTATGGAGTTTTCTTTTCCAGATATGCCATTTTTTAACCGTACCGGAATTGTATTTTGGACGTGTATGATTGTTTGTGGTGTGGTAAGTTTACTGTTTAAACCTAAAGCTGAGCTGGAATTAGATGGTTTGGTTATCGATTACGGAAAAAAGGGCGGCGGTTTGAATACAGTTCAATCTTACAAAGGGTTTAAAAATCCGACATTGTGGTGGGCAATTATTACCGCGGCAGTATTGTATTTTTACATTAGATATTTTTAAGTTTTATGAGTGAGATTTCGAATCAAGTTATACAATTATCCAAAGCGCTATATGACGATGTAGTAGCTTATAGAAGGCATCTTCATCAAAACCCAGAATTGTCTTTTCAGGAGTTTGAGACTTCGGCGTATATTAAAAAACAGCTCGAGATATTAGGAATTCCTTACCAAGAAGTTGCAAATACAGGTGTTGTTGGCGTAATAGAAGGCAAAAACCAAGCTAGTGGTAAAACAATTGTTTTAAGAGCTGATATTGATGCATTGCCTATTAGAGAAGAGAACGAAACTGCCTTTGTTTCTCAAAAAGATGGTTTGATGCATGCCTGTGGACATGATTTTCATACGGCGAATTTATTAGGTGTGGCACGAATTCTTCAGCAATTAACCGCTACTTTTTCAGGAAAAGTTTTGTTGTTGTTTCAGCCGGCAGAAGAAAGAATTCCAGGAGGAGCAAAAGCGGTAATCGAATCGGGAGTTTTAGAAAAATTAGGTGGTACTATTTCTGCAGTGCTTGGATTGCATGTTAGTCCCCGTTTAGATACAGGACAAATTGGTGTTTGCGCTGGTCGTTTTATGGCATCGACCGATGAAATATATTTAAAGATAAAGGGCAGCGGCGGACATGGTGCCGAACCGAACAGAACTGTAGATCCAATTATGATTGCTGCACAGTTACTAACCACGTTACAACAAGTGGTTAGCAGAAAATCAAACCCATTAATGCCAAGTGTACTTACATTTGGAAAGATTATTGGAAATGGTGCGGCTAACGTAATCCCAGACCATGTTTGGCTCGAAGGTACTTTTAGAACAATGGATGAAGATTGGCGCAAAGTTGCACTTCAGCATGTAACAGAAATTGTTGCTAGTACGGCAAAAATGTTGGGCGCAGAAACCGAATTGGAAATTAAACACGGTTATCCAATGCTAATTAATGATGTTTCTTTAAGCCAATATTTCAAATCGTTAGTAATTAATCACTTTGGTGCAACTCAATTTGAAGAAGTTCCACAGTGGATGGCGGCAGAAGACTTTGCGTATTATTCGCATACATATCCTTCATTATTTTTTCTGGTGGGTATAAAAAATGAGCAACAAAGAGTGCAGTATGGACTACATAACGCCAAGTTCGATTTAGATGAGCAAGCCTTTTTATCTGCCATGCAAACCATGACTATTGGTTGTTTGGGCTTTTTAGAGCACGTACATGAATAGACGAAAATTTGTCGCTTCCGCTGGAATTTTGGGTTTAACTTCAACGGTTTATGGAAACGGGAGTTTAGCCAAACCGTCATCAAAGAAAAAAATCGGCATAGTAGGTTTAGATTCTTCTCATGCAATTGCATTTACCAAAGAGCTAAATGCAAATGTAACGAACGATAGCTATAAGGGTTATGAGGTGGTGGCGGCTTATCCACTGGGCAGTCCAAGTATTCCACTAAATGCGCAGCGAATACCAAAGTTTACAGAAGATATTAAAAAACTAGGTGTAGAAATTGTGCCGACTTTAGAAAAGTTACTGAAAATTGTAGATTTCGTATTGTTAGAAACGAATGATGGCAATAAACACCTAGCGCAGGCAGAGATTATTCTTAAAGCTAAAAAGCCATTATTTATTGATAAACCAATTGCCAATAGCTATTCGGATGCTGTTAAAATATTTCAATTGGCAGATAAGTACAATACTCCTGTTTTCTCCACCAGCGCTCTCAGGTACATCTCTGGTTTAGCAGAAATAGATAAAAATACTGTTATAGGTGCCGATTTATATAGCCCGGCTTATACCGAACCTTCACACAAGGATTTATATTGGTATGGCATACACGGTGTAGAAATGTTATTTGCCTTAATGGGACCAAAAATTGTTAGTGTGCAAACGCAACATACTGCAGATTTTGATGTGCATATTGGGCAGTGGGACAATGGAAGATTGGGAACTTTAAGAGGAATTAGAAAAGGAAACGACAGTTTTGGTGGTAATGTGTTCACCAAAGACAAAATTGTTTCATTAGGAGCCTACCAAGGATATAATCCTCTGCTTAAACAAATCATTAACTTTTTTGAAACTAAAGAAGTGCCTGTAAAACGCGAGGAAACCTTAGCTATTTGTAAGTTTATAGATGCCGCTCATCAAAGTAGAATTGATGGAGGTGTTAAAGTACTGTTGAACATTTAAAATCTAAATATTTACATTTTAGTCAGTTAATCTGGCTTTTAGAACATAAACATGAAATTAATACGTTACGGAAATTTAGGAAAAGAAAAAATTGGTGTTCAACTAGAGTCAATAAATTACGATTTATCTTCTTTTGGAGAAGATTATAATGAACATTTTTTTGAGAACGATGGTATCGAACGCTTGAGGACTTTTATTAATGAAAATAGAAACGAACTTAAAGAAATACCGTCTGATAGTAGGATTGGGGCACCTATTGCTCGTCCATCAAAGATTGTATGTATCGGTTTAAATTATCTTGACCATGCTAACGAAACTGGTGTTGCCATACCGAAAGAGCCTATTCTGTTTTTTAAATCAACAACGTCTGTTGTAGGACCTTTTGATAACATAATGATCCCTAAAGATTCTGAGAAAACAGATTGGGAAGTAGAATTTGGTGTAGTAATCGGCAAAACGGCAAGATATGTGGAAGAAGCAAATGCACTAGAATATGTTGCTGGATATGTATTAATTAATGATGTTTCGGAAAGAGAATTTCAGCTAGAAAGAGGTGGTACTTGGGATAAAGGCAAAGGTTGTGATACTTTTGCGCCAATTGGCCCTTACCTAGTTACTGCCGACGAGATGCCAGATACAACCAATGTAGGTGTATGGTTGTCAGTAAATGGACATATGTATCAAAACGGAAATACAAAAAACTTGATATTTTCTGTTCCTCAGCTAATTTCTTACGTATCTAAATTTATGACTTTGTTGCCAGGCGATGTAATTTCTACTGGAACACCAGCAGGAGTTGGTTTAGGCCTTAAGCCACCTGTTTATTTGAAGGCTGGCGACGTAGTGGAGCTCGGGGCTGACGGATTAGGAGTTTCTAGGCAAACGGTAGTTTCATTTCAATAGCATCCAACTTTCTATAACACCAACAGTACCTTGGCTGTTGGTGTTTGTTTTTCAATAGCTCATCATGTAAACTTCGATGTGAAATAAGGTAGAATCACCTTTCTCGGTAAACTACTTTCAAAATGAGCATTAATATATCCATTATTAAGGAAAACGCATTGGTGATAATGATTGGCCAATCTTTTAATAATATGCCGTAGTAGCACCAAGTTGCATTTCCCAACGCCAAAATGATAAACATAAATGGCGAAATGTGTGCTACTTCTTTGGTACGAAGTACTTTTATAATCTGTGGGGTTGCAGAAATAGCAGTTAAGCTTCCTGCTAATATCCCAATAAGCAGCTGATTTTCCATGGCTTTGTTACGACGCTATATTATTGAGCCGTGGAACTTTCCTTGCTAGTTTTCAGTGCCTGGTCGCCTTTATCACCGCGGATACTATTCATGATCCTTAACACCTTTTTTGCTTCCATTAAATGATGCTCTAATGTAGCCACTTTTGCTGTAGCGAATTTAGCAAGCGCTGCATTAGTCTCATTAGTGCTTGCATTTTTAAACAGGTTTACGGCTTCGTTATGTTCCATTACCATTAACTCAGCATAATAATGGTTGCGCTCATCTTCTTTAAGAGAATCTAGTTTGGCGAGTTTTGCCATTTTATCTGCCGGTAGTTTTTGCGGGATAGTCAATTTCTCTTTTAGCGCAATTTGTTTTAATTCCTTTTGGGCCATGAGATGGTCTTTCACCATAATTGTTGCCAAGTTCTGTACGCTTGGGTTTTCAGTTCTTTTGATCATCAATGCGCTACTTTCAACTTCCATCATACTCCCAATAGCAGCTTTAGTAGCAAAATCATTCTCATTACCTTTTTCAAGTTTTGGATCAATAGTGTCTACCTTAATTTGATTTAGATTGTTTTGACTAGATGGATTTGGATTTTGCTGACATGCAGCCAATGTTGCGCCAAGTAAAATGGGTAATATTATCTTTCTCATTGCTTTTGTTTTTGATTACCTATCCAACAGCGATGCAAAACTTTAGTTTATGATTCGCTGATTTTACGTAGATATACCTAAAGGATATTAAAAAAATACTCGTCTAATTTCAGTAAATACCCTATTAATTATTTCTACAAACCATTTAATTCTGATTATGCTTTTAAATGGTTAAGCCGAAAGATATTGGCTTGAAACATTTAAGAACGGCCGGTGCGGAGGGTGTAATTAAAATCCCAAAGACCTGCAGCCGAAAATTAATCAAACAACTCTTTTAAAATAGTTGTTACACAAAATCCATTCGTATTTAAGATGTTCAAACTAGTTTTAAAATATATTTTTCTGTTGTTGTTAGGATGTAGTTCACTTAGCTTAAATGCTCAGCAGCCAGATTCGGTACAAACTATTCCAGATACTTTGTTATTTCGAATTCAGCAGGCACAAGTAGTAATATCAGAAGTTAATGCAACTAATAAAAAAGGATACAACCTTAACTCATTATCAAATTCGCTGCAAGAAATTAGACAATCTATAGCTAGCCTACAACAAGATTTTAAAAAGTCGGGAAACACAGTTGATACAAAGAACTTACTGAACTACGAGCTCATTTTAAAAGATGCTAGTCAGCGTTTAGCGGAGTTGCGAAAAGTGCTAGTTAAGCAAAGTAACCAGTTGCAAGATATGTCTGATCAAGTGGTCTCTTTAAGTGCAGACTCGGTCTTGTCGGTTACCAAAGTGAAAGATGAAACCAAGACATTATACAATCAACAGTTGTTGCAAATTCGCAACAGATTACAGGAAACAGGAAAGACCACCGGAGAAAATTTAGACAAGGTTGGCCGTTTGTTGGCAGATGTTTCTGCGGTAGATTTGATAGTGAACGACCTGCGTACACAAACAACAGAACGTTTACAACAATCGGGCAAAATGGCTTTGGGTAGGGAAGCACCTTATATTTGGAATGCCAGATGGGTATCTGGACAGGATATTTTCTCTCAACTTTTCGCATCCTATTTAGGTCAAAAAGAAATTATCACATACTTCATTAGTTCTACTTGGGATACACGTGTTGTGATTATCTTGATAGCGTTGCTCTTCTTTTTTTGGGTTCAAAGGAATTTAAAATTATCTAGGCGACCAGCAATAAAAAGAAAAGTCGGCGAACTTAAATTCGATTACTTAAACCGATTTCCTTTATTAGCCACTATAATAGTGGCATTAAGTATTGTCCCATTATTTGAGCAAGGTGCACCGTCACTGTATATAGAGCTGATAACGCTTTTATTGCTGGTTGCAATCAGTTTCCATTTGCAAAAGACATTAACAGCAAATCAATTTAAGGGCTGGTTAGTATTGATATTTGCCTACGCATTATTAATTTTCTTTAGCAGTATAAACGGTACTGGCTTGCTACTGCGTATACCTTTGTTAATCTTAAATGTTTTCTTTGTTTACCTGGCGGTAAAAATGTTTCCAAAATTGAGATTGGTGCAATTTTCGAAAAAATATGTGAAAGCAGTTTTGATACTTTTTATAAGTCTAAATGCATTGGCAGTATTGTTAAACATCTTTGGTAGATTAAGTTTAGCGAAAGCATTTGCGCTCACTGGCGTAGTTGGCTTGGTGCAGTTAATTGCTTTAGCTGTTTTTGTACAGGTAATATTAGATGCGTTGGAATTGCAGCTAAAAATAAGTGCTTGTAGCAAGGGCTTTTTCTCTAGGGTTAGTCATGCAGGAACGAGAATTACCGTAAAAAACATAATGCAGTTGCTAGCACTAGTATTATGGGGAACGGTATTTTTAACGAACATGAACCTAACTTCTGGCACTGTTTCTTTTTTTGAAACGGTACTTAGCAAACCACGTGGCTTCGGAAATATCAATTTTACGCTTGGTAATATACTTTTCTTTGTGTTGGTGATCTACGCAACCAGTAAGCTACAAAAGTATGTGCCTGTATTTTTTGGTGAAGGCAATTTAAGTTACGAAGGGCAGGTAGAACAAAAAAGCTCAAAAGTGGCGCTGGTTCGGTTAATAATTATCGTTTTAGGCGTGCTGCTTGGTCTTGCCGCATCTGGCTTGCCTATGGATAGGTTAACCGTAGTTTTAGGTGCTTTGGGTGTTGGTATTGGTTTGGGTATGCAGAATATTGTGAACAATTTCGTGTCTGGTATCATCCTCATCTTCGAACGCCCGTTTCGTATCGGCGATTTTGTGGAATTAGCAGATAAAAAAGGTAGGGTAAAGGATATTGGTATTCGCTCTAGCAAGTTGGTAACCCAGCAAGGTTCTGAAGTGATTATACCTAACGGCGATTTGCTTTCTGGACGACTTGTAAATTGGACTTTGAGCCACGATTACGTAAAGACCGAGCTTTTATTTAAAGTGCCAGCCGAAACAGATCTAGCTCAATTAAAAAAAATGGTAGAAAATCAGGTTGCTAAAACCGAACACGCCATGTCTAAATTACCGGTAGAAGTATTGGTAAACAATATAGCTGCCGGAACTATTGAATTAAAGATAATGGCATGGGTAGAAAGTATTTATACCGAACCAAACTTTAAAAGCGAATTAATGGGCGGTCTGTTACAAGAAATGAATAAAGCCGGGATTAAGGTTGCTTAACGTT
>Ga0308157_10008066_pt1 | contig 12071 bp, 11 predicted proteins | sample PhyBR1_FD_201035 | JGI IMG/M metagenome (GOLD analysis project Ga0308157, IMG submission 201035) | Phyllosphere microbial communities from UC Gill Tract Community Farm, Albany, California, United States - DLSLB.R1 | ecosystem: Host-associated > Plants > Phyllosphere > Unclassified | place: USA...
ATACCGAGATCGGGAGCATCTCAACCATATAGCGCCTCGGCGCGCTTGCAGAACGAGTCGACCATGCTGTTGGCGATCATGCCGAACACGGGGCCGACGATCTGGGCCAGGATCACGCTCGAGAACTCGTACTGCATGTCGAAGTCGATCTTGCAGGCATCTTCACGCAGGGCCTTGAAACTCCAGGTTGCCTCCAGCATCTTGAAAGGACCGTCGACCAGGTGCATCTTCATCTGGGTCGGGCGCTGGTTGTGGTTCGCCGTCGTGAAGCTCTGCTTTACGCCATGGAAATTGATCTGCAAGCTGGCGACCAGTTTCTCGTCGGTCTGCTCGACGATCTTGACGCCTGCACACCAGGGCAGGAACTTGGGATAATCCTCGACCTTGGCGACCAGGTCGAACATCTGTTCTGCGCTATAGCCAAGGAAAACTGATTTGTGCACTACTGCCATTGGTCAACCGTTTGTTATGATGTTGGACGTTTGCATGCGCCTGCTGTTGGCGCCATGGCAGTAGTTTAACCGACACGCGAAATTTCGCCTTTTCATGAGCATCGCTGACAATAAAAAAGCATTTTTTGACTACTTCATCGAAGACCGCTACGAAGCGGGTCTGGTATTGGAGGGTTGGGAAGTAAAAGCCATCCGCGAAGGGCGGGTGCAGATCAAGGAAGCCTATGTGCTCGTTCGCAATAACGAGCTCTATCTGTTCGGCGCGCACGTCAGTGCGTTGACGACGACTTCCACCTTCAGCCACCCGGAGGCGCTGCGCTCGCGCAAGCTCCTGCTGCACCGGGCCGAGATCGACAAGCTGATCGGCAAGGTCGAGCGCGCCGGCTTTACGCTGGTGCCGCTCAACCTGCATATGAAGAAAGGCCGCGTGAAGTGCGAGATCGGCCTGGCCAAGGGCAAGAAGCAGCACGACAAGCGCGCGACCGAGAAAGACCGCGACGCCAAGCGCGAAGTCAACCAGGCGATGAAGACCAACCGCCGCTGACTTTCAGCAACGGTGCGCAGCGCGGCTCAGGCTTCTTGCACGGTTGGCGCCGCCGCGCTGCGCACCGACAGCCGCCACGCGCCGAAGCTCAGCGCCAGTCCACCCGCCACGCCCAGCGCCAGCTTGAAGGCGCTCTCGAACAGCAGCGGCGCCACCAGGCCCGAGACCAGGGCGAACGCCATCATCTGGATGAAGCCGACCATCGACGAGGCCAGGCCGCGGTTGCGCGGGAACAGCCCCATCGCGGTCAGCTGCACCGCAGGCATCGCCACCGCCAGGCCGAAGGTGTACACGAACAGCGGCAGCACCGACCACGGCACGCTGGCCGGCAACAAGCTGTGATATCCGACGTTGAGCACGACGCCCAGCGCCATCACCGCGTAGCCGGTCCACATCATGCCGGCCGGGGTCGAGGCGTGGGCGCGCTTGCCGCCCCAGGCCGAACCCACCACCATGCCGCCCACCAGCGGGATGAACATCCAGGCAAAGGCGGTCTCGGGCAGGCCCAGGATCTCCATCACGAAGTTCGAGGCCGAGCCGATGTACAGCGACAGGCCGCTGAAGGCCAGGCCGACCGACAGCGCCAGGAACACGAATTGCGGATTGCGCAGCACCATCAGGTAGTTGCGGCCGATGGTGCCCGGATGAAAGGCCTGGCGCTTTTCGGCCGGCAGGCTTTCCGGCAGCATCTTCATGACCAGCAGGATCATCGCCGCGCCGAACACGGCCAGGAACACGAACGACGAACGCCAGCCGAAGGTCACGTGCAGCCAGCCGCCAAGGATCGGGGCGATCGCCGGCGCCAGGCCGAACACCATCATGATGTGCGACATCATGCGCTGGGCCTGCGGGCCGGAGAACCGGTCTTGCACGATGGCCTGGCCGATCACCGAGCCGGCGCCGGCCGACAGGCCCTGCAGCGCGCGGAACACCAGCAGCCAGCCGAAGCTCGGGGCCCAGGCCGCGCCGATCGAGGCCAGCGTATAGACGGTGAGTGCGGCCAGGATCACGGGACGGCGGCCGAAGGAGTCGGACAGGGTCCCGTAGAACAGCATCATGAAGGCAAACGTGAACAGGAACACGCTCAGGGTCTGCTGCACGGCCACCGGGCCGACCGTGAATTCGGCGCCGATCGCCGGCATCGACGGTAAATAGGTGTCGATGGCCAGGGCGCCGATCATGCCCAGGCAGGCGAGGATGACGGTGAGGAGTTTTTGCATGTACTGCACTTTCGCGACTATTGCCAACACTGCACGATGCGAGCGTGGGGGGGACGCGATTGTACGCTATTTTTATCCCGTCAATCCTCACCCTTCCTCACCGGCCGTCGGCCTACGGCGCGCGCAGCGACATGCCGAAACGGTCCAGGCGCGGCATCCAGTCTTCCTGGTAGGCGGCCGACACCAGCACCCGTTCCGCGCGCCCGATCAGTTTCTCGCGCGGCACCAGGCCGATCGTGCGCGAATCGGCGCTGTCGTTGCGGTTGTCGCCCAACATCAGGTACTGGCCAGCCGGGATGCGCAGCGGCGCGAAGCTGCGCGGTGCGGCGACGCCGGGCAGCACCTGGATGCGTTGGCGGGTGCCGGCCACCTGCTCCTCGAGGCGGACCGCATCGACGGTCATGCCGCGGCTGCGCTCGCGCGCCTCGCCCAGCACCGCATAACGGGCGCCCTCGCCGTTGACGAACAGGCGGTCGCCGCGCATCTCGACCAGGTCGCCCGGCACCGCCAGCACGCGCTTGATCAGGCGGATGTCGTCTTGCGGTGAGTGGAACACGACCATGTCGCCGCGCGCCGGATCGCCCAGGCGCGCCACGCTGTGTTCGGTCAGTGGTATCTTGAGGTCGAAGGCCATGCGGTTGATCAGGACCACGTCGCCCTCGAGCAGATTTGGCCGCATCGAGCCGCTCGGGATCGGGCTCCAGTCGGCCACCGCACTGCGGAACACGCCGAACAACAGCAGGAACATCAAAAAGCCCTTGTTGGCGCGGACGAAGTTGTTCATGGGCGGCTCCTCGGTGAATGAGAGCGCCCAGCTTAGCCGTCGCCCGCGCCTCCAGGCTTAGCAGTTCATTAATTGCACCGAGAGGCGGCAAACGGGCGGGCGGCAAGGCGCGAGTGTCACCGGGCTGTCATATTTGACATCTACACTACCTGCGGGACGACTACGACCGCAGACTATGGATATGAAGAAAAAGGCCATCGAGGCTGAGCTCAAACAATTTTCCGACGGCGGCGCCTATTTGAACCGCGAGCTGTCGCTGCTCGAATTCAACCGCCGCGTGCTGGCCCAGGCCGAAGACCCCGCCGTTCCCCTGCTCGAGCGCCTGCGCTTTTTATGCATCGTGGCGAGCAACCTGGATGAATTCTTCGAGGTGCGGGTCGCCAGCCTGCTGGCCCAGTACAAGATGGACCGCGAAAGCGGCGCCGTGCCCGACGGCCTGGCCGCCGAACTCGAGCGCGCCAGCGCCGAATGCCGCCACCTGATCGCGCGCCAGTACAGCCTGTTCAATACCGAGATCCAGCCGCAGCTGTCCGAACACGGCATCCACCTGCTGCACCGGAGCGAGCGCAATGCCGCCCAGCGCGCCTGGGTCAAGCAATATTTCGACCGCGAAGTGCGTCCGCTCTTGACGCCGATCGGCCTCGATCCGGCCCACCCCTTCCCGCGCGTGATCAACAAGAGCCTGAACTTCATCGTCGAACTGGCCGGCAAGGATGCGTTTGGACGCGGCTCGGGCATCGCGATCATGAAGGCGCCGCGCGTGCTGCCGCGCGTGATCCGGCTGCCGGACGAACTCTCGGACAAGAAAGGCGCCTCGTACTGCCTGCTGTCGTCGGTGATCCAGGCCCATATGGCCGACCTGTTCACCGGCCGCGAAGTGGTGTCGTACTCGCAGTTCCGGGTCACCCGCAACAGCGACCTGTGGGTCGACGAAGAAGAAGTCAAGAACCTGCGCCAGGCGCTGCAGAGCGAGCTGCACAGCCGCCAGTACGGCTTCGCGGTGCGCCTCGAGGTGAGCCGCTCCTGCCCGCAGCACCTGTCCGAGTTTTTGCTCAACCAGTTCCACATCGACCGCAGCCGCCTGTTCCCGGTCGACGGCCCGGTCAACCTGAGCCGGCTGCTCGAAATCGTCAACAACAACGACCGGCCCGAGCTGACCTTCCCGCCCTTCGTGGCCGCCTATCCGGGCAAGCTGTCCGGCCCCGACCTGTTCGCCTCGCTGCGCAAGCACGACGCGCTGCTGCACCACCCGTTCGAATCGTTCCAGCCCGTGATCAACTTCATCCAGTGCGCGGCGGCCGATCCGAACGTGGTCGCGATCAAGCAGACCATCTATCGCGCCGGCAGCAATTCCGAGCTGGTCGACGCCCTGATCGCGGCCGCGCGGCGCGGCAAGGAAGTCACCGTCATCGTCGAGCTGATGGCGCGCTTCGACGAAGAGGCCAACATCAACTGGGCCGAAAAGCTCGAACAGGCCGGAGCCCAGGTGGTGTACGGCGTGGTCGGCCTCAAGACGCACGCCAAGATGGCCCTCGTGCTGCGCCGCGAGCCGAGCGGCCTGCGCCGCTACGCCCACCTCGGCACCGGCAACTACAACCCGACCACGGCCCGCTTCTATACCGACATGGGCTTGCTGACGGCCGATCCCGACCTGACCGCCGACGTCAACGAAGTCTTCATCCACCTCACCAGCATGACCCGGCCCAAGCAGCTGTCGAGCATCTGGCTGGCGCCGTTCTCGCTGCAGAAGGAAACCGTGCGCGCGATCCGGCAGGAAGCCGACATCGCGCGCCAGGGCCGCCCGGGGCGCATCATCGGCAAGATGAATTCGCTGACCGACGAATCGGTGATCAAGGCGCTGTACGATGCCTCGCAGGCCGGGGTCAAGATCGACCTCATCATCCGCGGCGCCTGCGCGCTGCGTCCCGGGGTGGCGGGACTTTCCGAAAACATCAAGGTGCGCTCGATCGTGGGACGCTTCCTTGAACACACCCGCATCTATTACTTCCGCAACGACCTGAAGCACGACATGATGCTCAGCAGCGCGGACTGGATGAACCGCAACCTGTTCCGCCGGGTAGAAGTGGCGTTTCCGATCCGCTCGCCGGCGCTCAAGCGGCGCGTGATGCGCGAGGGCCTGCAGCCCTACCTCAAGGACAATGTGAATGCCTGGGAACTGGCGCCCGACGGCCGCTACCGCCGGCGCAAGGCGCGCGGCAAGCAGCTGCGCTATAGCGCGCAACAGGTATTGATGGACACGCTGGGCGCGGCCAATCTGAATAAAGAATTGAACGACAAGGAGATCGACAATGGAACTGATCCTGTGGCGCCACGCTGAGGCCGGGCCGGGCGAACCTGACGCCGCGCGCGAACTGACGCCCAAGGGCCAACGCCACGCCGCGCGCATGGGCGCCTGGCTCGACCGCAAGCTGCCGCCCGCCTGCCGCATCCTGGTCAGCCCGGCCACGCGCTGCATCCAGACCGTGGAAGCGCTGGGCCGGCGCTACGAGGTGGTCGAGGCGCTGGGCACCGAATCGAGCGCGGAAGCGATCATCGAGGCCTGCGGCTGGCCCGGGCACCGCCAGCCGGTGCTGATCGTCGGCCACCAGCCGCTGCTGGGGCAAGTGGCATCGATGGTGCTGTGCGGGGACAAGCAGGATTGGCGCATCCGCAAGGCGGCCGTGTTCTGGATCGAGCACAAGGAGCCCGAGGGCGCGCCGACTATCCGCCTGGTGGCGGGGCCGGATGTGATCGGCAAGCTGCGCTGAACCACCACGGCGCACGGCCGCGCCGTCCGCCATCCATCACCGCGCCTGGAACGCTATCCCTACTTCGTTCCAGCTGCACTCTTCCTTCTCGAACCACGGCGCCAGGGTCGGATGCCGCGCCAGCAATTCCGGCGGCAGGTCGATCTCGATCTTGCCCTTCATGCGCAGGCGCAGGGCGCCGATATCGTTGTCGGCGCGCGCGTGCATCAACACCACGGCGAGGCGCAGCGCCAGCACCGCCTTGGCCAGGTCGGGCTCCAGCAAGGCCTCGCGGACCTTGCGCAGATTGCCCTTCTGCCCCAGCACCAGGGTCGCCAGCAGGCGCTGTTCGCGCGTGGTGAAGCCCCCCAGGTCGGCATGCTCGACGATGTAGGCGCCGTGCTTGTGGGCGCCGCTCATCGAGATCGCCAGGCCGATCTCGTGCAGCATCGCGCTCCAGGCCAGGTAGTGCGGCTGGCTGTCGGGCTGCGGCTGCAGGCGCTCGTACAGCAGCGTGGCGATGCCGCAGGTGCGCAGCGCGCGCTGGGTGTCGACCCGGAAGCGCTGCATGCAGGACCGGATCGCGGCGTCGCGCCGGTCGCGCCGGTTGGCGCGCAGCTCGAGGTCGGACAGCACGCCCAGGCGCAGCCCGGCATTGATCGACTGCAGGCGCTCGACCTTCAGCTCTTGCATGGCGCCGATCAGCACCGTCAGGCCACCGACCATCACCGGCACCCGGTCGCGTTTCACGCCCTGCAGGGCGAACGCATCCACATGGCCGAGCTCGATCAGGATGTCGCGCAGCGCGTGCAGGCTGGCCTGCGACACCGTGCCGTCGCCGATCGCGTTGCGGCCGATGACTTCGGAGATCGCGCGCATCGTGCCCGACGAGCCGTAGGCGGCATCCCAGCCCTGCGCGTGGTAGAGCGAGGCGGCGTCTTCGAAGCGGGCGCGCGCCGCGGTGACGGCGGCGTCGAAGGCGCGCGCCGTGATGCGGCCGTCGGCGAAATAGGCGCGGGTCTGCGGCTGGGTGCCGATCCCGAACGACTCGACCAGGTGGATCTCGGCGCCGGTGCCGGCGACGACTTCGGTCGAGCCGCCGCCGATGTCGATCACCAGCCGCCGCTCGTCCTGGCGCTCGATGGCGCGCGTCACGCCCATATAGATCAGGCGCCCTTCTTCTTCGCCCGAGATGATCTCGATCGGATACCCGATCGCCGCCTCGAGCTGCGGCAGCAGCTGGTCGGCGTTCTTCGCCACGCGCATGGTATTGGTGGCCACCACGCGCACCGCGTCGAGGTGGTATTCGTCGAGGATCTTGCGAAAGTCGGAGAGGCAACGCACGGCCGCGCGCATCGCGGCGCCGGTGAGCATGTTCTCGCTGTCGAGCCCCGCCGCCAGGCGGATCGGATCGCGCGCCGTGCGCACGATGTGCATGCGGGCGCCGAGCGGCTCGCCGATATGCAGGCGGAAGCTGTTGGACCCGAGGTCGACTGCTGCAAACATGAGGCCCTTTCGATGATGGACGAATCCCGCGTGCAGCCAGGCGCCGCGCGCGGGATCGGAAGGTGCCAAGTATACAGCGTGGGCCGGGCCACGGCCAAATCCGGCACGCAAAAAAAGCGCGCCCGGTGTTGCGCGCAAAGAGCCGCTCAGCCGTCCCGGCGCGCTTGCGGTGCGGGGCGCAGGCAATACCAGGCGCCGACCAGGCAGGGAATGCCGAGCGTGACGGCGGACAGGGCGTCCCAGATGCCGTCGCCCAGCAGGGCCGAGATCAGGCCGATGGTGGTGAGGATGGCGAGCACGATCGGCGCGCCCCAGATCTGCATCGCAGTACGGCTTGCATTGCGGCTCACGCTGCGCCCCCTTCTCGCGCCAGGACCGGCGCGTCGATGCCGTGGGCCGGCGCCTTCTTGTCCAGCACCGCCGCCTTGGCGCTCGCATTGGCGGTCTTGCCGCGCTTGACCCACAGGTACAGGCCCGTGACCAGGATCACGATGGTCGCGATGTCGAGCAGCGCCCACAGGAATTTCATCCACTGTCCGCCGTAGTCGCCGAAGTGCAGCGGCTGCGACACCAGCAGCGCCTTCAGGTACCACGGCAGCTGGGGCGCATCGGTCAGCTCGCCGGTATGGGCGTCGACCAGCACCGGCTGGTACATGCGCGAGCTGAACGGCTCATTGCCGTTCATGAAGATGCCGTAGTGATGGGCGCTGCTGAAGTCGGTGCCGGGAAAGGCCACGAAGGCGACCCGCATGCCCGGCAGGCGCTCCTTCGCCTTCTCGATCGCGTCGTGCACCGAGGCGGTGTGCGGCTGCGGCGCCTTGTCCTTGTACTGGGCCAGGATCTGGCCCAGCTCATTGTGCTGGTAATACTTGTACATCAGGTCGGCCCAGGTATTGATCATCCCGGTGCCGCCGACCACGAACAGCCAGGTGAGCGTGACGATGCCCAGCAGGTTGTGCATGTCGAGCCATTTGAGGCGGCTGCTTCTCTCCTTGCGCACGGTGCCGAAATCGAGCTTGCGCATGAAGGGCGAGTACAGCACCGCGCCGCTGACGATCGCCACCAAGAGCAATAGGGCCATCAACCCCAGGAACAGCTTGCCGGCCAGCCCCATGAACAGGTCGACGTGCAGCGCCAGCATGGTCGACATGAACACGCCGCCCTCGAAGGCCGGCTCGACGATCACCTTGGTGGTGCGCGCATCGACCGCGATCGGCTTGTAGTCGTGGTCGTGCATGTGGTCGGCCAGGGTCACGTGCCAGATCTCGGGCACGTCGGCCTCTTGCGAGATGAACATCGGCTTCTTGGTCGGGTACAGCTCCTTGGCCGAGGCGATCACGGCGTCGACGTTGCCCATCGGCGTTGGCTGCGCCAGCACCGGCGGCTCGACCTCGTTGCCCAGCAGGTGGCCGATCTCGTGATGGTAGATGAGCGGCAGGCCGGTGAGGCACAGCAGCAGCATGAAGATGGTGCAGACCAGGCTGGACCACTTGTGAATCCAGCCCCAGCGGCGCAGGGAAACGGGTGACATGTTATTGGTTGGGCTATATAGCTAGAAATACAGACCATGAATAATAATCGTTCTCATTTACATATGCAAGCATGAGGCATAGAATGCGCGTTACTCCTCACGCATACAAAGAGCAAGACACATGAACACCCCGCGCTTCACCTTTACTCCGGCCGCGCTGGCCGCCGCCCTCCTCGTCTCGAATACTGCGCTTGCCCAGCAGGCGGAGCTCAAGAATGACGACGCCATCCAGACCGTGGTCGTGACCGCCTCGGCCGACGCCTCGGCCCAGGGCCTGCCGGCCGCCTACGCCGGCGGCCAGGTGGCGCGCGGCGGCCGCCTCGGCCTGCTCGGCAATGTCGACATCATGGACACCCCGTTCAACAGCACCAACTACACCCATGCGCTGATCCAGGACCAGCAGGCGCGCAGCGTGGCCGACGTGGTGCAGAACGATCCGTCGGTGCGGGTGGCGCGCGGCTTTGGCAACTACCAGGAGCTGTACATGATCCGCGGCTTCGCCGTCGGTTCGGACGACACCGCGTACAACGGCCTGTACGGCCTGCTGCCGCGCCAGTTCATCGCGACCGAGCTGATGGAACGGGTCGAGGTGCTGCGCGGCGCGCACAGCTTCATCAACGGCGCGGCCCCGGCCGGCGGCAGCATCGGCGGCTCGATCAACATCCTGCCCAAGCGCGCGCCGAACCAGGACCTGAGCGAAGTCACGCTTGGCGTCGAGACCGGCGGCCAGGGTTATGGCGCCATCGACCTGGGGCGCCGCTTCGGCGAACAGGGCCGCGCCGGCGTGCGCGTCAATGTCGCCCACCGCAATGGCGACACCGCGGTCGACCGCGAGGAGCGCGAACTGTCGGTGTATTCGATCGGCGTCGATATCGGCGCGCAAGACCACCAGTTGACCAATGCCCGTCCGAGCGTGGACCTGGCGCCCGGCGTGCCGCTGGTCGCGGCGCCGGATTCCAGCCACAACTTCGCCCAGCCCTGGACCGTCTCGAACGAGCGCCATACCTTCGGCACCGTGCGCGCCGAGGTCGACCTGGGCGCCGATGCCGTGGCCTGGGCCGCGGCCGGCCTGCGCAACGGCCAGGAGTTCAACATCCTGTCCGGCATCACGGTCGACAACGTCAACGGCGACGCCACCATGGACCGCTTCGACAACATCCGCAAGGACCAGGTGCGCACCGGCGAGGTGGGCGTGCGCGGGTCGCTGCGCACCGGTTTCATCAAGCATGTGCTGAGCGCGTCGGCCTCCGGTTTCCATTCCGAGTCGCGCAATGCCTATGGCATGGCCGATTTCGCCGGCTTCGGCTCGAACCTGTACCGCCCGCGCGACGTGGCCGCGCCGGCGTCGACCTTCTTCACCGGCGGCGACATGCAGAACCCGCTGGTGACCTCGAAAACCATCCTGTCCGGGCTGGCGATCGCCGACACGCTGTCGTTCATGGACGACAAGGTGCTGGTCAACCTCGGCCTGCGCCACCAGCGCATCAAGGACTTCGGCTACGACTACAACACGGGCGTCGAAAACGCCGGCTACGAGCAGAGCAAGAACACGCCGTTCGCCGCCATCGTCTACAAGCCGCGCAAGAACCTGTCGGTCTACGCCAACTACAGCGAAGGCCTGCAGCGCGGCGCGACCGCCTCGGGCGTCGACATCGTCAACCAGGGCGAGATCTTCGCACCCTACGTCGCGCGCCAGCGCGAGGCCGGCGTCAAGTACGACAGCGGCCGCTACGGCCTGACCGCGGCCGTGTTCACGACCAGCCAGCCGAGCGCCTACGTCCAGGATCGTGTGTTCGGCATCTACGGCGAGCAGCGCAACCGCGGCCTCGAGCTCTCGGTGTTCGGCAACCCGGTGCGCGGCCTGCGCCTGCTGGGCGGCCTGACCCTGATCGACGCCGAGCAACGCATCACCGCCGGCGGTATCAACCAGGGCAAGGACGCGATCGGCGTGCCCGGGACGCAGCTCAATATCGGCGCCGAGTGGGACGTGCCGGGCGTGGACGGCCTGTCGCTCAATGCGCGCACCGTGTACACCTCGACCCAGTATGCCGATGGCGCCAATACCCGCGAACTGCCGTCGTGGACCCGCCTCGACATCGGCGCCAACTACCACACCCGCTTCATGGACCGCGACCTGACCCTGCGCGCGCGCGTGGATAACGTCACCGACAAGAACTACTGGGCGTCGGCCGGCGGTTATCCCGGATCGAGCTACCTGGTGCTGGCGGCGCCGCGCAGCGTGGTGGTGTCGGCGACCGTGGGGTTCTAAGCCGGATCAGTGCAGGCGCGGGTCGTCCCAGGCGACGACCGCGTGCTTCATTTTTGCGCCTTCACGATCTGCAACGCGCTGGCGATCACGGTGCTCATATCGCCCAGGTTGGCCGGCACGATCAGGGTGTTGTTGGTCTTGGCCAGGTTGGCGAAGGCGTCGACATAATGCTCGGCCACGCGCAGGCTGACCGCATCCATGCCGCCCGGCGAATCGATGGCATCGCCCACCTGGCGCAGCGCCGACGCGCTGGCTTCGGCCAGCGCCACGATGGCGGCCGCCTCGCCCTGGGCGCGGTTGATCTGGGCCTGCTTGTCGCCTTCCGAGCGTGCAATCGCCGCTTCGCGCTCGCCGCTGGCGATATTGATCTGCTCCTGGCGCCGGCCTTCGGAGGCCGCGATCAGGGCCCGCTTCTCGCGCTCGGCCGTGATCTGCGCCTGCATCGCGTGCAGGATCTCGGCCGGCGGGGTCAGGTCCTTGATCTCGTAGCGCAGCACCTTGACGCCCCAGTTGGCGGCCGACTCGTCGATCGCATTGACGATGTGGGTGTTGATGTGGTCGCGCTCCTCGAAGGTCTTGTCCAGCTCCATCCGCCCGATCACCGAGCGCAGGGTGGTCTGGGCCAGCTGGGTGATGGCCTGGATGTAGTTCGACGAACCGTAGGACGCGCGCATGGCGTCGGTCACCTGGAAGTACAGGATGCCGTCCACCTGCAGCTGGGTATTGTCGCGCGTGATGCAGACCTGGGGCGGCACGTCGAGCGGGATCTCCTTCAGGCTGTGTTTATAGGCGACGCGGTCGACGAAGGGCACCACGATGTTCAGGCCGGGGGCCAGGGTGGCGTGGTACTTTCCGAGACGCTCGACCACCCAGGCGTTTTGCTGCGGCACCACGTTGATGGTCTTGAACACGAAGACCAGGGCGATGGCGAAGATCACGATCGCGACCACGCTGAAAGACAGTTCCATGTGCATCCTTTCTTGTTATAAGGCGTGTTATCAGGCCTGGCGCCGGGCCA
>Ga0308157_10008069_pt1 | contig 12069 bp, 11 predicted proteins | sample PhyBR1_FD_201035 | JGI IMG/M metagenome (GOLD analysis project Ga0308157, IMG submission 201035) | Phyllosphere microbial communities from UC Gill Tract Community Farm, Albany, California, United States - DLSLB.R1 | ecosystem: Host-associated > Plants > Phyllosphere > Unclassified | place: USA...
AGGCTGTTGAAAAAGTAGCTCCGGCGCGGAAGAGGCGTTGGTCCGAGCAATATTCTTCTTGTATAGCGCCGACCATCGCAACCTCTTGTGCAAAAGAGGCGACCTGCAAGCAATCATATTACGCGCGAGGTGGCCGCATTGCCTGCTCGCCGAGTTTTTCAACAGTCTCCATCGTTTGTGGGACGGTCGCCAGCAGTGAACTGCAACGCGCCGACACTGCCTTGCGAGCGGACAGAAGGAAGAGCTTCAACCCTCAATGAAGCTTCATCGGTGCCGTTTGGTAGGGTGCCGTTTGGTCCTCCTTGGTTAGGACTCCAGGCGGACCAAAGGGCCGATCCGAGCTAAATTCTTAATGTCCCTTTTTGGCGGAAATCGGACCGGCCAGAGTAGGAACGCAGAGGGTATAGGCTAAAAGCACCGGAGATTGTGCACGTTGGGCAGCTTCACGTCGGCGAAGCATAATCCTGTCGGTGTGACACAAACGAGACGCGTTGGCATGCCTTGAGCACGGTTGCTGCCAGACCGGTAAATGCCTAAAAGATGATGACGATGCTGATCGAAGGTAGAGAGGCTGCCATGACGCTACAGATTAACATAACGTCAAATGGGCGCATGAGCCTGCCTGCTGACGTTCGCAAGCGGTTGGGCCTGACGGGTGGCGGTGCGGTATATCTCGACGAAACCGAAGATGGCGTTGTTCTGCGAACCGCCAGCCAGGCGGTGGCAAGGGCGCAGGCGCTGGCCGCGCAATATACCGGCGGTAATCCCGACGCCTCGGTAGACGCATTCCTGCAACGGCGCCGTGAGGACAGCGGCGAATGAGCGTGGTTCTCGACGCCTCGGCTCTCATCGCGATGATCAAGGGTGAAAAGGGATCCGCCAAGGTTGCAGCCGGTATCGCTGGTGCGCGAGTGAGCAGCGTGAACTACGCCGAGGTGGTGACCCACTTCATCCATACCGGAATGCCCGAGCGAGAAGTTGATGCCATGCTTGATCCGCTGCCACTGACGGTAGTGCCGGCCGACAAGGCCTTGGCGCAAATCGCCGGGCGGCTGCGCGCCGCGACGGCCGAGGCAGGCCTTAGCCTTGGAGATCGCTTTTGTCTGGCTCTAGCCAGACGGGATGGGTTGCCTGCTTGGACCAGCGACCAGAACTGGAAGAAGATCGCGGATGCGGTCGAGGTCAGGGTCGTGACGATCCGCTAGAATTTGGCGGGAGGGGCAGGGGGCAACCACCTGTCGATCCTCTGGAAGCGGAAGGTCTGCATTCTGGTGGAAAACCGCCTGTCCGCTGTTGAGCGGCGTTTCGGCGAAAGCTGCCGGGCGGCTCCCGACCCACTTCCAGCCGTTCGGCAGATCGGCCGGGAGTCCTGAAACCGGCCGTTCCACCAACTCGCAGCAGTCCCGTTACACCGACGATCCCGAGATCTGATCGACGCGGTGTCGCGACGCACCGAGCCTCTGCCTTCCAGTTGGACATAGGCGCGACACGACGCACGCTGGGCAATCCGGTGATCTGGCGTGACATACCTGCATTCCGAGTTGGATCAGCCATTCGTGCGCGTGTCGCTTGTAGCCGGCGGGCGTGATCGCGTTGATCGTGTCCGTAGCCTTCTCGGCGGTGGTGTCCTTGACGATGTCGAGCCGCTGAAGGACGCGCAAGACATGGGTGTCGACGGCGATGCTATCTTCGGAGAACAGGTGGTTCATCATCAGGTCGGCCACCTTTCGGCCGACACCCTGAAGCTTCAGCAGACTCTCGCGGTCGCTCGGGATCTCGCCGCCATGCTCCTCGATGATCTGCCGGCACAGGATCTTTAGATTGACCGTTTTGCGGTTGTAGTGCGCGACCGACTTGATGATCGTCCGTAGTTCCTCGTCATCTAGGGCAAGCAGCTCCTCGAACGTCGACACTCGCTGATACAAGGGGACCGCGGCACTGACGACACGCTTGGTCACTGTCACGGTCGACAGGCAACCCGAAATCAGATGACGGAAAGGCGTCGCTGACAACCCGTTGGCCATCCACGGATCGTCCATCTCTTCGTAAGTTGGGTAGGTCCGCGACAGGATGTCGTAGATTGCCGTCAATCGGCCCGTCAAAGCGTTTGCGGTCATAATGCAGCGGCTCTTTTCTGGTCGAGCATGGCGGTCAGCGTATCCAGACGATCGGCTTCAATGGTCGGCTTGTCCCAGCGAATGCGGGAGATGCGTGGGAAGCGCATCGCCACCCCCGACTTGTGCCGCTTCGATCGGTTCAGGCCTTCAAAGGCGATCTCCAGAACGAGCCCCTGGTCCGTGTTGGCGATGACTTCGCGCACCGGTCCGAACTTCGATGCGGTGTTCTCGCGAACGTACCGGTCGAGCTGCGCCAGCTCCTCATCGGTGAATCCAAAATAGGATTTGCCCACCGGGATCAATGCATCGCCGTCGGGGCCAGCGTGCCAAACGCCGAACGTGAAGTCGGAATAGAGCGACGATCGTTTGCCCGACCCGCGCTGCGCATACATCATCACCGCGTCCACGTTGAACGGATCGCGCTTCCACTTGAACCACGGGCCGCGAGGACGCCCCGACACATATGGCGCATCGCGCCGCTTGAGCATCAGGCCCTCTATCGCGGGCGCGTCCACGCCGGCACCGGCTGCCTCGGGGTCGGCGCGGATGCGGGCGAGGTCATCCCAGTCGGCGAACGGCACGACCGGCGACAGCGAGATGCGCGGATCGGCAAGACGGGCGATGAATGCCTCAAGCCGCGCTCGTCGGGCCGTGAACGGCAGCGGACGCAGATCCTCGCCAGCCTCGGCAAGGAGATCGTAGGCGCGCAGATGGATCGGATATTCCGCCACCATTTTCGCCGACACCGTCTTGCGGTTAAGCCGTTGCTGGAGCGTGCCGAAGCTCTCGACGATACCGTCACGCACCACCAGAAGTTCCCCATCGAGCGTTGCCGCCCCGAACCGGTCGGTCGCGATGCTCGCCATCAGGTCGGGGAAGGCCGCGGAGACGTCCTCACCGGTCCGCGAGTATAGCCGGGAGACGCATGGCTCGTTGCCGCACTGGCCCGACACCGCGTGAACCCGGATACCATCCCATTTCCACTCCGCAGAAAACTCGGCCGGGTTCAGTGCCGCGGCGTCGCGATCGAGGAAGGGGTGCGCGAGCATCGGTGGTCGAAACGGTGCCGGATTAACCGACGTCAGCGCCGGTCCCTGGTTTTCCAGCCATGCGAAGAGCGCTGCAAATGGCGGTGTCAGGCCGTGCCAGATTTCCTCGATTTCACCGACATCGCGGTCGCCGACCTGCGCCAGCGCAGTCTTGGCGAGGCGTGCCGAGACGCCGATCCGCAACGATCCGGTAATGAGCTTGAGCAATGCCCAGCGACCGACACGGTCGAGCGCGTCGAGCCACAGCGCCAGTTGCGCCGGGAAGGCCGCGCGGCTGGTCGTCTCAAGCGTCGTCACCACTTCAGAGAGCGACGGCGGATTTCCCCGCTCTTCGGGTTCGGGCCACAGCAACGCCACGGTTTCGGACAGGTCACCGACGAACTCGTGGCTGAGATTGAACAGCACCGGATCGACGCGCTCGCGTAGCAGCACGCGGACGAGTTTTGGGGTGGCGTGGCGAAACTTCAGCGAGCCAGTCAATGCCGCCAGGCCATAGCCGCGATCCGGGTCGGGTTCGGTCGCCAGATAGGTCGCGATGAGACGGAGCTTCGCGTTGCGCGCCGGTTCGAACGACAAGCGGTCGAGGAGGGTCGCAAACGCTTTCATGCCGCGACCGCCACGGCAGGCTCGCCGTCCTCGTCACCGTAACCGATGATGTCGAGCGGACATGCGTCGAGCCCCTCCAGCGTCGCCCAATGGACCAGCGCCTCCGTCTCGCCGTGCGTCACCCACAACTCGCCCGCGCCGACGTCTTTCGCCGTGGCGCAGAGCGCCGGCCAATCGGCATGATCCGAAATGACCAGCGGCAACTGCACACCAACCTGCCGTGCGCGCGCCCGCACGTTCATCCATCCGGATGCCGTGGCGATCAGCGGATCGGGAAACTGCTCGGCCCAGCCGTTTTTCAGGGCGCCGGGCGTGGCGATGACGATTTCCCCGGCAAGGGTCTTTGGGCTGGCGTCGGCAACAGGGCGAATGTCGCCAAGATCGATGCCGCGACGTCCGTAATAACCAGCAAGCGGCGCGATTGCCTCATGATACCAGACCGGGCGATCATAGCCGGCGACCGCGAGCATCCGCATGACACGCTGCGCCTTGCCGAGGGCATAGGCGCCGACGACGTGCGTTCGCTCGGGAAACAGCTCGCGCGATCCCAGCAGTTTGGCCAGCTCGGCGTCGGGATCGGGAAAGGCGAAGACGGGGAGCCCGAACGTTGCCTCCGTGACATAGGCATCGCAGGCTACGACCTCGAACGGTGTGCAGGTCGGATCGGCCGCCCGCTTGAAGTCACCGGAGACCACGACGCGGAATCCGTCCTGCTCGATCGCAATCTGCGCAGACCCCAGAATGTGACCAGCCGGATGGAAGCTGACGCGGACGTCGCCCACCAAGATCTGCTCGCCGTAGCGAACGATCTGGCGTTGCCGGCAGAACGCGGCCCCGAGCCGCAGCTCCATGATGTCGAGCGTCTCTTCGGTCGCCATCACGGTCTGATGCCCGCCCCGCGCGTGATCGCTATGTGCGTGCGTGACGAGATTACGGGGCACGCCCCTCGTCGCATCGATATGGAAGTCTCCCGGCGGGCAATAGAGGCCCGCGGGGGTCAGGGTGAGCAAGTCACTGGTTCGGGTCATGACAGGCGGCCTCGGGATACACTGCGCGGGCGGGCGGCGCGTTTGGGTGGAGTGGGAACAGGTGCCATCGCTGCCGCGGCGATCCGGTCCGCTGCTTCGATCAGCAGCAGGTCGTCGTCCTGCTCGCCGTTCACCGGTTCGGGATTGAGCGCGATCATAGCGGGCACCGAAAAGGGCGATAGCCGGTCGAGCGCACGATGGACGATCCGGCTGCCAATCCGCATCAGCATTCCAGCCAACCGGTCGCGATCGATCAACTGCCCGGCAACATCGTCGCGCGCGCACCGCAGCAGGAGATGGTCGGGCTGATAGCGACGCAGCACGTCATAGATGAGGTCGGTCGAAAACGTGACCTGACGTCCGGTCTTGACCAGCCCCGGCAAGCGGCGATCGATCAGGCCGGCGATCTCGGCGCAGTCGCGGAAACTCCGCTTTACCATGAACGTATCGGCCAGCCATTCTTCCAGATCGTCCCCCAGGATGTCCGCGCTGAACAGTTGGTTAAAGTCGACATCGTCGAGCGGCCGGCTTGCGGAGATGCAGATCGCGTAATCGCTTATCGTATAGTCGATCGGCCGCCTGTCGAGCTGCGCCAGGCGCCGGGTCAGCAGGACGGCCAGCGCGCCGTGCGCCAGCACGCCCTCAAAGGGATAGCAGACGAAATAGTGGCGATCGTCGTGCGCGAAGGTTTCGATCAGCAGCTCGTCGGACGCCGGGATCGCCGATCGCTCGCGCTGGGTCTCCAGCCACGCAACGATGTAGGCAGGAAGCGGCGCGCTATCGGGCTTCTCGATCAGCTGGCGCACGCGCTGTGCGAGCGACGGCGAAATCGGCAGCCGCGTGCCGCCCCACGACGGGCGTTTGGGATTCGGATCGGACGCCAGCGTCACCATCGCATCGACGCCCTTGATGCCGTTGAACTGCCAGACCCGCCCAGCAAAGGCGAACGTGTCGCCGATACTCAGTTGCTCGAAATAGCTCTCTTCTGCCTCACCGATCTTGCGGCCGGTGCCGAGTGTCTTCTTGCCGGCAATTCGCACGCTCAGCGTGCCATCGGTGACGATCGCGCCGCTGTTCATCCGGTGCCGCTTGACGACGGCAGCACCGGTAGCCGCCCAGCGGCCATCCGGGTTGGGCGCGATCCGACGATACTGGTCGTAGGTCCGTAACGCATAGCCGCCCGTCGCAACGAAATCGACGATGGCTTCCCAGTCCTCCCACGCCAGATCCCGAAACGGCGCCGCGCCAGTCACCTCTTCATACAGCTTCACGAGGTCGAACGGCTCGGAACAGGCAACGCCCATGACGTGCTGCGCAAGCGCGTCGAGTGCACCTTTGCGCGTCGGTTCGTGGTCCAACTCGCCATCGGCGACAGCACCCTGCGCGGCGAAACATTCCAGCACCTCGAACCGGTTCGCCGGCACGAGTAACGCCCTGGACGGTTCATCCATCCGGTGGTTCGATCGGCCGATGCGTTGAATAAGACGCGAGGCGCCCTTGGGCGCGGACAGCTGGATGACGAGATCCACGTCGCCCCAGTCTATCCCCATGTCGAGCGTCGAGGTGCAGATCACAGCGCGCAGCTCGCCGCAGACCATCGCTGCCTCGACCTTACGGCGCTGCTCGACCGACAGTGATCCGTGATGGAGCGCGATCGGGAGCGATGCATCGTTCAGCTTCCACAATTGCTCGAACGCGAACTCCGCCTGCCAGCGACTGTTGACGAAGACCAGTGCGGTCTTGGCCGTCTGGATTGCGGCATAGACATCACGCATGGCGTAGCGCGCGTGATGACCGGTCCAGGGCGCCTCTGCCTCGGGCACGAGAATATCGACGTGCGGCGACACGCCGTCACCGCCGCGGATCAGATCAACCGTGGCTGCATCAGCACCAGGTGCCAGCCACTCGCGGAGGCGGTCGACGTCCTCGATCGTCGCGGACAGTCCGACGCGGCGCGCGTCCGGCGCGAACGACTGGAGGCGTTGCAGCGCGAGGCACAGCAGGTCGCCGCGCTTCGAGGGTGCCAATGCGTGGATCTCATCGAGAACGATGCAGCGCAGCGAAGCGAACCAGTCGCGTGCGCCGTCCCAAGCGCAGAACAGCGCGAGCTGCTCGGGTGTGGTCGAGAGGATGTCGGGCGGATGTGTGCGCTGCCGGTCCCGGCGCGACGAACTGGTGTCCCCGGACCGGCTTTCTATCATGACATCCAGTCCCATCTCGGCAACCGGCGTTTCAAGGTTGCGAGCCACGTCGACCGCCAGCGCCTTCAGTGGCGAGATGTAGAGCGTATGCAGGCCGCGGCTTCCCCGGCCGGCAGGCCGGTCGGCAAGCTCGATCAGGCTCGGCAGGAACCCGGCGAGCGTCTTCCCGCCTCCGGTCGGCGCAACGAGCAGCGCATGACGGTTCGCCCGCGCCGCGCCGACCATCTCAAGCTGATGCTGGCGGGGCTTCCAGCCGCGATCCTCGAACCAGTGGTCGAAGCGCTCCGGCAAACTGATGGTGTCGGGCTGCGCCACGGTCGAGACCCTTGTTCAGATGGTGAACCGCCGACCGATCGCTGGCAGAGAGTTAAATGTAGGAAATCGTCCATTACATGCAAGGCAGCTCTTCAACTGCCTTTCCATGGAGGGGGCACTCAATCCGCATTGAGGAAAGCCACCAACGGTTTTGCCGCTTTGAAGGCCTCGACGATCAGCGTCTGTGCCTTCTCGCCTTCGAGGTCGGCGTTGCTCAATTCGCGGTTCGCGACATAGCCCTTCATCCGCAGATATTCTGCGGCCGGATCGTCCTTGTCGAAGCCATGCGGCATCGTCTTCAGTTCGTCCGGTGGGGTGACGCCATCCGGTACGATACTGATAAGCCGCTTGCCCTCGGCGACCGTCTTCCATTCCGCAAAACGCGCCGAAATCCGCTCCCGGATGCGGTGCAGCGTTTTGGCATCGGGAGTGTAGAGCCCACCACCGGCATATGAGCCCCCCGACTGGACGTGGAGGAAGTAGCCAGCGCCCTTCCCGGCTTGGGGCTCGCCACCGAGCGTGATGAACCAGTCGGTCTTGTAAGGCGGCTTTCCCTTTTGGAAGCGCATGTCGCGGTGGATGCGCGAGATGCATTTCTCTGGTTCAAGGTCGAGCTTGGCGATGTCCGGGTCATAGCTGGCCGCATCGTCGATCAGCTGTTCGGCTACGTCCGTCAGGTTCTCAAGCGCGGTGTCGTAGCGGTCCCGGTGCCCCTCGAACCATTCCTTGTCGTTGTTCTTGTCCAGGTCGCGCAGAAACTTGAACGTGGCGGCAGCGATCATTCCGATAGTCCTTTTGGTGGCAAGCTCAGGCGCCCGTATTGAGGAAAGCGGCCATCGGCTGGACGGCGCGGAAGATAGATATCAGGCGATCGATCAGATCGTCGGCGCAGACCTCACGCTCAGTCAGCTTGGCGCGCGTACCCAGCCCCTTCATCCGCAGATATGCGATGGCGGGGTGGTCGACCGAATAGCCACGGGGTGCGGTCTTGAGTTCGCCATACGCTGCAATTCCATCCGGGAAGGCCGCCGTGAACAGCTTGGCCGAGATGATGTGGTTCCACTCGTCCGTCCGGGTCGCGATCAGATCGCGCATGCGTGCGAGCGCTGGCGAGCTCGGGATGAACAGCGACGCACCCGCATAACAATGGCCTGGCTCGACGTGGAGGTAGTAGCCGACGCGTTCGGCCCCGGAGCCGGCGTTGAAGAACAGGTCCAGGTCTGTCCGGAAGGGCGGCTTTCCGTGAAGGAAGCGCGGATCGCGATTGTACCGCGTCAGGTGGCGCGCATCGAGACCGGCGCGGGCGATTCCCGGGTCATATTCGTCGGCGCGGTTGATCAGCTCTTGGCCGAGTGCCAGCAGATCATCGCGCGCAGCGTTCAGCACTTCGCGGTGCGCGGCGACCCATGTCTTGCTGTTGTGATTGGCCAGCTCCTTGGCGAACTCGAGCGTCGATTTTTGCAGCATGATCGAGTAACGGACGATTTCGTCCTTTGTTGCATTGCGATGCGATCGGATTACATGTGCTGCGATGACCGACGCTGCTCTCTCGGACCGCCCCCGCAAGGGTCGCCCCCGCGCGGAAGACCGCGGGCTGGTGGACGAACGCGTGCTCGATGCCGCGACGGCATTGTTCCTCGAGCAGGGCTATGGCCGGACCACGCTGGACCAGGTGTCGGACCGGTCGCGTACGGGAAAGTCGACACTTTACGGACGATACGCGAACAAGGAGGAGCTGTTCGCGGCGGTTGTGACCCGGTCGATCGGCGCGATGTTCGACGATCTGAAGGCCGGCCCGCCCGAGGGCGATGTTCGAAGTCGTCTGCGCCACATTGGTCGCGAGCTGGCGCGGGTGATGCTCGACACGCGGTGCGTTGCCCTGATGCGGATCACCGCGGCGGAAGCCGGCAATTTTCCCGAGTTGGCGACGCTTGGCTATCGGATGAGCTTCGACGGCACCGCGCGCTACGTTGCGGGCGCAATTATCGGGCCGGACGGTGACGCTCCGATCGCGAGTGTCCTGCCGATCGCCTGCCGCTTCGTTGAACTCGCTCTCCAGCCAATCAGCTTTCAGGCAACCTTCGGCGTCGATCCCGACCTTCTGAAAAAGGAAGTCGGTCGTCATGTTGACGAGGCGATCGTCCTTCTGACCGCGACGGGATTGCTCGAACGCTGATCCTGCGGGCGCTGGCAGTAACAACACGACCTCGACGGGGGGCGGGAACAATACCTGCCTCAAAGCGTCTTAATGGACGAAAGCCTCCTTTATTGTGGAGGTGATCGCAACCTATCAATCAACCCATGACAGCAGCCCGTTCTCGCTTCCCGCACACCCGTGTGCCGGGGGCGAAACCGTGCGGCGGTCGGGAACAGACCAAGGACCAACAATGTCGAAAGCAGCCTATCTGGAATGGTACAAGGCAGGTTCCCACGCAGTTCGCTCTGCCTGCGAGCAGGGCGTCGCGGCTGCCGAGAAGGCCGAACAGCACTTCACCGACACGGACGCAAAAGCGCTGGCCGCTGACGGTAAAGCTATGCTTGGACGCCATCACGAAGCGTTTGTCGGCTTCCTGTCCGACATCGGTGAGCAGCCGAATGACTTCGTCGACCAGATCATGAAGGGCATCGGCGACGGCGTCGCACTTTCGCTGAAAGCAGCGGAAGAACCGGAGATCGTCGATGTGGCGCTGGTGACCGGCGAGCAGACGGGTCTCCACTATTTTATCGCGGCGTACGGCGCGCACGGTGCTGCCGCCACGGCACTCGGCATGCCGGCCCATGCAGAGACGCTGAAGCAGATGATCGAAGAGTGCTATGCGCTCGACCGTCGCTACACCGCCGTCGCTGAGGGCAGCGTCAATAAAGCTGCCGCGGCTTAACAGGCTTTAGTTCGATGCAAACGTCCTTGCGTGGAAAAGTGCTCGTTCTGATGGCCGAAGATTTGCGGCTGGAAGACAATCTCGCCTTTTCCATCGCATCGGACTTTGATGGCGATGGGCTGGCCGTCCTGCGCATCCTTCCTGAAGCGCGAGGGCGGCCGCTCCGCACCCAACACCGACGCGAGGTTGAGGACGCAGCTGAGCGTCGCCTGAGCAACCAGCTAAGCCACAAAGGCATCTCCTTTGAGGTGCTGGGTCCAGAGGACGACACGTCGCTTGTGCAGGCCTGCCATCGGTTGGGATGTGCATCCGTCATCCGAAACGCAGCCGATGGCATGGCAGTTGAGAATGCGTACCGGGTCGAATGGGAACAGGAGCTGGCATCGGCCGGCATTCCGTTCCTGACTGTGAACGGCGAGCTGATCCGTCGTTTCGGTCCGGGAGGAGCGAAGCCGGAGCTACCTTTCCTGTCGGAGGATGAGATCGTGGAGTCGGACAGCCTCCCCGCCGATCATCCGCTTTTACTGCTGCGGGCGTTCCTGCTGGAATTACCGGCCCGCAACTACCTTGCCGACATGTGGATACCCGGTCGGGATCGGACCAGCTCCAGCCAGCTTTCGACCCATTTTGCAGCCGGGACCCTATCGAGCGATCGTGCCGCATGGGAAACCACGAAGGCCGAACGGCGCTGGAAGGCCGCCAACCCGGGTGAGACACGTTCGACTGAGGCTGCATCCTTTCGGCATTTCCGTAGCAGGGTGGGCATGAGAACGGGGTTCCTGACCATGTTCTCGCGCTTTCAGGATACGACAATGCCGATCGGCGTGACCGACGCGCAACGCGACCGGGTGCGTACATGGCGGGAGGGGCGCACCGGCATTCCGATGCCCGACGCGGCGATGCGTGAACTGGCGACAACCGGGTGGATCAATTTTCGTTTGCGTCAGCTGGTTACATCCTACGGAGTCCAGCTGCTTGAGCTGCCCGCAACTGAGGTTGGCACCGCGCTTGCCGAGATGTTCGACGATTACGAGCCCGGCATCACTTGGCCGCAGGTCGGATTGAATGACGGGACGATCATGCAGGAACGTGGCCCGAGAATTCTTAACCCGGTCAAGCAGGGGCATGATCTGGATCCGACGGAAGCCTATGTGCGGCACTGGTTACCCGAGCTGAAGACAGTTCCGCCTGGCTTCGCCCACGAACCGTGGAACTGGCTCGACAATCCGCTGCCCGCTCCGATCGTCGATCACAAAGCCGCGTTCCGCGCGGCGCGCGCGCGGTGGGGAAATCAAAAGCAGGCGCTGCTGCCGCGGGAAGACGTGCTGCTGACCCACTTCTAAAATCCGCACGAGAACCTGTTATGCAGAAGGGACCCACACCAGCTGGATCGCCTAAACTACCGCTATACCCAAATCACCATCGTTTTCGAGACAGCTGGAGGCGTAGAGAAGCGGCAGCTATCAGCTGCGGGGATGCTGGTAGCCGCCTGGCAGGAAAGTCCCCAATGGTAGCCGTTGAGACCCGGATCCAGCACGGAAGCTTTCTCGCCCGGACTCCGTCTCGAGGATGCTCTCAGGGCGGAGACCAAGACGCTCCTTGTTACGCGGCACGGAGGTTCAACGGTGCCGTTTGATTAGGTTCCGTATGGTCCTCCTTGGCTAAGACTTCAGGCGGGCCAAGCTACTAAATCGACCAGAAATCTGAACGTCGTTATTTCACGGAAAACAGACCCGCCTAGAGCTAGTGCACTTAGAGCATACTCAAACGGCACCGAGAAAATCGCGACCAATCGCAGGACTGTCGAAGCGGAAGGGCAGGGGAGGGGCCTAGACCAAGATCGATGGTGCCTTCCTCCTTGTTGATTGAGATCG
>Ga0308157_10008072_pt1 | contig 12068 bp, 8 predicted proteins | sample PhyBR1_FD_201035 | JGI IMG/M metagenome (GOLD analysis project Ga0308157, IMG submission 201035) | Phyllosphere microbial communities from UC Gill Tract Community Farm, Albany, California, United States - DLSLB.R1 | ecosystem: Host-associated > Plants > Phyllosphere > Unclassified | place: USA...
ATATCCTTGCCGATGCCGTCGAGCTGATACTGCTCGCGGAACAGCTGCAAAGTGCCCTGTGTGCGCTGGTCATATTGAATGCCGGTTTCCTCGCGCAGTGCGACAAGGCAATCGCGGCTATATTCGGCCACACGAACCATGCGGGTTTTATTGATCTTGTAGCGACTCTCGGTGCAGTTCGCGAGCATCTGCAACAGCCAGCTATATTGCTTTGGATCTGTGGTCAGGCGGAGAACCAGCGGTGCATGTTTCTGGAAAAGCCACTTGGCGGCTTTCATAGGAACGCCGGGTGCTGCCCATGGCGATGCATAGCCCGGCGAAACCTGCCCGGCATTGGCGAAGCTGGTTTCCAGTGCAGGACCTTCCTCGCGGTCAACGACAGTGACTTCATGGCCAAGCTTGGCCAGATAGTAGGCGCTGGTGACGCCGATGACGCCGCTGCCGAGAATGGTGATCTGCATGTTCGCCTCTTATTATTATGCGTGTGTGCCAGTTTCGCTATCGACGTAAACGCGGGTATAGCGGTGGCCTAACGAAGTCAGGATTTCATAAGGAATGGTGTCACAATCCCGCGCTACATCTTCGAGCCGCTGATGTGGTCCGACGAGTTCGACCAGACTGCCGAGCTTGAGCGTGTCTTCTGGAAGTGCTGTTACATCGAGCGTGATCGAATCCATCGAAACACGACCAACAATCGGCAGGTGCGTGTCGCCATAGAAAGCCGAGCCTTTGTTGCTCAAAGCGCGGAACCAACCATCGGCATAACCGACCGCAATGGTTGCAATCCGCATAGGCTTGCTTGCTACGAATGTGCCGCCATAACCGACTGCCGCACCCTTATCGATGTCACGCACCTGGATAACACGCGCTGATAGCTCAAGGACCGGCTTCATAGGGTTCTCGCCCCTTTCAGGACCGACGCCATAGAGGGCTACGCCGGGACGGGCGAGATTGTAGTGATAGGTGTTGTCAAGGAAACAGCCGCCGGAATTTGAAAAGGCCACAGGCAGTTTTGGCAAACGTGCGAGAGCTGTATTCATGGCCGCAAGCTGGCGGGCATTTGCCGGGTTTTCCGGTTCATCGCCGCTTGCAAGATGGCTGATGACGAATTTTACATCGATATGGTCAAGCAGATGCTGGTCATCGACCAGTTGATCAAGTTCTTTGGCCGACAGACCAAGGCGCGACATGCCGGTATCGATTTGCAGCAGAGCGGGCAGTTTTTCGTTCAGGCTTGCGGCAAGTGCCGACCAGTTTTCAATCTGCTCCAGTGAGTTGAGAACAGGCAGGATGTTCTCACGTGCGCAGGCAGCTTCCGTGCCGGGCTGAAGGCCGTTCAACACATAAAGCGTCGCATCAGGATTGAGAAAAGGGCGGAGCGTAATTGCTTCGCCAAGATGGGCGACGAAGAAATCGCGGCAGCCTGCATCATAGAAAGCTGGCGCTACGCGGTCGGCGCCCAAGCCATAAGCGTCAGCTTTGACAACAGCAGCTGCGCGGGTTGGCGCGATGCGCTTTGCAATCGTCGAGTAATTGTGACGCAGGGCTGCCAAGTCGATGGTGAGAACACCGCCTGCGGCGAGGTCTCGTTCCGTTTGAGAAAAATGCATCGACATATCGGTCATTTCCAGTGCGCTCGGTTTGTTAGTGGGATGCCTGGAATTTAATCCGCTTCCTCCCAAAAGCACATTGTTTAGGTGTCGGGCTTTTGCGGCTGACTGGTCGCTATTCCTTGCCCCCAAAGCAATAGTGACCATGATAGTCGAAGACTATTCGAATGTTTTTGCATTTTGTCGTAGATTATGCGAAAATTAGCATAATTTACGCACTTATTAGCTCATTGTTCGAAGAATATTCATGGCGACACTGGACAGCATAGACCGGAATATCATCCGTTCTTTAAGACGCGATGGCCGTATGACAAACAGCCAGCTTGCCAGCGAAGTTGGCCTTTCGCAGTCGGCCTGTCTCAGGCGCGTGCAGATACTTGAGGAAAGCGGTGTTATTCGCGGTTATACCGCGATTGTCGGTTCTTCTGGGGGCGATGAGCGGCTGGTTGCAATCGTTCGCATCACGTTGGATCGCCAAACGGAAGAATATCTCAATCGTTTTGAAGAAGCTGTGCGCCGCCATCCGGAAGTGCAGGAATGCTACCTGATGACCGGGGATGCTGATTACATCCTGCGGGTCGAAGCAGAAAACGCGGCCTCCTATGAAATCATTCACAAGGAAATTCTATCACGTCTGCCCGGCGTTGCGCGCATTCATTCAAGCTTTGCAATCCGCACGGTGCTTCTCTCAAAAGCACCGGCTGCACGAGCATAAAAAAGCCCGGCAAAATGCCGGGCTTTTCGATAGTGATTAAAGCATGTCGCGCTCAAATGGATTCATTTAACGTTCGCGAACATGCGACAGTTAAAAGAATCTAGAGCGAGCGCCATGCGCTCTCTTGGGAGCACAAAGGCCGCTCTAATTATCTGTTTTAACGCGCATCTTTTTCCGAAAACCGTTTCACACTTTTCGGGATGCGCTCTAAATTATGTAGTAGGCCAATTTTAACGAAATTCGTAGCGAAGACCCGCACGGACCGTATGGATATTGAAGCCGTTGTCCTTGGCCTGTGTTCCAGTTGCGCCCGGACCTTCAACGTTGCCAAACGGGTTTGTGCTGCGGTCAGCAGCATCGTAACCATAGGCCTTGCCGCCGTTCACCCTCAGATAACGGTAACCAAGATCAAGCTTGAGCTGATCGGTCAGATCGTAGCTGACACCGGCCATCAGAGCCATGGCAAAGCGCCAGCTGTCGAGGCCGTCCTTGTCGCTGGTATAGGTGCATATGGAGCAGATTTCCTTGGTTTTCCAGGTGTCGTACTTCACATAAGCTGCACCCAGTCCTGCGCCGAGATAAGGTGTTACCATTCCCATTTTAGGCAGGTCGACATAGGCATTGGCCATTGCTGTCCAGACATTGGCTGTCGAAGAGTCTTCATAATGGCAATTGTCTTCAATCGGGTTGAAGCCGAGCGCCGATTTTACGTAGCTTGGGCAATCGGTGCGACCTCTGATGCCTGCACGGAAGAAATCAAGCGTTGCATCGGTACGGAACATTTCATTGAAACGATAGCCGACACCCACACCATAGGAAGCGCCACCTTTGAGTTTGAAATCGTCATAGCGCAAAGTATCATCGATGCCACGATAAGGTGGATCAAACTGATTCCAGAATGCCCAATCGCCATCAGTCTTATTCTTGAAATTATAGCCAATATCGCCGCGAATATACCAGGCAGAGGCAAGAGGGACGGGTGCCACCACGACCGGTTCTTCATAAACAATGTCAGCAGCGTGCGCTCCATTTGCACTGATCAGCATACTGCATGCCATGAGCGCTATCGCGGAAACATATCTCATCTACCCAACTCCAACCGAAATAATCGCGGTTCCCGAACCGTTGGCTAAAGATGGTAAATGAATATGCTTAAACTATCGTTACTTCTTATTAGTGAACACTAAACTAGAGGTAGTATTCGTAGTTGGTAAAGCCATGATACAGGCGTTGAAAAACCCGGCCTGAGCCGGGTTCTACAATTTTTACTTGAAATCGACCGAATGGATGATCGATTGATCGATATCGTTAATGTTGCGCTTGCCGCAAAGCGCCATGGTGATATCGAGTTCTTTGCGAATGATTTCCAGCGCGAGCGTTACGCCTTCTTTGCCCATTGCACCAAGCCCATACAGGAATGGACGGCCGATGAAGACACCCTGCGCACCAAGGGCACGGGCTTTCAATACATCCTGACCTGAACGGACGCCGCCATCCATATGTACTTCGATCTTGTCGCCGACAGCGTCAACAATTGGCTTGAGCATCGAAATTGAGGAGACCGCACCATCAAGCTGACGGCCGCCATGGTTCGACACGATAATCGCATCGGCGCCGGTCTTCGCTGCCATCTTTGCATCCTCAACGTCGAGTATGCCTTTGAGAATCAGCTTGCCGTCCCATTGTTCTTTGATCCACGCAACGTCGTTCCAGTTGAGCTGCGGATCGAATTGTTCCGCAGTCCATGAGGACAGCGAAGAGAGATCGGCTACATTCTTGGCGTGGCCTGCAATGTTACGGAACGTACGGCGTTGCGTGCCGAGCATCCCCATGCACCAGCCGGGACGGGTTGCCATCTGCCAGATGTGCTTCGGCGTAAACTTTGGCGGAGCCGAAAGTCCGTTGCGCAGATCCTTGTGGCGTTGGCCCAGAATTTGAAGGTCAAGCGTGAGAACCAACGCAGAGCAGCCAGCAGCTTTGGCGCGGCTGATCAGGTTCTTTACAAACTCTCGATCTTTCATCACGTAAAGCTGGAACCAGAATGGCTTCTTGGTCACGGATGCAACATCTTCAATGGAGCAAATGCTCATCGTCGACAGTGTAAATGGTACGCCGAAGGCCTCTGCGGCTTGCGCTGCGAGCATTTCGCCGTCGGCATGCTGCATGCCGGTGAGACCTGTCGGGGCGAGGGCGACCGGCATGGCCACCTTTTCACCAACCATTGTTGTTTCAAGCGAACGATTGGTCATATCGACCAACACGCGCTGACGCAGTTTGATCTTTGCGAAATCAGCTTCGTTTGCCCGATAAGTAGACTCAGTCCAAGCGCCGGAATCAGCATAATCGAAGAACATCTTCGGGACACGACGTTGTGCAAGCCGTTTCAGATCGGCAATCTCAACGATGTTCGGCATTCTCCCACCCCTTGTGGTCAGTTTTCTTTACCAATCGCATGAAGGATTGTTGACCTGAAATCAAGTGCAAACCGTTTCACACTTTTGGGGAGCACTCTATTTAATGGGCTGTGTAATTCAACTATATTAAAAGTCGGCTTCCATGGTCGGTGCGATATCGGAGTGACCAGTAGTGTCTTTACGACGGCGATTGGCCATTTTTGGCGCATAGTGGATGCCGAAATTGTGAGAAATATTGCATCGTTATGTGATACGCGTTGAGCGCAAAAGCTATGCAATTGAGGATGACGACATGAGCAAAGCTTCGGGAACCAAGTTCATCGGCAAGCGGTCGAGTGCTGCAGGTGGGTGGGGCGCATTGAAAAGCTGTGGCAAGCAATTGCTTGCCAGCGGTGCACCGCTTACCGGTGCGCGTGCTCTTCTCAAGGCCAACCAGCCAGACGGTTTCGATTGTCCTGGTTGCGCATGGGGCGATCCCGAGCACGGCTCGTCGTTCGAGTTCTGCGAGAACGGTGTGAAGGCGGTGGCCTGGGAGGCGACCGAGCGACGCACAACACCGAAGTTCTTCACAGAGCATACGGTTTCGGAACTGCAATCGTGGACCGATTATGCGCTCGAGAACACGGGGCGTCTGACGCATCCGATGCGCTACAATGCAGCAACCGACAAATACGAAGCCGTTGAGTGGGATGAAGCTTTTGGCGCTATTGGCGACATATTGAAGAGCTTCGATACGCCAGACCGTGTGGAATTTTATACCTCGGGCCGTGCATCCAACGAAGCGGCATTTCTCTATCAGCTTTTCGTGCGGGCTTATGGCACGAACAATTTCCCTGACTGCTCCAACATGTGCCATGAGGCCAGCGGTGTGGCGCTCAAACAATCGGTAGGTGTTGGCAAGGGAACTGTTTTGCTTGAGGATTTCGAGCAAGCCGATGCTATTTTTGTAGTCGGACAAAATCCCGGCACCAACCATCCCCGCATGCTTGGCGATCTGCGGCGCGCAGCAGAGCGCGGTGCCAAGATCGTGGTCTTCAATCCGGTCCGCGAACGCGGACTTGAGCGCTTCGCCGATCCGCAAAACAAGCTTGAAATGATGCATGGCGGCAGTGAAGCTATCGCCAGCGATTATTATCAACCGCGTCTTGGTGGCGATCTTGCCGCGTTCCGCGGCATGGCCAAGGCGGTCTTTGCGGCTGATGATGCAGCGCTCGCAGCTGGTGAACCGTCGGTTCTGGATCGTGAATTTCTGGCAGAGCATACGGCGGAATTCGAAGCTTATCGTGCAGCTGTCGATGCAACTTCATGGGACGAAATTGAGGACCAGTCGGGGCTTCTGCGCCAGTCTCTGGAACATGCCGCTCACATTTACATGCAGGCTGGCCGCGTTATCTGCACCTGGGCGATGGGTATCACGCAACATCGTCATTCGGTGATTATGATCCGCGAAATCACCAATTTCATGCTGCTGCGCGGCAATATTGGAAAGCCAGGCGCGGGGCTGTGCCCGGTTCGTGGCCATTCCAATGTGCAGGGTGATCGCACGGTCGGAATCAATGAACGCCCGTCTGCCGACTTTCTGGATGCGCTGGAAAAGGAATTTGGTTTCAAAGCGCCGCGCGAACCGGGGCACAATGTGCTTGGTGCTATCGGAGCCATGCTCGATGGATCGGCGAAAGCCTTTATTGCTCTGGGTGGCAATTTCGCCCGCGCAACGCCTGACAGTCCGATGATTATCAAGGCACTTTCCAGCCAGCGATTGACCGTGCATATCGCAACGAAACTCAACCATTCGCACCTTTTGCCGGGGCAGGATTCGTTCATTTTGCCGTGTCTCGGGCGCACCGAGATTGATCTTAATTCCAAAGGTGTGGCGCAGATTGTTACCGTCGAAGATTCCATGAGCATGGTGCATGGATCAGGCGGCATCAACCACCCGGCTTCGGCGTTGCTCCGCTCGGAAGTTGCAATCATTGCCGGCATGGCAAATGCAACATTGGGTGCAAAGCCTGTCGATTGGTTAGAACTGGCTGATGACTACGACCTTATCCGCGATCATATTTCGCGGGTCTTGCCCGATTTCTATGACTTTAATGTGCGTGTCCGTGTGCCGCGTGGTTTCCATTTACGCAACACGGCGCGCGAACTGGAATGGGTAACGCCTAACGGTAAAGCAACGTTCTGGAGCGGGGCGATGCCAGAGGCCGTCGAGCATCAACAGGCGCGTGGAAAGCCCGGACGCTATGTCTTGCAGACTTTCCGCAGTCACGATCAGTACAACACGACGATTTATGGCATGGACGACCGCTATCGTGGCGTTTATGGCGAGCGGCAGGTGGTTTTCATGAACCCTGCTGATATGTCGGACATTGGTGTTGAAGCGGGTGATCGAGCCGATGTTGTCGGTGATTTTGCAGATGGGGTTGAACGCGTTGCACGTGATTTCCGCTTTGTGCCCTATGATATTCCGCGTGGTTGTATCGCGGGCTATTACCCGGAAATGAATGTGCTGGTGCCGCTTAGTAGTGCCGGTGACGAAAGTTACACGCCAACGTCAAAATCGGTGATCGTTTCTTTCCGCCCAGTTCAGGCGGTGAATGCCTGATGGAAGAAGCCGAGTATATGGCACTGGTGGATGCGCTTGAAGCTGCATCGGGTAGGATTTCGCGGCTTGGCGCCGGTATTATTGCTGCGCTTGCGTTCGATATAGCATCGGACAGCCGCAGTTTTTCACGAATACTTGGAGTAGCTCACGCTCTTGTGTTGCGTGAGGTTGTAGCTCTTGGCGCTGATGGGGGCTATATCCGCATCCGGCAGCGTGATGAACGGACGCAGCGCACACGTTATGAGTTGAATGCAACAGGCAATCGGCTTGTTGAAGAAATACGACTATAAATTATTCTGATTTATTATTTAGATTTCCAGCGTTTTCCCAAAGCTATTTTGAGAGACGCATTTTTATATGCGAACATGATGATTAATGATGTTTTTAAAGCATGCTTTTCTCAGCATTATTTTGGTTGCATTGTGCCCTCCAGGAAAAGAGCGAGAATCGTATAGATGGCCACAAAATTTTATCCTCTTGTGAAAGCGGCACATAGTGCGCTTCGAGCGATTATGGGCGTTCTCGTTGTTACAACAGGGGTCCTCGCTTCAGCGTTTTATGCTCATGCTGAAACCAGCGGCGTCGTTGCTGTTGCCGTGACAGAAAGCAAGTTAATCGACTATCAGCCAAAGCTTACGCTGTCAGGCGCGATAGCTGCCCGTTCGCTGGTCAATGTATCGTTCCGCGTTAATGGGCAGGTTGTGGAGCGTATGGTCGAAATCGGCCAGCATGTCGAAAAAGGTGCAATCCTTGCGCGGATCGACAATGCCGAGCAGCAATCCAATATGCGCGTCGCGCAGGCTTCCAAGGACGCCGCACAAGCCCAGCTAGTGCAGGCAGAAGCCAGTTTCAGACGCCAGCAAGCCTTGCTTGCACAAGGGTTTACCACGCGTTCGCAATTCGATCAGTCCGAGCAAGTTTACCGCACGGCGCAAAGCACGTTGATGAATGCTGAAACCCAGCTTGGCAATGCGCGTGATGAGCTTTCCTATACAGAACTTCATGCGCCGGTTTCGGGTGTGTTGACGGCCCGCAATATTGAAACCGGGCAGGTGGTTCAGGCTGCGCAAACGGCGTTTTCGATTGCCGAAGATGGTCCGCGTGATGCGATCTTCGATGTTCAGGAAACGCTGGTCAATTATGCCAAGATTGGCATGGACGTTACCCTCGCTTTGCTGTCGGATGATAGCGTTCAGGCGGAAGGAAAAATTCGCGAAATCTCGCCAGTGGTTGATGCACAGACTGGCACCGTGCGCGTGAAAGTTGGCATTGCCAATACGCCTGAACAGATGGCGCTTGGTGCCACTATAACGGGCACTGTCCATATGGAAAATCAGCAAGTGGTGATCCTGCCATGGAGCGCCATGACGTCCGATTCGGGCCGCACAGCTGTCTGGCGCGTAGCGAAGGACACACAAGTTGCGACCCTCGTGCCGGTTAAGGTGCTGGCCTATGAAAAAGAACGAGTGATCGTTGCTTCCGGTTTGGGTGTTGGCGAACTCATTGTTACCAAAGGCGCACAAATGCTTCGTTCGGGCGCTCAGACCGAGATTATGCAGGGTCTTGAAGGAGCCGGTGCACAATGAAGCCGACCATGAAGCTCTTGAGCTGCCTCGCTATTGTTGGTTCGCTCATAACACTTGCGGCCTGTGGCAAGGATGATGACAAATCATCGGAAGCCGAAGCAATTCGCCCGGTGCTTTACACGATTGCAACACCCAAGCCTGCGATCCAGACCAGTTTTGCCGGCACCATCGAACCACGATATTCGACCGACCTTGCGTTTAGGGTTCTTGGTCGCATCATTGCGCGCCCGGTTATCGTGGGCGATCTCGTCAAGAAAGACGAAATGGTTGCGATGCTCGACCCTTCCACGCTCGATCTTTCGGTGCAGTCGGCAAAAGCTGATCTTTCCAGTGCTGAAGCACAATATGCCAATGCTGCGGCTAGTGAAGAACGTCTGCGTATTCTGCTCAAAGGCAACAATATTTCACAGGCCGATTATGATGCTGCAAAGCAGGCGCGTGACAGCGCCCAGGCAGGGCTTGAAAAAGCGCAGGCTGGATTGCGCAAGGCGGAAGATCAGCGCGGATATGCTGTTTTAAGTCCGGATTTTGATGGCGTCATTTCAGCCACCAATGCCGAAGTTGGTCAGGTGGTGGCCGCAGGGCAGGCAGTGATGACGGTTGCAAGGCCCGACATTCGTGAAGCGGTTCTCGATATCCCCGACAGCATGACAGAATATTTCGTGGCGGGAACGCCGTTTAATGTGCAGCTGCAAGCTGATCCGACGGTGACTGGAAATGGCACTGTGCGCGAGGTCGCGCCCCAGGCCGATGCTCAGACCCGTACACGTCGGGTTCGGATCGCGCTTGAGAATCCGCCGGAAGGTTTCCGCCTTGGCGCGACCATCAGGGCGGGGCTTGCAAGAGCGGAAAAAGACCACGTGATTTTGCCGATACAGGCTTTGCTTGAGAAAGACGGCAAAACCGAAATCTGGGTCATTGATCCTAAAACACAGACCGTAAGCCTCCAAGACATTCAGGTTGTCGAACGTCGCAGCGAGAGTTTTGTTGCCGATAATGTTGAAGTTGGCAGCTATGTGGCGATTGCCGGAGTGAACGAACTCAAGCAAGGGCAAAAAGTCCGTCTGGATGCGAAGGGAAGCAGCCTATGAAAAAAGGTTTCAATCTTTCTGATTGGGCTTTGAACCACCGGTCGCTGGTCTGGTATTTCATGCTCGTCTTTCTGGTCGCGGGGCTCATCTCCTATCTTGATCTAGGGCGCGCGGAAGATCCGGAATTTACCGTGAAGACGATGGTGGTGCAGGCCAACTGGCCGGGCGCATCCATCGATGAAACGATGAATCAGGTTACGGATCGTATCGAGAAGAAGCTCGAAGAACTCGACACACTCGATTATACACGCAGCGTCACCACGGCAGGCAAGTCGGTCGTCTTCGTCTTTTTGAAGGATACGGTTCGCAAGGAACAGGTCACAAAAGCCTGGTCCGAAGTGCGTCATATGCTCGACGACATAAAGCCAAACATGCCGGAAGGTGTTTATGGTCCCTATTACAACGACAAGTTCGGCGATGTTTTTGGCAATATCTTTGCCTTCACTGCGGATGGGCTGTCGATGCGGCAGCTGCGTGATTATGCGGAAGATGTACGCACGAAAATTCTGACCATACCCAATGCCGGTAAAGTTGAACTCATTGGCGCGCAGGATGAGGCAATCTATCTCGAGTTCTCGACCCGACAAGTGGCAGCCCTTGGCCTTGATCAGCAGGCCATTCTGAAAGCGCTTCAGGATCAAAATGCCATTACGCCGTCCGGTGTGGTGCAGGCCGGGCCTGAGCGGATCAGCGTTCGCGTCAGCGGGCAGTTCAATTCGGAAGCCGATCTTCGTGCGGTCAACCTCCGTGTGAATGATCGTTTCTTCCGCTTGTCGGACGTGGCGACCATCACGCGCGGTTATGTCGATCCACCATCATCGATTTTCCGGGTCAACGGCCAAGATGCGATTGGTCTGGGCATTGGCATGAAGCCAAATGGCAATCTGCTTGAGTTCGGTGAGAAGCTGGACGCATTGATGCAAGAAGTGAAGGCGGAACTGCCGGTTGGTATCAATGTATTGAAAGTGGCCGATCAGCCCGAAGTTGTTCAAGATGCTGTTTCGGGTTTCACGCAGGCACTGTTTGAGGCGGTTGTGATCGTTCTGGCCGTGAGCTTCATCAGCCTTGGCTTGCGAGCAGGCTTCGTGGTGTCGCTGTCGATCCCGCTGGTGCTGGCAATTACCTTCCTTGCCATGTCTTTGATGGATATTTCATTGCAACGCGTGTCACTTGGTGCGCTGATTATCGCGCTGGGGCTTCTGGTCGATGACGCGATGATTGCGGTGGAAATGATGGTTGCCCGGCTGGAGCAGGGCGACCCCATCAACAAGGCCGCGACCTATGTTTATTCGCACACGGCTTTTCCGATGTTGACGGGTACGCTCGTGACCATCGCGGGATTCATTCCGATTGGCCTCAACACCAGTCAGGCGGGCGAATATACGTTCACGCTTTTTGTGGTGATTGCGGTTTCACTGATAGTTTCATGGATTGTGGCCGTGTTGTTTGCGCCGCTTCTCGGTGTGACGCTTCTTCCTAAGAAAATGAAGCATCATGAGGAAAAGCGCAGTCGCTTTTTCAAAGCCTTTTCGACGACACTGCTTCTGGCCATGCGCCATAAGTGGATCACCATTATCACGACAATCGCTCTGTTCGTTGTTTCTGTGTTCGGTATGGGCTTTATCGAACGTCAGTTCTTCCCACAGTCCGACCGTCCGGAACTGGTGATCGACTGGACCCTGCCGCAGAACAGTTCCATTGCCGATACCAAGGCACAGATGGAGCGTTTTGAACAGACAATGCTCAAGGACAATCCAGATATCGAGCATTGGAGTACCTATGTCGGACAAAGCGCGATCCGTTTCATTCTCTCTTTCGATGTGCAGCCAGCCAATCCGTATTTCGGACAGATGGTGGTGGTGGCCAAGGATGTGGAAGCGCGTGATCGCCTGAAAGCGAAATTCGATGACGTTCTGCGCAAGGATTATGTGGGTACAGATACGTTTGTGAAATTCCTTGAACTTGGACCGCCGGTCGGGCGTCCGGTGCAGTATCGCATTTCCGGCCCTGATGTTCAGAAGCTGCGCGGCATTGCTCAGGATTTTGC
>Ga0308157_10008075_pt1 | contig 12064 bp, 12 predicted proteins | sample PhyBR1_FD_201035 | JGI IMG/M metagenome (GOLD analysis project Ga0308157, IMG submission 201035) | Phyllosphere microbial communities from UC Gill Tract Community Farm, Albany, California, United States - DLSLB.R1 | ecosystem: Host-associated > Plants > Phyllosphere > Unclassified | place: USA...
ACGTACCCGCTTCCCGACGTATAATCCGTGCCATCTCCATGCGCCCTTAGCTCAGTTGGATAGAGCACCGGCCTTCTAAGCCGTAGGTCACAGGTTCGAATCCTGTAGGGCGTACCAAATAAAATCATCGACTTATCACCTCTCTCCGACTACCAGATTTTCCACATGGGACAGATTTGGGACGCGACTGCCATATGCCGTCACTGCCCGCTTTTATAATAAGTGCACTGATTACTGTGGAACATCACTCCACTTGGCATGTTGCGAGCTTCCTATGCCATTTCTAGCGCTTTGGCCGTTAGTTTGCTATCCAGAGAGAACGACATTATTACCTAACCCACCGTTTTCCTCGCGAAAAGATCGAGAATAACCGCCAGGTATGCCCAGGGCTTACCTGTCCAGATATAAGTAGCATCGCCCCGCATCATACCTGATTTGACTCTGTGCGATGACGTATCTGTCGTGGCTGTCAGCAGTCTGCCCCAACCTGCTGATGACATTATGCTGGGACTTGCCATCACAGTGACCGCTGCATCGTTTAAAAGTACCTTTAACTAGAGCAATACATATGGCAAAAGCATCCTATTGAGGCCATATGTAATGCATTTTTTAAATCAAAATTCATAAAGGTTATGTTGGCTGTCTTAGTTTCGGTGGTGAGGTATTGAATGAGGGTTGACTAAGGTTTTCCAGATAGTTATTGAATGTTAGTGGTTTTTGGTTTTGCGAATAAAGAGACATGATAGAAGAATTTAATTCTTTGAGTAATTGTCGTAGTTGAAGGTCAATGCAATTACTATGAATAACCACGTCTGCTGAAGGTATTTCAGGTAATTCGTAAATTTTACTAACATCAACAAGCTCTGCTTTATCCAGATGTGAAAGTGAATGTTCAGGTAAAGGAACAACACCCGCTCCTGCTTTAGCTGCAGCAATAATAGTGCTTAAACCACCACCCTGGAATCCGTTATACCACTTGATTTTTTTCTCTGCTAGAAGCTCTGTAACGACCTTTCTTAAGCGGCACGAGTCACGTAATGTTATTAATGAAACTCCATTTTCATTCTTGATGTATGTATTGCTTGCATACCATTTGTAATTCTCTTTGCGGATTTTATCCCCGCCTTTTTTATCCCCGTCCTGTGTAACAATGGCCACATCCATTGCTTTTCTTTCCATCATCTGAAGTATTTTCGTTGAACTGTCTACCTCAATCTTTATTCTTATATTTGGATGTTTAGAACGTAAGGAGTTAAGGATTTGCAATAATTGAATATCAAAAACGTGATCGCTTATGCCAATGATGAAATCCCTTATTCCATTATCATCACTTACTGGAGCTATTGCTAACATATGCGCTTTCAAGAGTGATTGTGCTTTAGGTAAAAATGCCTCTCCCTCAGGCGAAAGATAGATTTGTCGAGGAGTGCGATGGAAGAGAGGGTAACCTATATTCTTCTCAAGCCTTTGAATTTTAATGGTAACTCCTGATTGCGTTACGCATAAGCTTTCGGCAGCCAGAGTAAAACTATTCAACTCGGCAACTTTCAAAAATGCTTCTACTGTATGAATATCCAGATATTTTGCCATCCCATGAGCCTTTATCATTTCTAATATAACAGTGGTGAAATTGTACCACGTTAAAACGTATGGTAAATATGTCGGCAAAACAATGAAACACATTAATAATAAATGCTTAACATCTGAAGATTGTTGTGCATAAAAAATATACCTAATTCTATGGCAAAGTGAGTGAAAGTTATGACATCTGCAACTAAGTTTTTTCCGTACACGCAACGTACGATTAATAAAGCTCCTCAATGGCAAAGATTTACGCCCGAAATGCGGCACACCGTTGAGGTCCTAAGTCAGGTTCTTCCCTTCCGTGTTAATCAATACATTCTGGATGAGCTGATTGACTGGGATAATATCCCTGACGACCCAATTTATCGCCTTACATTTCCTCATCATGAAATGTTAAGACCAGATGAGTTTGCAAGCTTGAGTGACGCAATCCGCTCACAAAAAGATGAAGCAACAGTCCAGAATATTGTTAATAAAATTCGTTATCGCATGAATCCTCATCCAGCTGGGCAACTTACACACAACGTACCAATGCTTAACGGTGAACCTGTACAGGGCTTGCAACATAAATATAAAGAAACTGTACTTTTTTTCCCTTCTTCAGGTCAAACATGTCACGCATATTGTACGTTTTGCTTTCGCTGGCCTCAGTTTGTTGGCATGGATGAGCTTAAATTTGAAGCCCGTACTTCTGCTATGCTTGTTGAATACTTAAAGCAGCATAAGGAAGTGAGCGATATATTAATCACTGGTGGCGATCCTATGATTATGAATGCACGTTCTTTAGGTGATTACATTCGCCCTTTGCTTATCCCCGAACTAGATCATATAAAAAATATTCGCATTGGTACGAAGTCGGTTGCCTACTGGCCTCAAAGATATGTTACAGATAAAGATGCAGATGATGTTTTGCGTCTATTTGAGGAAGTTGTAGCGTCAGGTAAAAATTTAGCTCTGATGGCACACTATAATCATCCACAAGAAATACAACCTGATATTGCCCAAAGGGCTTTAAAACGAATCGTCTCAACGGGAGCTACTGTACGAATGCAGTCTCCGCTAATTCGTCATATAAATGAAGATCCTAAGGGGTGGGCAACATTATGGACTACAGGAGTCCGTTTAGGTGCAATTCCATATTATATGTTTGTAGAGCGTGATACAGGACCAAATGACTATTTTGGGTTGCCGCTATATAAGGCATGGGAAATATTCCGGCAAGCCTATCAATCTGTTTCCGGATTAGCTCGCACCGTACGAGGGCCTTCAATGAGCGCCTTCCCAGGAAAAGTTATGATTGACGGGGTCACTGAAATTAAAGGTGAAAAAGTATTCGCTTTGCAATTTTTACAGGCTCGTAATCCTGATTGGGTTCGCCGACCTTTCTTTGCAAAATATGATGCTGAAGCATCATGGCTGGATCATCTAAAGCCAGCATTTGGCGAATCTCACTTCTTTTTTGAGAATAAAGAAAAAACCATTAAAGAGCCAAAAAAGATTGAAATAGCAATATTGTAAAGGTCAGAAATTAAAAAATGATACCAGAATATGAAGTGTATGCTCTGCGTTATGCAGAGCATAGGGATCGTTCGAGAAATGAAAATTTTATTTCACATGATGAACATGATAATAGTCCTATGCCGCTTGATTTTTATTGTTGGCTAATTAGATCAGAGCATGCCGTACTGATGGTCGACACAGGCTTCAATCGCGAGCTTGCCAAAAAACGTAATCGGCACTATTACACTTCGCCGGAAATGCTTTTAAAAAAACTAGGCATTAATGCAGATAGCATTGATAAAATTATTGTTACACATATGCATTATGACCACATAGGAAACTTAAAAGCGTTTCCAAATGCATTACTTTATATGCAGGAAAAAGAAATGCATTATTGTACCGGTCGAAATATGCTTCATCGCTATGTGAGGGCACCGTATGATTCAGAAAATATAGCTAATGCTGTGTATCGATTGCACGAAGGTAAAGTACGATATGTTGGCAAAAGAGAAGAAATTCTACCCGGAATTGAAACTCTACATGTGGGAGGCCATACCGATGGATTGCAGATCGTTACAGTCAATACTGCACGTGGAAAAATTGTCCTTGCTAGCGATGCTGCCCACTATTGGTGTCATGTAGATGATTCAACACCATTTCCTATCGTGATGAACATCCCTGATATGTTATCGGCTCATGAAACAATTAAGAAACTAGTTAGTGGGATGACGCATATTATTCCGGGCCATGATCCACAGGTTAGAACAGTTTTTCCTCAGTTTGAAAACGAAGAAAATATTGTTCAACTTCATCTTGATCCAACAGGAGAGATTCATGCGCGTTAATCATATTGCTATAATCGGTTTTGGGCCCAGGGGGCTAAATATTCTTGATCGATTGATTGAAAATATAGTGCGTGATGAAATAAATAATACGATAAAGTTGCACATTATAGATCCTGGTAAGCCGGCTGAGGGCAGTCATCTATCGAATCAACCGGATCATTTATTAGTGAACACGGTTTCTTCGCAGATTACTCTTCATGCAGGCGATAGTGTTTCTTTAAAAAATGGTGGGAAATCTTTTATCCAGTGGGCAAGACATTCCGGATACAAAAGTTTTAATAATAAGTTTATAAAGAGTGATGACGGTTTAAATTTGACCGAAATGGAGTATTTACCACGTTCTCTTTTGGGAGCTTATCTTAACGATAGCTATAAGAATTTATTAACTCTTTTGCCAAAAAACATATGCGTCGTAGAACACCGTAAAACTGCTGTAAACATTGTTAAAGATAACCGATTGAAAGTATATTTTGATGATGGTGAAACTATCGATTGTGACTTTGTTTTTTTAAGCACGGGACATGGGTATCGCAAGCCTACAATTAGTGATATCGAATTTTCAAATTTTTATGATGTCCATCTAAGTCGTAATCCTTTACTTTCTTACTTTAGATCGCCATATCCTATATCGCGCTTAGATTTTATTTCTTCGCGGGCTAATGTTCTGATTCAAGGGTTTGGGCTTACTGCTCATGATGCCATCTCAGCATTAACAATTGGACGTGGCGGAAAGTATAGTAAGTCAGGAAACAAACTTACATACATTGCATCTGGTAATGAGCCGAAGATATTCCTTTCATCACGTCAATGTTTGCCATTTGCAGGTCGTGGGGTTAATCAGAAAGGGTTAACTGGGCGACATGTTGCGCAATTTATTACTACTAATGCTGTGGAATCTATTCGGCAAAATAACACCTTAGAGAGAAACACATCAAAAATTGATTTCGAGTTACAAATATTGCCATTGATACTAAAAGAGATGGCTTACGCATGGCAATGCGCAGAGGCTCGAAAGCAGCTTAATCCGAATTCTTTTGTAGCAGATCCAAATACTGTAAAACAAATTGAAAAAGTATTATGGCCATTGCGTGATGAGAAGTTTGCAAACTATAGTTCATGGCGTGATTTCTTCCTTAATCTTGTGGAAAATGATCTCGAGCAAGCTCTATTAGGAAATGTCGATAGCCCATTAAAAGCCGCTACTGACGTCTTGCGTGATGTACGTGAGGCTATTCGTAGAGCAGTTGAATGGAGTGGATTGACTCGCGATTCACACAAATATTTTATAGAAGTTTTCAATCCAATAATTAATCGCGTTTCTTTCGGCCCACCTTTGCGCAGAAACCAGGAATTGTTAGCATTATTTGAATCGGGTGTCGTTGAATTAGGTGGCGGTCCTGGATCTAAAGTTACTTGTGATAAAGAAAGTTCTCGTTACTTGCTTTGTTGTGGTTTTAAAGACGAAAACTATAAAAAATATATGGATGTCGTCATAACCGCCAGGCTTGATGGTTATTCTCCGCTGAATGATTCAAGTGATTTATCTAATAATCTTATCCAAAGTGGGGTGATAACACCCTATTATAATGATGGTTATCATCCTGGAGGTCTGGCAATAGATAAGAAATTTCACCCAATAAATGCAAGTGGTAATGCAAACCAAAATATGTGGGCTATAGGTTTTCCGATTGAAGGTGCCCACTATTACACTCATGCACTGCCTCGGCCACATATGCAATCACGACAGTTTGAAGAAGCTGATTTATGCGTAAAAGATTGCTTAAGTCAACTTATCACTCAAGATAAGAATGTTTTAGGTGTTGTAGAGGATTTATTATGACTGGAGATTTTAGTAAAAGTGATTATTTTCAACACGGCACTTTGCAAGATTTTAGTGGTTATCTGGAAGATAACAAAAAGCAAAAAGAAAGTAGCGTGATTTGGAGTGGCGAAAGTATCCTTCGATCTGTTTTAACTGGAGATTTTACATCGCGTGGTGCTTTTTTCCTAGTAAATCCAAATCGAAAAAATGAAGGTGAAACTATTCATGATATATCGGTTACAGTCCAGGTCATTAAGCCTGGTGACAGTACTACGCCACATTCGCATTCATTTTGGCACTTATATATAGGTATCTCTGGTAGTGGAAAACTTGTGCTTAATGAAAATGAGTCATCAACCATCACTGTTGGCGATATAATTTATGTGCCTGCATGGGGTGAACATCAATTCATTAATAATGGACAACAGGATTTGGTTTTGTATGTAATACAAAATTTACCTGGCATGGCACGTCAGGGAACCTTGTTAAGGAAAGATGGAATAGAGACTTATTCCACTCATACAAGCTAATATGCTCATTATGTAAAGGTATCATCATGGCAGAAGTATCAGCGGAAAAATCATTAAGTTCCACAAAGGTAATGTTACGTGTTTTTTTACCTTTCGCATTTGGTCACTGTACATCATTTATTTTCAGAAATATAAACGCGGTTTTGTCTCCATTTTTAATATCTGCTATGGCTCTTTCAGCAGGACAACTGGGGATTTTATCCAGTGCTTATTTTTTCTCGTTTTCACTAGCACAACTGCCGGTCGGACTTGCATTAGATCGCTTTGGACCGAAGCGCGTACAACTTTTTCTCTTGGGGATTGCAGTCATAGGCGCAATATTATTTGGCATAGGGCAAAATTTCACCACACTTTTGTTAGGTAGAATACTTATCGGCCTCGGCTTAGCTGCCTGTTTTATGGGATCCATCAAGGTACTATCGTTTTGGGTGCCAGACCGTAAATTACCCTCGATGCATGGATATTTGCTAGCTGCCGGGGGGCTGGGTGCAATGCTTTCTACCTTGCCAGTAGCGTGGTTAGTTGGATTTGTTTCCTGGCGTACACTTTTTTTTGTCATGGCAGGTATTACTGTGTTGGTTATGGTCGCTATTGCTATTTGGGTGCCAAGTGATCCGCTCAAGCACAAGATGGTTAAATGGCCAAGCATATCCTCGTTACTTGAAGTTTATAAAAATCATGCATTTCGTAAAGTCATTAGCTTGCTATTAGTTCCTCACACTGTAGCTTTTGGTCTGCAAGGATTATGGATGGGAAAATGGCTTCAGGATGTGGGCCATTATGACAACAGACTTACCTCTATCTATCTTTTTATTGGTATGGGAGCTGTAGTGGTCGGTTCGCTTTCCGTTGGAGCTATTACCGAATGGGCTGGCAAGTTTAATGTTAAACCTCTAGAAGTTGGTGGCATAGGAATTGCTCTTTTTCTGATGGTTCAGGTACTTTGTGCATTTAATATTGTACCTTTGCTTCCAGCATTATCAGTGGGATTTACCCTTATAGGGACTATCACAGGTTTAGAATATACTATCGTTGCTCAAAATGTTACTCCGGCAATGACAGGGCGAGCTGCTACTTGTCTCAATCTTCTGATTTTATTTGGTGCATTTTTAACCCAAACACTCTTTGGAGTAATTATTGGTTTCTGGCCTGTAGATAGCGCCGGGCATTATCCGCAGGTAGCTTACCAGGTTGCATTTGGTATCATGATCTTATTCCAAGCCCCTGGGTTTATCAGGTGGCTCGGAGGTATAGTCAAACGTGGTTCTCTTAGAACATTAGGAAATGGGTTATGAATGAATCCAATATTACTCTGTATGGTTGTAATACATCATCAGCAACAAATAGGGTTCGCATAGCATTACGCCTTAAAAATATTTCTTATGATTATATTGAGATTGATTTGAATAAGGGAGAGCATCATTCTTCCTCCTTTAGTAAACTTAATATCCAGAATAAACTGCCATTGCTGCTTCATGGTTTTGAGACGCTGACGCAATCATTATCTATTATTGAATATCTTAATGAGTTTTACCCAGAAAGTGATTTATTGCCAAGTTCAATTGAAGGAAGAGCATGGTGCAGAAGTTTTTCTAGTTTATTCATCGCAGATTACCATCCGCTCATAACACGCCGCGTTACAGATATACTGAGCGATTTTGGATTAACAAATGACGACATCAAAGAATGGAAGCAACAATGGCTAATGGAGTCTCTGAGAGTGGCTGATGAAATTTTGTCCCAGAGGTCTAAGCAACATAAGTTTTGCTGCGGGGATTACCCAATGTTGGCGGATATCTGTTTGTATGCCCAGTGTGAATCAGCACGCAAGCAAGCTATTAGCCTGGAAGATTATAAAAATATCAGTTGTATTTATAATGTTTGTAGTCAAATTGAAGCTTTTAGAGAGGATAGTTCATGGTAATTGGTTTAAGTATATTTAAGATTAACCCTGGGTTATCCCAGGCAGAAATAGAAAAGTTATTCATTGTGAACATGAAAAATTGGGAGGCCTGTCCAGATTTGATATCAAAACAATATTTCTTTTCATCGGAAAATGCTGAGGCGGGAGGTGTTTATCGATGGAAGAATATCGAGGATGCAAAAAAATGGCTAGGTGAAGACTATAAAAAAATGATTAAACATGTGTATGGTAGTGTTCCAGAAATTAATTTCTATTTTGAAAGTATTAAAGTTGAAAATAGTAAGTGATATTGAGGATTATTAAGTGAAAAATAGTTATAAGAAATTGCTGGCGTTTTCTATGTTTTTCTTCACTGCTGCAGTTAGCGCTGCACAGGATGGAAAAATCACAGATCCTTTAAAATGGCCGGCGCAATGTGATAAAGTGAATTTTTCCGAAACTGACCGAAAACTTGATAGGATGCCAGATATAGATGTAAAAGATGCCAGCGAAGAACAAATAAAAGCAATTGAAAAAATTAGTCAAGGGCCTCGGGGTTGTATTTTTGGTCCATTTTCCGTTTTACTAAGAAGTCCTGAGTTGTTGACAAGAGTTCAAATGCTAGGCGAACATATCCGGTTTACCTCGCAGTTACCTAAATCCATAAGAGAATTTGCGATTTTAATTGCCGGGCGTGAGGTGGAATCTCCCTATGAATGGTATATCCATGAACCAATTGCATTGCGATCTGGTGTAACCCGAGAAATAGCCGATGCCTTAGCTAAAAAAATCAAACCTGAAAACATGACAAGAGACCAGGCAGTCGTTTATCAGTTTGTGACTGAGATTCACATGACGCACATGGTTCAGGATTCCACTTATAATGCAGTTAAACAGCAGTTTGGAGATTCTGGTGTTGTTGAGCTAACTGCATTAGATAGTTACTTTTCACTGCTGGGACAGGAACTTAATGTTGCTCGAACTGCCGTGCCTGAAAACGTTAAACTTCCTTTTAATCCGCCTTGGCAATCCTAACGTTAATTTATTCCTGGAGAGCGTATGTCTTTAACCATTACAGAAGATTGTATCTACTGTGATATTTGTCGGCCAGCTTGCCCGAATAATGCAATCTCTGCGGGAGACGAGTATTACATAATTGATCCAAACTTATGCACTGAGTGTGTCGGTCATTATGATGAGCCCCAATGCCAGCAAGTATGCCCTGCTGACTGTATTCCTCTTCTTCCTGAACTAGCAGAGAGTAAAGAGCAATTGTGGGATAAGTTTATGAGACTAACAGGTTAGGTTTTCCTGTCCAGATGCCGCCCTCTATTCAATGGCGGCATTTGGATATTTAAATTAATAAAAATTAATTGTCAACCATGTTTTATCAGCCATTAATGATAGCTAAATATGTTTGAGATGTTAGCTGGAGGGCAAGCGAGTCTGCCATCTGAGGTCCTCTTTATAATTAGTTTTCAGGCTAAATTCTCCTGCAATTCTTCGATTCAGCGCATATAACATGTTCGAACGTACTCACACGTAAATAAACCACTTTTAATCTGTAGGATAATATTATCGTGATAGTGCTTTTTCCTCTGCCCGATAAATTACTGAAACGATGGTATTGTGGTGATCAACAAAAAATGACAACGTTTTTAGGTTTTTCCAGTGTGTATTTTCCGATTAATTTGGTGGTAACCCGCCGTAATGTTCGTGCGGCACTGAGAGTGCTGTAATATCCAACGATAAAGTTTGTTATTACATGGGCAGCATCACTGAAGCTTAAGTAACCTGTCATTGGCACTCACTCATTCTTCAGGCTCCTCAAGAAGCGCTCCTTCGGGATATTATCTCAGCAGTTTCCAAAGTGACTTATACTCTGTTTGAGTCGGGAACGGCACAGTAACTGCCGGAACTGCCCACTTTATAATGATAATGAAATAACGATATCCCCATGAACCCGATTATTTATAAAGAGCTGCACAGCCTGATTTCACCTAACTATTTATCTCGCCTATACCGATTCCTGAAACCCTGAAAACTGCCACCCAGTATCCCGGATAAAAAAATCCCATACCACGCTACAGCACAGATCATCGTCACACCTTTTTTTCCTTCCGCCGCAATGCCATGATGACCGCTTCAAAACCTCCGCTTACGACAACCCGCCACCGGGCATAAAACAGGGAGCACCCCATCATGGAAAGTAAAAATCTGACAGATATTGCTGAGGCATTCCCTCAGTTAGCGATCGATCTCAAATATGCCACCGCCGATAACCTGACCGGCCAGCCGATTTACAAAGACCCGCGCTGTCTGCTGCACGTTGATGCGGCTAAAGCACTGGCAAAAAGCATCGAAATTGCAAACGTTGCGGGCTATATGCTGCTGATCCTCGACGCGTACCGGCCACCCGAAGCGCAGGTGATTCTGTGGAGTGCCTGCCCGAATCAGGACTATGTCGCACCGCTGACGCGCGGATCAAACCACAGCCGCGGCACAGCGGTAGACGTTACGCTGATAGACGAGCGTGGCGAAATCGTGGATATGGGTACCGGCTTCGATGAGATGAGTGAGCACTCCCATCCTTATTATCCTGATGTGGCGGTTCAGGCGCAGCGCAACCGACTGATGCTCAATGCCATCATGCTGGGTGGCGGCTTTACCGGCATCGCAACTGAATGGTGGCATTTTGAATTGCCTGGTTCCGAAAGTTACCTGCTGATAGACGGCGTATTCGGCTGTTATTCCGCACCGCTGGCTGAAAATATCAGTCTGTGACGGTTTCCGTCGGGCGGAATCAGTGCAGTCATTGTTCAGGTCTGTTATCGCCAGGACGTTTTAAGCGTTGTGAAATATAAAGCAGTAATAAATGAAGGATGGGCAGGGAAGGACGCAAGAGTTATTTAACAGAATAAATGAAATAAGCCGTGGCGGGCGCCACGGCTAATGTTTTATGCAGACTGCCACTCACTCTCAACATCCGCTTTGGCTTTAGAAAGGATGACTTTATTATCATCAACCTCTTTTACCCAGCTGAATGGAATAATGTGGTGTTTGCCGCCCGCTTCAGGATCGCTTTTCGCCAGCTTAATTTTGTCGTCGCCTTCGAAGTGGTCGACAATCCCGACATGTTCGCCATTCACATCAACAACCTGCGCGTGATCTAAAATCTCTGATTTATCTACCATGGTGGCTTAATCCTTATATTTAATGAGTTCAGTTGCCCTCAGACAAAACAAGCCTGGTTGTTAAATGCTGTTTTCGCCAGGGGATTAACAAAATGAAATAGTTCAGTGAACTGGACCTGGTCGCAGTTATTTATTTGCGGCAGGAGAATAAAGGGCATATAAGCGAAACCGCAAACAGAGCCGGAGTATCTGCAGCCACGGGTCTGCTGACCTCACTGCCTGCCACATCGACACCATCAGATTTGCCGCAATCGTCTGCCGCCTGTTCACCAATCAACGCTATGATAATCAGGTCAATCACCACGCCGCAGATCGCCCAGAACGCGGGCGGTTTAACTTACCCAAAGGAGTTCCTATGACAGCAGTCAGTTCAATTACCACTGAAGGTGGCGTCTGGATTAATCAGCCGCCGGTACACAGTCTGGATGGTGATACGCTGAGGTTCGAAACCGCGCTGAGCAGCGATTTCTGGCAGCGCACCTGGTATGGCTTCGAACGGCACAGCGGCCACGCTTTCGGCTTCTGGGTGGAACACGACTTTACCGTTCAGGTGCAGGTAAGGGCGGATTTCAGTCAGCTCTACGATCAGGCCGGGCTGTTTATTCAGGATAACGAAACGCACTGGGTTAAGGCGGGCATTGAGTTTAACGATGACCAGCCCGCCATTGGCAGCGTGGTGACGCGCG
>Ga0308157_10008076_pt1 | contig 12064 bp, 10 predicted proteins | sample PhyBR1_FD_201035 | JGI IMG/M metagenome (GOLD analysis project Ga0308157, IMG submission 201035) | Phyllosphere microbial communities from UC Gill Tract Community Farm, Albany, California, United States - DLSLB.R1 | ecosystem: Host-associated > Plants > Phyllosphere > Unclassified | place: USA...
GTGGCGGCGTTGCGGTTTGCCTTGTCGGCCAGGCTGGTGAAGTCCAGGATCTCGTCGATCTTGTCTTCGTCGACGCGGCCGGCGCCGAAGCGCTGGGCGACAATCAGGTTTTCTCGCACCGTCAGTTCGTGCATGGGCTGCGGTATCTGGAAGGTGCGGCCTATGCCCAGCCGCGCGCGCCGGTAGATGGGCGTGCGGAGCACGTCGTGGCGGTCGAAGCGTATGGTGCCACCGGTAGGCCGCACCAGGCCTGAGATGGCGTTGAACAGTGTGGTCTTGCCGGCGCCATTGGGGCCGACCAGGCCGACCACGTCGTGCGTGCCGACTGTCAGCGTGACGGCGTTGACCGCTGTCAGGCCGCCGAAGCGGACCGAGAGATTGTTCAGCTCAAGCATGGTCTTTCCTCCGCAGCAGGGCAAGCAGGCCGGTGGGACTGAAGATGATCATCGCCACCAGCAGCCCGCCCAGCACCAGCTGATGCCCGGTGGGGATCAGCGTTTTGAACACCAGTTGGTCCAGCAGGTACACCACCAGCGCGCCGACCACCGGCCCGGCGATGGTGCGGTAGCCGCCGAAGATGGCGGCGACGATGGGCACCGTCACCCACACGCTGTTGAAGGCGTAATCCGGTTCGAGGAAGTTGATGTAGTGGGCGTTGAAGGCGCCGGCCACGCCGGCCATGAAGGCGGACACCATCAGCATCAGGCCTTTGAGCAGCGTGCTGTTGACGCCCACCACGCGGGTGGCGTCTTCGCTGTCGTGCATGGCGCGCAGGGCGATGCCGTAGTGGCTGGCGCGCATGGCGCGGTAGGCCAGCGCGAACAGCAGCACGATGGTCAGTATCGTCAGATAGGCGCCGGTCTTGCCGCTCATGTCGTAGCCGAAGATCGTCGGTAGCACCGGGATGTTGGCGATGCCGCCGGAGCCGCCGGTGACCGAGCTCCATTCGGTGGCGAGGATGCGGAAGATGTGGGCGTAGGCCAGGATGGCGAGCGCGAAGTAGGGGCCGCGCAGCCGCAGCACCGGCAGCATCACGACGGAGGCGAGCAGCGCGCCGGCGCCGCCCAGCGCGATGCCCGCCAGTACAGGCACGCCGAGTTTGGCGGTGACGATGGCCGATACATACGCGCCCACGCCGAAGAAGGCGCTGTGGCCGAAGCTGACCATGCCGCCCATGTTGCCCAGCAGCGCCCAGGACAAGGCGACGCAGCCGATCACCATGGCCGCGACGATCAGGCTCATGACGTAGTTGTCGGCGCCGAGCACCGTGGGCACGGCGACGTAGGCCGCAGCCAGGGCGGCGATCCACCACAGGCGGCCAATGCCCGCGGCCGCCCCCGCAGCCGCGCGCGCGCCAGTGCCTGTGCTAGCGCCTGCGCCGGGGCGGTTCATCCGCGCCTCCGGGCCGCGCCCATCAGGCCATTGGGCATCACGAACAGCACCAGCAGGAACAAGGTCATGCCGGCCAGCTCTTGCAGGCCCGAACTGGCCAGCGTGACGGTGAGCGCCTCGGCCACGCCGAGCAACACGGCGCCCAGCAGCACGCCGGGGATCGAGCCTATGCCCGCCAGCACGGTGATGATGAAGGCCTTGACCGTCAGCGCGCCGCCATATGCGGGCTGGATCACGCCGTAGCTGTAAAGCGCCACGCCCGCGAATCCGGCCAGCATGCCGGCCACGATGAACGACACCAGCTCCGTGCGACCGGGCGAAATGCCCATCAACTTGGCGGCGTCGCGGTTGCTGGAGACGGCCCGCAGCGCGCGCCCATACCAGCTGCGCGACAGCCACCACCACAAGCCACCTATCAGCAGCAGGCTGACGACGAAGAAGATCAACTCACTGCGCATGCTGTACAAGGGCCCGACCACGAAGGCCTCCTGCAGCCAGCTGGAACTGGTCGAGCGCACGTCGGCCTTCCAGATCAGCAGTATCAGGTTGGTCAGGATCACGCCGATGCCGAAGGTGAGTATCAGCGAGTTGATCTCGCGATCCTTTTTGATGCGGCTGACGATCCAGTACACGCCGGCCGACGTCGCGCTGACCACGACCAGCGCGATCGGTATCGCCCACGCTGGGTTGAGGCCCAGCCCCGATTCGACCGAGTAGGCGATGTAGGCCGCCAGCAGTACCAGCTCGCCGTGGGCCAGGTTAATCACCCGCATGGTGCCGAACACCAGGGCCAGACCCAGCGCGATCAGCGCGTAGGAGCCGCCTTGCAGCAGGCCTGAATACAGCGCCTGGAGTATCAGTTCCGTCACGGCGGCTTACCAGGGCAGGCCCGGATACACCATCTTGCCGGTCGCCGTCTCGCGCGGCCAGACGATGACGATGTTCTTGCCCTGGTGCTGGCCCATGCGGTGCACGAAGTTGGGGTTGTCGCCGTTGGCGCCGAACTGCACGCGCCCGATCAGCGTTTCGCGGTCGGTCTTGCGCAGCTCTTCGGCCACGCCGCCTTTCTTCACGGTGCCCTTGTCGGCGGCGCGGGCGATGGCTTCGAACAGCAGCATCGACTGCACATAGCCGAACTGGCCGAGGTAGTCCGGCTCCTTCTTGTACAGCGCCTTGTAGGTGTCGGCGAAGACCTTGCCGTCGGCGGTGTCGAAGACGGCGGGGAAGGGCAGCAGCGCGGTGCCGTACACGTTGGGCATCAGGTCCGGGAACTCGGCCGCCATCTTGGGCGTGGCCAGCGACCACACGCCTATCATGGCCTTGACGGGCGGCTTGAGCACGCGCGCGGCGCGCAGGATGCCGACATAGTCGTTCTCGTAGCCGACCATCAGTATCGCTTCCGATTTGTCCTGCAGCTTGATCTTGTTGATGATCGGCTTGAAGTCGGTGATGGCCGGATCAAAGGAATGCGTGGTGGCCTTGATGCCTTTGGCCGTCAGCGCCTTCTGTACCGAGTTGGCCAGGTCGGAGGTGGCCTCCTTGGTCGAGAACACGATGGACACGGACTTCGCGCCCATGTCGGCCAGCAGCCCCAGTACGGCCTTTTCGTAGCCGGCGGTGTTATTGATGCGGAAGAAGTTCTTGCGGCCGCTGTTGACCAGGCTATCGTCCACGCCGCCGGAGGTCATGTAGACCAGCCCCAGTTTGTTGGCCGCGTCCGACGCGGGGGAGATGTTGTTGGAGCCGTAGCCGCCGGTGATCGCCACCGCGCCCTGGCTGGCCAGCTTCTCCACCGCGGCCACCGCCTTGGCCGGCGCCGATTCGTCGTCGATGGTGACGATCTTGATCTTGTGCTTGCCGTTGGTCTTGTTGAATACCTCGGCGGCGACCATCACGCCCTCCTGCATGCCGGAGCCCACGCGGGCCAGCGTGCCGGTGAGCGGTAGCTCCGCGCCGACCGTGAATTCCTCTGCTTGCGCTCCGCCAGCCAGTGCCATCGCGGTCAGTGCCGCGATTGTGATGTTTTTCATTCCAGTCTCCCTTGTGGTTATTTTTGTGCCAGTTGCCGCAGCTGTCCTTTCAAGATTTTTCCGGTTGCCGCTGCGGGCAGGGCTTGCATTTCGATGATCTCGGACGGGCATTTGTACGGCGACAGCAGGCCCTCCAGGTACTGCCGCAATTCCTCGGGCGTGACGCGGTGGCGCGGGTCGATCTCGACGAAGGCCACCACTTCCTCGTTGCCATCGGCGGCGCTGCGGCCGACCACCGCCGATTGCGTCACCGCCGGGTGGGCGTTGAGCACCGTCTCCACTTCGAGCGGATAGACGTTGAAGCCGGAACGGATGATCAGCTCCTTGGTGCGGCCGACGATGAACAGCGCGCCGTCCGCGTCCTGCCGCGCGACGTCGCCGGTATTGAGCCAGCCGCCGTCACGCATCGCCGCCGCTGTCAGTTCGGGCTCGCGGTAGTAGCCGGCCATGATGTTCGGGCCGCGCACCCACAGTTCGCCGTCTTCGCCGGGCGCCACGTCATCGCCGCCGGCGTCCACCAGACGCACTTCGACGCCGGGGATGACCTGGCCCACCGAGGCGTCGTTGCGCGGCTGGTCGAGGCGCGTCTGGCTGATGGTGGGCGAGGTCTCGGTCATGCCGTAGCCGTTATGCAGTGGCAGGCCAAACAGCTGCTGCACCTGCGCCTTCAGGCTGGGTGCCAGCGGCGAGCCGCCGGCGTAGATGAAGCGCAGCCGTGATGCCAGCGGTTCGTTGGCGCCGCCCAGCTGCTCCAGCAGGCGCGCGTACATGGCGGGCACGCCTTGCAGGATGGTCAGGCCGTCGTCGCGGATCGCCTTCAGCACGGCGTCCGGCGCGAAGCGCGGGCACAGGTACAGGCAGGCGCCCGCGTACAGGGTGCCCAGCATGACCGAGGCCAGGCCGTAGACGTGGGTGATGGGAAGCACGCCATACGCGCGGTCGGTGGGCGTGAGGCCGCGCAGCGTGCTGGAGACGGCGGCGATGAACAGCAGGTTGCGGTGCGTGAGCATCACGCCCTTGGGCTGGCCGGTGGTGCCGGTGGTGTAGATCAGCGCCGCCACTTGCCGCGCCGGGTCGGCATGCACTGGCTCCGGCGCGCAATCCGCGTTGAGCGCGCCGACCATCCACGTGCCGAAGGGCGAGGGCGCGGGCACGGCCCCATGGCGCTGGCCGTGCGCGGCGGATTCCGGCGAGGCGGTGAGCGGCGCCAAGCCATCGTCCGGCGCCGCCAGGTAGATCACGCGCCGCGCGCCGCTGTGGTCGAGGATCTGGTCCACTTCGCGCGCCGACAGGCGGCCGTTGACGTTGACGATCCAGGCGTCGATATCGGCGGCGGCGAAGATCAGCGCCACCTGCGCGGCGCAGTTTTCGCCGACCACCATCAGGCGGTCGCCGGGCCGCACTTCCATTGCGCGCAGCAGGTTCGCGGTTTGGTCGATGGCTGCCGTCAGCTCGGCATAGGACCAGTGGCGCGCGCCGTCGTGCAGCGCCGGCGCTTGCGGCGCGCGTTCGGCCCAGCGGCGCGGGATGTCGCCCAGGCGCGCGGGCAGCGTGGCAAGCAGGCGGCCGGTGTCGAGCGACTCCATCAGGCCCCGGCCGCCTTGATCATGTTGCGGGCGATGACGATCTGCTGGATCTGCGACGTGCCTTCGTAGATGCGGAACAGCCGCACGTCGCGGTAGAAGCGTTCGGCCGCGTAGTCCGACACGTAGCCGGCGCCGCCGTGGATCTGCACCGAGCGGTCGGCCACGCGGCCGCACATCTCGGAGGCGAACAGCTTGCAGCACGAGGCTTCGGTCGGGATGTCCTCGCCGTTGTCGCGGCGGCGGGCGGCGTCCAGCACCATGCTGCGGGCGGCGTAGATCTCGGCCTTGCTGTCGGCCAGCATGGCCTGGATCAGCTGGAACTCGGCGATGGGCTGGCCGAACTGCTGGCGTTCCATGGCGTAGCGCAGCGCGTCCTCCAGCATGCGCTCGGCCACGCCCACGCAGATGGCGGAGATGTGCAGGCGGCCCTTGTCCAGCACCTTCATCGCGGTCTTGAAACCCTGGCCCTCCTTGCCGCCGATGATGCAGGTGGCCGGCACGCGGCAGTTTTCGAAGATCACGTCGCAGGTATGGGCGCCTTGCTGGCCCATCTTCCTGTCCTTTTTGCCGAGCGAGATACCGGGCGTGCCGCGTTCGACGATGAAGGCCGACACGCCGCCCGGTCCCTTGCGCGTGGCGTCGGTGCGCGCCATCACGGTGAACACGCCGGCCTCCGGCGCGTTGGTGATGTATCGCTTGGTACCGTTGATGATGTAGTGGTCGCCGTCGCGGACGGCGGAGGTGGTGAGCGAGCCGGCGTCGGAGCCGTATCCCGGTTCGGTCAGCGCGAAGGAGCCGACGATTTCGCCGGACGCCATGCGCGGCAGCCAGGTGTTCTTCTGCTCCTCGGTGCCGTCGATCAGGATGCCCTGCGAACCGATGCCGTTGTTGGTGCCGAACAGCGAGCGGAAGGCGGGCGAGGTGCGGGCGATTTCAAACGCCGCCAGCACTTCCTCCTCCATCGTCAGACCCAGGCCGCCATATTGTTCGGGAATGGAGAGGCCGAACAGGCCCAGTTCGCGCATCTGCGCCACCAGCGCGGGAGGGATCTCGTCGGTTTCGGCCACTTGCTGCTCGTGCGGCACCAGCTGTTCGCGCACGAAGCGGCGGATGCTGTCCAACAGGATGTTGAGCGTTTCCTGGTCTCTTATCATGGGTCTCCCTTTTCGGCAGACTTCAATGTGCCGATTCGGCCAGACCCTGTCAAGCTTTGGTGTTGATTAGCGTCCCGATATTCTGGTCGGCGGCCTTTATCACCTTGGCCGACAGGTCGAATTGCGCCTTGTAGACCAGCGAGTTGGTGGTTTCGGTGGCGAGGTCGGTGGCGCTGGGCGCGTCCGCCGCCTGCAGTTGCTGCGCCTGGAACGAGATCGACACGCCGCTGCCGGCCGGGGCGCTTTCCTTGAATACGGCCTGCGCCGGCTGGAAGCCCTGGGTGTTGAGGTTGGCGATCGCGTGCGCGCTGTTGCCCAACGCACGTTCGGCGGCGTTGAGTCCGGTGATTCCTGAGCTGAGTGCGGCGATGGCCATGGCGTTTCCCTTCGGCAATTAATTCAAGTGTACACCGATGCGCGGCCGATTGCACGCGTTGTGTGTGCGCCTCTTCAGAACTTTCTTGCTTTATGCTACCCTCCCGCCCTTAGTTGCATTGGTGAAACATGTACTTTAGTTACATGAAAATATAAGGGGCTTTGAATGGCAATTTTTGATTTTCTGGAAAAGGAACGGACGGTGGCGGGGTCCGGCTTCAATCGTTGGCTGGTGCCGCCCGCGGCGCTGGCGATCCACCTGTGCATCGGCATGGCGTACGGCTTCTCGGTGTTCTGGCTGCCGCTGTCGCGCGCGCTGGGCATCAAGGAGTCGCTGGCCTGTCCGGCCGACATGGACCTGATGGCGCGGATACTGTCGTCCACCTGCGACTGGCAGATCTCCATGCTGGGCTGGATGTACACGATGTTCTTCGTCTTCCTCGGCCTGTCCGCCTGGCTGTTCGGCGGCTGGCTGGAACACGCCGGCCCGCGCAAGGCCGGCGTGGTGTCGGCGCTGTGCTGGTGCGGCGGTTTGGTGATCTCGGCGCTGGGCGTGTACCAGCACCAGATCTGGCTGATGTGGCTGGGCTCCGGCGTGATCGGCGGCATTGGCCTGGGCCTGGGCTACATCTCGCCCGTGTCGACGCTGATCAAATGGTTCCCGGACCGCCGCGGCATGGCGACCGGCATGGCCATCATGGGCTTCGGCGGCGGCGCGATGATCGGCGCGCCCCTGGCGGACAAGTTGATGAAGTTCTTCGCGACGGCCGATTCGGTCGGCGTGTGGCAGACCTTCCTGGTGATGGCGGCGATCTACTTCGTCTTCATGCTGGCCGGCGCGCTGTCGTACCGCGTGCCGCCCGCAGGCTGGAAACCGGCCGGCTGGACGCCGCCCGCCAAGGCCAGCGCCAACACCATGATCACCAGCCGCCACGTCCACGCCAGCAAGGTGTGGGGCATTCCGCAATTCTGGCTGGTGTGGCTGGTGCTGTGCCTGAACGTGACGGCCGGTATCGGCATCCTGGGCATGGCCTCGCCGCTGCTGCAGGAGATATTCGCCGGCCAGCTGCTGGGGGTGAACGTCGCGTTCAACGATTTGACGCTGGCGCAGAAAGGCCAGATCGCCGCCATCGCCGCCGGCTTCACCGGCCTGCTGTCGCTGTTTAACATCGGCGGCCGTTTCGTCTGGGCCTCCTGCTCGGACTACCTGGGCCGCAAGGCCACCTACAGCATCTTCCTGGTGCTGGGCATCGCGCTGTATGGCCTGGTGCCGTCGATGGCGCACGGCGGGCAGCTGGCGCTGTTCGTCGGCTTCTTCTGCATCGTCCTGTCGATGTACGGCGGCGGCTTCGCCACCGTGCCGGCCTACCTGGCCGACTTGTTCGGCACGCAGATGGTGGGCGCGATCCACGGCCGCCTGCTGACCGCGTGGTCGGTGGCCGGCGTGTTCGGCCCTCTGCTGGTGACCTACATCCGCGAGTACCAGATCGCACACGGCGTGCCGAAGGCGCAGGCCTACGACATCACCATGTATGTGCTGGCGGGCCTGCTGGTGCTTGGCCTGCTGTGCAACCTGATGGTGCGCCCGGTGGCCGACAAGCACTTCATGACCGAGGCCGAACTGGCCGCCGAGAAGAAGCTGGCGCACGAGCGCGACGCCGCCGCATCGAGCGGCACGGCGGTCGCCTCGAACGGCGTGACCAGTCCCGTGGCCGTGGCCTTCGGCTGGCTGGCGGTCGGCATTCCACTGGCGATCGGCGTGTGGCTGACGGTGCAAAAAGCTGCCGTGTTATTTAAATAACACAGTAGAATAGGACGCCAGTTCGCGGGGCTGGTCCGGCATTGTGCCGGACCAGCCCCGCTTTCATTTTCGGGAGCCCTTGCTACATGCTTGAATTACGCAACGTCGTTAAAGCTTATGCGAAGAACGTGCGGGCGGTCGACGACGTCAGTCTGAATTTGCCGGCCGGCGTGGTGGGCCTGATCGGCCATAACGGCGCCGGCAAGACCTCGCTGATGCAGATGATCGCCACGCTGACCCGGCCGACCAGTGGCCAGATCCTGTTCGACGGCGCCGACATCGTCAAGCGCCCCGAGGCCATACGCGGGCGATTGGGCTTCCTGCCGCAGGACTTCGGCGTGTATCCGAACCTGACGGCGCTGGAGTTCCTGCAGTACTTCGCGGCGTTGAAGGGCGTGCGCGATCCGGCCCGCCTGCGGTTGCTGCTGGAGATGGTCAACCTGCACGAGCATGCGAACCGGCAGGCGGCCGGCTTCTCGGGCGGCATGCGGCGCCGGCTCGGCATCGCGCAAGCGCTCCTCAACGATCCCGATGTGCTGATCGTCGACGAGCCGACCGCCGGCCTCGATCCCGAGGAGCGGCTGCGCTTCCGGTACCTGCTGTCGGAGATCGGCTTCCGCAAGCTGGTGATCGTGTCGACCCACATCGTGTCCGACATCGAGAACATGGCGAGCCACCTGGCCATCATGAACAAGGGAAGGCTGATGGCCTACGACACGCCGGACAGCTTTGTGCGCGACGCGCGCAGCAAGGTGTGGTCGGTCACGGTGGAGGCTCAGCACTACGAGGCCCTGCGCGCCGAAGTGCAGGTGCTGCAGGCGCAGCGCAATGAGCACGGCATCAGCCTGCGCATCGCCCACGCGTCCTCGCCATGCGCCGGCGCGGTGCCGGCCGAGCCGACGCTGGAGGAGGCGCTGATGACGCAGCGCTACGCCGTGCAGGAAGCGGCGGCATGAACGCGCTGGCGTTGAAGCTGTTGCTGCTGACCGAGGTGCGCTTGCGCATGCGCCGCACCGGCACCCTGGTGGCCGTGCTGGCGCTGATCGCGCTGACCTGGCTGATGGTGGGCGATCCGGCCAAGGGCGTGGCGATGGTCACCGCCGACGACACGCGCGTGGCCTACACCAGCAGTTGCCTGGCCTTCGGCAGCGCGGCACTGGGCGGCCTGTTTTTCGGGCTGGCCGGTTTCTACCTGGTGCGTGGGCGTATGAGCGAGGATGTGCGCAGCGGCGCCGGCGCGGTGCTGGCGGCCACGCCGGTCAGCAACGCCGTGTTCCTGTTCGGCCGCTGGCTGGGCAGCGTGGCCTACCTGTGCGGGCTGCTGTTCATTTTCATGTTGACCATGCTGGTGCTGCACATGCTGCGCGGCGAGGGGCCGATCCAGCCGCTGGTGTATGTGCAGACCTTCGCGGTGCTGTTGCTGCCGCTGGTGTTCTTCACCGCCGCGATGGCGCTGCTGTGCGACGCGTGGGCGCCGCTGATGGGCAAGCGTGGCGACGTGTTGTACTTCATCCTTTATCTGGCGCAGCTGGCGACGCCCATCGTGCTGACCGCGGAGAGCAAGGACCAGTGGTCGCCAATGCTGCTGGTCGATTTTTCCGGCATCGGCGCGTCGGTGCTGACCGTGAAGGCGATGCTGCACACGTCCAATTTCACCATCGGTGGCGGCGATTTCAATCCGGCGCTGGCGCCGTTGGTGCTGCCCACCTGGCTGTGGAGCGCGCAACTGATGGCCACGCGCTTCGGTTGCGCGTTGGTGGCCTTGTTGCCGCTGTTGCCGGCCCAATGGCTGTTCCATCGTTTCGCTCCGGACCGCGTCAAGGTGCGCGCAGCGGGCAGCGGGCGCTGGTCGCCGCTGGTGTTGGCCAACCGCGTGCTGCGGCCGTTGATACGGCTGGTGCGGCCGCTGTTCGGCGTGGCCGCGCGCGTGCCGGGCGTGGCCGGCCAGGCGCTGGCGGTGCTGGCGCTGACGCTGGTGTCCAACCCTGTGGCGGTGGCGGCGGCGCTGGTGCTGTGGATCGTTGGCTGCGTGCTGCCGGCGGCCGCGCTGGGCGGCGTGGTCATCGCGGCCATCGCCATCTGGGGCGTGCTGGTGAGCGAGGTCAGTGTGCGCGACCATCAGCACGACGTGGACGCGATGAGCGGCACGGCGCCCGGTGGCGGCGCGCGGCGTTTTGGCGCGCAGTTACTGGCGTCCTGCATGCTGGCGCTGCTGTTCACCGCGCCGGTGTTGCTGCGCTGGACGATGGCGGCGCCCCTGCGCGCGGCCGCGCTGCTGACCGGCGTGCTGGCGCTGGCCGGCGGCGCCAGCATGCTTGGAAGCATCAGCCGCAGCGGACGCGTCTTCCTCGCGCTGTTTCTGTTTGGCATGTACGTCGCGACGCAGGCGATCAAGGTGCCTGTGCTGGACGTGGTCGGTTTCAACGGCGTCGCCACGCAGCAGACGGTGGGCGGGCAGCTGCTGCTGGGCCTGGCGCTGCTCGCAAGTGGCCTCTGGCATGAAAGGTGGCGCGCCGCCCGAAATTGAAGGAAGAAGGTATGGCCTGGGAGCAATCCAGATTGCGGGGATCCGGCGGCGCGCATACCGCACGTTTGATCTAGATCAGATGTCGCGGGACTGTCTAACGTAGCCTTGGCATTCGCGCTGCCAACGCGGCGTCGAAACCGGTTCGACACTCCCCAGGCCATCCTTTTACTTTCTTTTCGAGGCAAATCTATGTATCCATTTTCTCAATCTGTCACCCCAGCAGCCAAAACCCACATGGAAGCTCAGCTGTCGTTCTTCAACGACATGTCGAAGTCCCTGTTCCGCACTGTGCAACAGTACAGCGACCTGAACATTCAACTGGCTCAAACCCTGCTGGAAGAAAGCACGATGACGGGCCAGCAGATCATCACCGCGCACCGTCCGACGGAGGCGATCGCCGCCGCCGCCGCCCACGCCCAGCCCACTGCGGAAAAGCTGCGCGCCTACCAGCAACACCTGTCGCGCATCGCCGCCGACACCCAGGTTGACCTGTCCAAAGTGGCGGAAGAACACGTACAGGAAACCAGCCGCACCGCCAAGGCGCTGGCGGACGAAGTGGCACGCGTGACGTCGGAAGAAACGGAAAAAACGCTGCGCAGCCATCAGGACGCGGTGGAACGCTTCTCCGATCCTTTCGTCCACACCGACGGCATGCGTCAGTCGCGCGGCAATGAAATGCGCGGCACCTCGACCATGCAAAGCGCCGGCCATAATGGCACCGAAAGCCGTGAAGGCCGCGAAGGCAGCATGCAAGGGGGGCAAGCCTCTCAAGCCCAAACTGCCGCTCAAGCTGCTCAAGCTGCTCAAGCCAGCAAACAGACTGGCGCCCGCAAGGAAACCTGAGACGGGCGACGGGGCTAACAAGTCCTGATTTCCGCCGCGCCGCGCGATCCCCCGTCGCGTGGCGCGGCATTTTTTTTGTCCATGCTTTATCATGGGCGGCTTGACGCTGTCTGGAGATAAAGATGACCAATACCGCCGCCGCGCAGCCTGAATCGCTGCACATCGTTTGCCCGCATTGCGACGCCGTCAACCGCGTCCCCGCCGCCAAACTGGCGCAGCAGCCCGTGTGCGGCAAGTGCCAGAAGGCGCTGTTCACTGGCCAGCCGACGGACTTGTCGGCCGCGCGCTTCCTCAAGCATATCGAGCGCAGCGACATTCCTGTGCTGGTGGATTTCTGGGCGCCATGGTGCGGTCCG
>Ga0308157_10008079_pt1 | contig 12062 bp, 12 predicted proteins | sample PhyBR1_FD_201035 | JGI IMG/M metagenome (GOLD analysis project Ga0308157, IMG submission 201035) | Phyllosphere microbial communities from UC Gill Tract Community Farm, Albany, California, United States - DLSLB.R1 | ecosystem: Host-associated > Plants > Phyllosphere > Unclassified | place: USA...
AAAAAGTAGATAATTCTATGGTACAGTATTTAAATGATCATAATCATGAAGATCACGCACACGATTCTCATGATCATCATAACCACAATCATTCTGAAGCTAATAGTTCAAACCAACACAATCATGACCATGGCGCAATGAAAGAAATTGGATTGTTTATTATGTTGGGAATTGTTTTTCAGATTATTTTAGAATATTTCTCAAAAGGTGCAGAACACGGACACGTTCACGTTCACGAAAAAATGACATCGATGCCCTGGCTTTTATTCGCAAGTTTGTGTTTACATGCATTATTTGAAGGAATGCCTGTAAGCCAGCACACGCATTTAGCATGGGCAATTGCTATACATCATTTCCCAATTGCCATAATTTTAACCTTGTTTTTTTTACAGGCAGAATTAAACAAGAAATTCGTTTTTATGTTTATGATCGTCTTTGCATTAATGACTCCGCTTGGAACTTATTTATCTACAAACTTATCGTTTTTAATTGATTATTATGTACCCATTTCGGCATTTGTAATAGGTATTCTGTTTCATATTTCATCAACCATAATATTTGAAAGCAGTGAAGGACACAAATTTAATTTGGCTAAACTATTAGCAATAATTATAGGAATTGCTTTTGGATTTTTTGTGTAATTTATAAGTTTTGTTTTTTTTTATTGTAATTTTTTGTTAATTTTAAGGTTTAACAACCAGAACTAACATTATTATGAAAAAAATTACACTAATTATATTTCTTTTTTTATCATTACCTCAAGTTTTTAGTCAATCTTTATATAATAGAGAGTGGGGAAAAGTTAACTCAGGAATTATTAGGTATTCTGATGTAAAACCTAGTACAGAAGAATTGTTTTTAATTTATGATTTAAACAATAATAGTGGAAATCCCCTTACGCAAAACGTATTTGGAGAAATCTATATTCATAATACATTAAATACAACTACAAAGTTATTCTACAAATTTCCTCATCCAGTACCTCTTCCACCGCATCCTTTATGGCAAGAATATGTAGTTCGTGTAGAAAATATGAAATTTGATAATAGTGAGAATTTAATTGTTTATGGGAGAACACATAATGCTAATTTAGCGACATCTGGTACTTATAGCCAAGTTCCGATTATCACCTCTTTTACTGGATATTCTTTTATTACAAAAATAAGTCGTTCAGGGCAATTATTATGGTGTACCTATTTTCATGATTTGGCTCAAAATGCTTCTAGCTTGGCAATTGACAAAAACAATAATATTTATGTTTTAAGTCTAAGAGATAAAAATGACGTGCTATCGTCAAATAGTTTTCAAAATACTGGTGATCAATTATCAAATATAAATTATCAAGAAGTTATCAGTAAACTAGATACTAATGGTAAACATGTTTGGAGTACTTTTTATTTTAAAGACGATTCACAAATCAGAAATATAATAGCTGGTGACAATGGTTTGTACATATATGGTGATCATTTAGGAGGCAACGGAGCAAGCAATTATTTTGGAACAACTGGTAGTTATCAGGAATATTCTTCAGGATTGACATCGAACGGTAATTCTTCTACAGCATTTATTACAAAATTTAACTTTAACGGCTCAAGAATCTGGAGTTCTTACTTTGGTGAACAAATTTCAAAATGCCCGATAAACAATAGCGATTTTCCTTTTGGAATGACTGTTATTGGGGATGATGCTTATATTTTAACTGACCTTACAAATATTAGTACACCTGCAAAAAATGTAGCAACCAATAATGCTTATTTAACTACACCAACATCTACATTTAAAAACACCGCCTTAACAAAATTCACAGGTGATGGTAAACGTAGTTTTACTACCTACTTGCATAGTGGTAATACAATACAAAAAACAAGTAATAACGATTTATTTTTAACCGGAATTATAGAAAGCACAAATTCTAATTTAAATAGTTTAACAACACAAAATGCTCATCAAAAACAACATGGTGGAAAATCTGATGTTTATACCTATATTCTATCAAACAATGGTTCAACCTTGAAGTATGGGTCTTTTTATGGATATGATGGTACAGATTCCGGTCTAGCAGTTACTACAACAAACGGTTATTATGTTTTTGGAAAGTCTTTAGCAAATTCATCAGCTACAACACTATTTGATACTACTGGAGGAAAATTTAACGGTTCAAATAACATTGGATATGGTGGTAATTTTATAAGTTATTTTACTAAAAAACCATTGAGTAATGATGCCTTTGAAAAATTAAATGTTAGCATTTATCCTAACCCTACAACAGATATTTTAAATATACAAATTAAAGATGTATTATCAGAAAGCATAACATTTACAATTTATGATATTTCTGGTAAAAAAGTTTTAAATCAGTCAGTAATGCCTTCTAATTTAAATCAAGTAATTGTATCCAATTTAAGTTCGGGCGTTTATATATTGCAGATAAACAATCTAAATATTAGTCAATCATTTAAGTTTATCAAAAAGTAAAAGCTCTTAGTTATAAAACATAAAAAAGTGAGTAGATAACAACTGTATCTACTCACTTTTTTATGTTCTAATAAATCAGCTTAGCAAATAATAAATTAGCCTACTTGTTAAATCCCTTTTAAAACATCAATTAAATAATCGATTTCTTCTTTGTTGTTTTCGTGTCCGAATGATAAACGTAAACTTGGTTTTTTAATTTCAACCTCGTCTAAAAATTCAGCTAAAACATGCGATGGTTTCTGACTTCCCGATTGACAGGCACTTCCGCGTGAAACGGCAATTCCTTTCATATCTAACTGAAACAACATCATTGCAGTTTTCTCTGGCGAAAATGGTAAACGAATATTCAATACATTGTAAAATGCAGATCCGTTTCCGTTAAACTGTACCTCGCTAAAAGTTTCTTGTAATCTTGTTTTACAGTAATCGCGTAAGTCGGTAATTTTTGTACGGTCTTTATTTAAATCCTGATACGATAATTCTAACGCTTTAGCCATACCAACAACCTGATGAGGCGCTTCGGTACCGGCACGCATTCCTTTTTCTTGTTCGCCACCAACTATTAATGGTTTTAACACATTTTTCTTACGGATAAATACAAACCCTGCTCCTTTTGGTCCGTGAAATTTATGTGCCGAAGCTACAATAAAATCAACAGGAATTTCATCTAAAGGAATTTCAACTTTTCCAACAGACTGAACCGTATCAGAATGAAACAAGGCGTTATATTGCTGAGCCAAATCGGCTACTTTCTTTAAATCTAAAACTGTTCCTACCTCATTGTTAACATGCATTAAACTAATTAAAGTAGGTTGCGAATCTTTCAACAACTCTTCTAAATGGTTAAAATCTATTTCGCTGTTTGGTAAAACATTCACATAATCGATCTTTGTACCATATTCTTTCTCCATTTCTTTGATAGAATACAAGGTACAATGATGCTCCATTCGGGTTGTAATGATTCTTTTTATACCTAAATCGCGTACTGATGATCGAATAATCCAGTTGTTTCCTTCGGTTCCGCACGATGTAAAAATAATCTCGCTTGCTGTTACATTAAACTGCTTGGCAATTGTTTTACGAGATGCTTCGATCAATGCCTTTGTGTGACGACCAATTGAATAGGTTGATGACGGATTTCCGAAATCGTTCGTTAAAATTTTTATCATCTCTTGCACTACTTCTGGTCGAACAGATGTTGTAGCAGCATTATCCAGATATATTTGGTTCATTTATTTTATAATTTTCTTAGTTAGATTAGTTAAAATGCGGTAGTTAAAAATAAAAACCGATAGCAAAATTAAGAAATATGATACAAATTGTAAAGTATTTATATGTTCTTTATAATAAAAGATTGCCAGCATAAACGCAATCAGCGGATTTATGTACAGCATAATGCCCACATTTGATGCCGATGCACCCTTTAAAGCGTACAAATTCATGTATAATGGTACCAACGTAAACAAGGTTGCTATAGCTAAAACGTACATGTAAAATGATGGATTTGCCGGAATACTGAAACCGTTTACAAAGTAATATGGCAGTGATAAAATGAATATGAGTATAATTTGAACTGTTAATACGTTTAATTTATCAAAATAGATGTTCGATCGTTGAGAAATCAAGTAGAATGCATATGTAAAAGCTACTACCAAAGCAAAAAACAGATTGTTTGAATTACTTATAAAGCAAATTAAACAGCCTATGAAACTTATTAAAACAGCAATCCACTGTATTTTTTTTAATTTTTCTTTTAAGATGATGTTTGCCAGAAAAGTAGTAATAATTGGGCACACCAAATACGCAAAAGATGCCGATTGCACATTGATTTGATTAACCACGTAAATGAATAAAAACCAGTTGATACCTAACAAAACGCCACCTGTTAAAGTTAGATACAATCCTTTTCGTTTTTCTTTTTGCGGTAGATTTTTAAAAATATAAATATCCTTCAGAAAAATTTTCCGTCTGAAAAGCAATGTAAAACTAATAATGATAATTGCCGAAAAGGAAATTCTGTAAAACAAAATATCGAATGACGGTACGTAAGAAATAGGTTTTAAAGCCAAACTGAAAAAACCCCACAACATAAAAGCAAAAAATGCAATTATGTAATATTTAAAATTTTGCATTGCACAAATAAAAACGCAAATGTAGTTTAGATTTAGGTACAAAAAACAATCGCATTGTTAATTTACAATGCGATTTATAAACAAATATTTCGATTCTAAAAATTATAGAAAAATCTAACTTGGAAATTTATATTTGCAGTAGATTCTTTACCTGTTAACCTGTAACGACTTGGGAAACCAAAAATATCTCGATCTCTATCAGCTTCTTTTAAATTTCTAGCGTTCGAAAAATCGACTTTTACATTATTAACACCTAATCCAATCTTGGGATCAACACCTAACTTTCTTGAATGACCAAAAAAGATCCGCATTCCGTAGTTAAAATTAAAAGCATATTTTGTTCTGTGATAATCAATTTTGCTGTAGGTATATCGTTGTTCGTTTTCTTGATTATTGTTCACAATATAACTGCTATCGAACAATGTTTCTTTATGGTTCACACCGATAAAATCAGTTGAAATATAATGATGAACATACTTTTTCTCCGGTGTTAAAACGTAACCTAATTCCAATCTGTATTGAAACAAGTTATAATTTTCGGTTTTTTCGTTTATCCTTCCCCATGATTCAGAAAAAGATTTACCAACTTCGGCTCCTACAAATACATTTTCTGTGATTTGATGCGAAACTCCGATTGAAATTCTACTTGGCGGAACAACCAATGGAGCCAGATCAAAAGTTAAAAAGGTTTTGCCTTTAGTGTCTTGAGCAAATGTATTTATGCCCGACAATATTACTAAAACAGCTAAATAAATTTTCTTCATAAATAAATTATTCAATTACAATATTCTGCTTCTTTAAAATTCTTATAACCACAAAAGCAAAAATCAATAAATAGATAAAACATACCAACGATACAATATATGATGAATGAATACCAATAATATCTGCAATTTTTCCCTGAATAGGCGGAATAATTCCTCCACCCAGAATCATCATTACTAAAAATGCCGACCCTTGTGCCGTGTATTTTCCTAACCCCATTAAACTTAAATTATAAATTGCCGGCCACATAATGCTGCAAGCCAATCCGCCGCAAAGAAATGCATAGATTGCCGTTTTGCCTGTGGTATTTAACCCAACAATTAAGGCAATAATTCCAAACAAGCTAAAAACTAATAACGTTTTTGCCGGTGTATTTTTGGTTAGAATTATTAAAGCAATTTGTAGGATTACGCACCCAATAAACGCATAGAAATACTGCATATCGTATTCTGCTAAAATATTTGCTGTTATAATAATTCCAAAGGCAATTATTGGAAGAATTATGGTTAGAAGAAGTTGTTTGTTACGTGACAGATTAAATGCACTAACGGCTCCAGCCCAACGCCCAATCATCATACTGCCCCAATACATAGAAATATAAGGTGCGATTTGTGAAGAGGTTAACCCGCCAAATTCTTTAGATTTTAAAAGTTCTCCTAAATTACTTCCGATACCCACTTCTACTCCAACATACATAAATATTGCCAACATTCCCAACACCAATTGCGGATATTTCATTGCGCCCCAACCTTCTGGTTTAGCTTTTGCTCGATTATAAGCAAAAAGCAATCCGCCTAAAATAACGGTGAAAGCAACTGAAAGCCACATAACACGAGTATTTTCAATATCAATCTTGTTCACTATTTCTTCCGTTTCTCTATAAGTAGAAAAAACAAAACTGAAACATAGCATTAACAAAATGGTCATTAATACCAATATATTTAATGCCTTAGGAGCTTTTTCTATTGGTTCAATGCTTTTTCCTTCAGGTAGTTTTTTAGAAAAGTAAAACAACGCGGCAGCACCTATAAACAATAAACCAACGCAAATATATAGCAACACTACTTTATCTAAACTCAACGATTTAATCTGATTATCACTTACAGCTGCAGTGGTTCCAAACAATGCAAAAGCAACAACCAACGGACCAATTGTTGTACCTAACGAATTAATTCCACCGCCTAAATTTACTCGGCTTGCTCCTGTTTTTTCATCTCCCAATAAAATAGCAAACGGATTTGCAGCTGTTTGCTGTAATGAAAATCCTAAAGCCACCGCAAATAAGCCAATCAACATTCCATAATAAACATTGGCCTCAACCGCTAAAATCATAGCCACAGCACCAATTGTAGAAAACAATAAACCGTAAACAATACTGCGTTTATATCCCCAAAAAGTTACCAGATCTTTACCTTTAACGTTACTTAAGGCGAACAAAATCAATGCACCAATGTAGTAAGCTGTGTAAAAAGCAAAATCAATTAATTGCGACTGAAACTGGTCTAAATGAAAATAATCTTTGCAAAAAGGAATAAAAATATTGTTTCCCGCAGCTATAAATCCCCAAAAAAAGAAGACTACAATTAAGGTATATAAGGCCGGATAGTTGGTTTTTACAGTATGATTCATACAAAATAGAATTAAATATCAAATATAAAAATTTGAAGCAAGATCAGCTATTTTGGTTATAAAAAAGTTATTTTTGTAGCAAAGTTTGTATCCTATGAAAAAAATAGTTGGCTTATTATTGGTAGCCATAAGTTTAACTGCTTGTGATGATGGTGATTTGGTTTTTGAAAAATTGAATTTTGACGGAAAACAAATTCAGAAATGTCCGGATAATGAATTATATTTTAAAGTTAATGATACAGAATTGTTGTTAGTTGATTTTTCCAACACAGTTAACGGTGTTAAAGGATCAGTACTAGATACATTAGCTCCTTTAAATGAGTCACAAGAATTATCAACTTCTGGTACTACAAAAATTTATTACCGTACATACGATGCTCCTATAATAGCTAATGCAATTTGTTCTTTATTGGCACCTGCTAACCCAAAAGTTACTGCAGAATACATTTCTTTACCAGGCGGAAGAATATTTTACACAAGAATGATTACTCCTGTAGTTACTGAAACTGCCGTGAATGTAAATTACACGTACACTATTAATTTTGAAAACATTACGCTTACAAATGGAACATCTGAAATTAAATATGCTACCCTTCCTTATGGATCGTATGTTTATGATACAAGCAAAATGAACTTCAACTTTACAAATAACTTTGATATTTGTGAGAATATTTTAATAGGAAAAACCAGTACAGAAATTGTTCAAATACAATTACCTGAAGATTTTGTTTTTCCAACAACTAGTCAAACACAAACAATCAGTTTAAACAGTACAAATTTGTTACATTATTATGTTTTTAAAAAGCCTTTTACAGTTGAAGAAGGTAATGAATGTGAATTACCTGTTGAACCAAAAGAAGATTGGCAAGTAACTAACGGATCTTTACAGATAGAAACTACTGCTGTTACAAATAACGCAGGTACAGTGACAGGATATAAACATAATTTAAAACTGATTCAGGCAGATTTTAAAAATGATGAAACTACTTTTAGTATTACAAATAGAAATTTAGGAACTTATAACCTTTAATAAAATAACAAAATCCGAATTTAAACATTCGGATTTTGTTTTATATATACTTCTGTTGCGCCTAAACCATATTTGCGGTAGTTGGCATCTTGAAAAGAAATTTCGGGATATCTGCCCAATAAATATTCTAGTTCCGATTTTAAAACTCCCTCGCCCATTCCGTGTATAAAAACAATTTTTGGAATACGGTTTTTAATTGCAAATTCTAACTGACCGCGTGCAGTATCAACCTGAATGTTTAAAATATCGAAATTGTTCATGTGTTTAAAATTCTTGACCAGTTTTTCGATATGAAGATCAACTTCTAAAACAATTTCGTCTTTTTTCGATTTTTTTTCGGCATTTACCTTGTGATGATTAACAGTAATCTTCTGCGTTTTTGCCGATTCTATTGCTCCGTAAGTCGATCCTTGTTTTATAAGCAAATCATCACCAGTTAAAATCAATTGTTTGATTGGATAGGTCAGTTCAAAACCATCGTTCGTTAAAATAACGGCTTCATCTTTAAGTAGTTTAACAACTTTACCTTTAAAATCTTCGTCTAAAACTTCAACAAAAGTTCCTATATTAATTTCCTTGCTCATTGTTTGGTTCATTATTATTTTTATCGAAATTACTTGGTGTTTTGTTCATTAAATACATCATTAAAAAGAAAAAAACAAGTACCGCAACTATTTGAATATAAATATTTGGCTTCGATTTGGTTTGTTCAATCAACGCCCAAAACATTAAACCAAATACGGCTATATAGATAAGAAATTTCATTTTATATTTTTTTCAAAATTAATAAATTTATACATTCGGTAAAAATTACAGCTATGGAAGAATATATGATACCCTGCATGAACAAAAAATTTTTTGGAGTTGAATGTATGGGTTGCGGTACACAACGTGCGGCTTATATGGTATCACAAGGAAATTTTATTGATGCTTTTAAAATGTTTCCGGCAATTTATACCACTATTCTTTTATTCGTTTTTATTTTTTTACATTTTGTTGATAAAAAAAGAAAATATCATAAAATAATTATTTTTTTAGGGATACTAAATGCCGTTATTATGGTATTTGCTTATATTTACAAACATTATAAATTTTAACAAATTAAAAAGAATCTATGGAAAATTATCAAAACCCAAATGAACCACAAAACTACCAAAACTCTAATTTTAACAACGGAAATGGTAATTTAATGCCTACCAATTTACCAAATGCGACTGCTGTTTTAGTTTTAGGAATTTTATCTATCATTGGTTGTTGTTTTTATGGTGTAGGAATTGTTTTTGGAATTATTGCTTTAGTTTTAGCAAGTAAAGACACAAAATTATATAAAGCAAATCCAGCGGCATATTCTAATTATTCTACCTTAAATACTGGAAGAATATTAGCGATTATCGGTGTAGTTTTAGTTATGATTTCAATTGTAGTGACTTTAGTTTTAGGATCTGCTATTGGATGGGATGCTTTTACTAACGAAGAATTGATGAAAGAAAGAATGGAAGAATGGATGGGACAAAATCAATAATTAAAATATATATAGTAAACAAAAATCCCGAAGTTTAAACTTCGGGATTTTTTGTTTTAATAATTCAACACATCAAAAATTTGCGAAATAATTAAGTTCTTTCTTATTTCGTAATCATCTAATTTATTTGCTTCTAAAGAAGTGTAAGTTCTTAACGAAAAATAAATGGGCTTGCTTTGTTTTAAATACACACCCACTGTCCAATCAATTCTTTTACCCAAATAATTTGTTGTTGCGGTATGTATTGCCAGTTTTTCATCTTTTAAGAGCTGGTTATAAACAAACTGCTGACTTTGCTTATTAAAAGGCAGTTTACTTTCTTTTAACTCTTTTAAAAACATAATCATAGAATTTGGATTTGTCAATGCTGCATAGTTCCAAAAGTACTGTAATTCGTTATTTTTTATTTCTTTAAAAAAAGTTGATTGCTTGATATTATTGCTGTAGTTTTCTTTTGGAAGATAATTCTGCAATCGGTCAAAATACCAGTCGTTCTTATTTTTTATGGCATCAATTAAATTGGTATCAGCATTCCATTCGGGTTTTCTTTCATCAAAAAAAGATCTTTTAACACCGTCCCACAACATCTTTTCCTTTACATCAGCCTTAAAAACCTTTTCTTCCAAACCAACCAAAGCCTGCCATAAATGAAAATGTGCAGCTGCGGGTGTGTTAGAAAAAGGCTCCACTTCGGTACTAAAAATCCATTCGTCTTTATTCTCGTTGTAAATAACAATGGCGCCGTTAATGTTATTCGCTTTAAAATAATAATCTAAATAATTTTGAGCCTTTGCATTAAAAAATCCTAAAAAAAGAAAAAGTAAAACGTATTTCATGTTTATTTTTTTTCAAAAATATAAAAACTAAACCCAACATCTGAATTGTTTTCACAAAACATTTCGATCTGATAGAATATTAGTACTTTTGTAAATTATTTTTACCCATGAAAAATTTTATACAAATAATAGTTTGTCTGTTGTTTTCAGTTGCAAACGCGCAAACACCTACTTATTACCAAAACATAAACTTAAATTTACAGGGCGATGCCTTAAAAAATGAGTTAACTACCTTATTAACAAGTACGCATACTTACGAGTTAATTTACACACCCGATGTTTGGAATGTTTTAAAACAAGCCGATGTTGACCCAACAAATAATGACAAAGTACTGCTTTTATACGGTTGGAACGATACAGATTTAACAAAAAACAACGATTTAACACGCGACAGATCGGCAAGTTGTCATTCTTCGAACTGTGAAGATAAATGGGTTCGCGAACATGTTTTTCCAAGATCTAAAGGAACACCAAATTTAGAATTTGAAGGTCCGGGTTCTGATGCGCATCATTTACACGCCATTGATTATGATCGAAATAGTTTAAGAAGCAACTTTAAATTTATTGCAAATCCAACAACCTACATAACTTATTCGCGCGTAATTCAGCAAAATGGATCGGAATATTTCTATCCAGGCGATAATTGGAAAGGCGATATTGCCCGAATGATTATGTATATGTATGTGCGTTATGGCAACCAGTGTCAGCCTGTAAATGTTGGTTATGGATCAACCTCTTTTTCATTTAATAACGATATGCCGAACATTTTTTTACAGTGGAATGCTGAAGATCCGGTTTCGATACATGAAATCAACCGAAATGAAAAAATTTATGCTACTCAAGGAAACAGAAATCCGTTTATTGACAATCCTTATTTAGCGACAAAAATTTGGAACGGACCAGTAGCAGAAAATAAATGGAATGCCTTAAATACTAATGAAACATTTTTTAATGATACAAAGATATATCCTACTTACACCAATGATTTTTTAAATATTGAAACCGATTTAATTGAAACTTCTTATAAAATATATGATCTATCAGGTAAATTGATCAATCAGGATAAAAATCAAACCAAAATAGATGTATCAAACTATGCAAATGGTTTTTACATTTTGCAGTTTTCAGCAGGCAATGCATCAAAAACCTATAAGTTTATAAAAAAATAAATCGACCAAATTGGTCGATTTATTTTTAAGGAATATATTTCTTTTCAAAATTTGGTTTTCTTTTCTCTAAAAAGGCATTTCTACCTTCAATAGCTTCTTCACTCATATAAGCCAAACGTGTTGCTTCACCGGCAAAAACCTGCTGACCAACCATACCGTCATCGGTTAAATTCATAGCAAATTTCAACATTTTTATAGATATAGGCGATTTTTCTAAAATTTCCTGAGCCCAATCATAAGCTGTTTGCTCTAATTCAGCATGTGGAATCACAGCGTTAACCATTCCCATATCGTAAGCGTCTTGTGCAGAGTAATTTCTACCTAAAAAGAAAATTTCACGCGCTTTCTTCTGTCCGACCATTTTCGCTAAATAAGCCGATCCGTAACCACCGTCAAAACTTGTAACATCGGCATCGGTTTGTTTAAAAATAGCGTGTTCTTTACTTGCCAACGTTAAATCGCAAACTACGTGCAACGAATGTCCGCCACCAACAGCCCAACCAT
>Ga0308157_10008080_pt1 | contig 12060 bp, 10 predicted proteins | sample PhyBR1_FD_201035 | JGI IMG/M metagenome (GOLD analysis project Ga0308157, IMG submission 201035) | Phyllosphere microbial communities from UC Gill Tract Community Farm, Albany, California, United States - DLSLB.R1 | ecosystem: Host-associated > Plants > Phyllosphere > Unclassified | place: USA...
AGCCCGCCGGCGCCAACACCCGCTACGTGTGCCAGCTAGCCCGCCAGGGCACCGAAAAGGAGGTAACCTTCGTGCTGACGCCCGCCGGGCAGTTTGCCGAGCTGAATCTGGTGCCGGTTAGCGCCAGGAAAATCGATACCACCTTCGGCCCCGGCGCGCTTACCACGCCGCCCAGCGCCGCCGCGCCCGCTAGGGTGCTCAACGGCTTGCTGGTAGTGGAGGCCGAGGTCGATGGCCGGCGCGGCAATTTCCTGCTCGATACCGGCGCGCCCGCGCTGGTGCTCAACAAGCGCGAGTTTGCGCCCCCCGGCTCCGAAACCACCCTGGCTGCTGCCGGCAGCACCGGCGTGAACGGCAAGATGGCCGGCATGTCGTACCACGTAGTACAAAAATTCGATTGGCAGGGCATCAGCTTTCAGCAAAAAGAAGTGCCGACGCTCGACCTCAACAGCCTCGAACGGAAGCTGGGCAACTTGCCGCTGCTAGGCCTCATCGGCTATAACGTGCTGAGCCAGTATGCCGTCACGCTCGACTACCGTGCCGGGCAGGTGCGCCTGCGCCAGCCCGACCCCACCGCTGCCGCCGCGCCCGCCCTCATGCGCGTGCCCTTCACGCTGAGCGGCCACCTGCCCCTGGTGGCGCTGACTGTGGGCGGCCAAACGTTTCAAGTTGGCGTCGATTGCGGCGCGCAGGCCAACCTGCTCGACCAGCAGTACCAGGCCGAGCTAGCCCGCGAATTGCGCAAAACCTCAACGGCTCAGCTTAGCGGGGCCGATGCCGCCAGCCGCGCTGTAACCACCGCCCGCCTGCCCGCAGTGCGCCTGGCCGGCCCGCTGGTGTTCCGCAAGCAGGCCACGGTATTTGCCGATATGGCCCACCTCAACCAAAACCCGAACCGCGCCCCGCTGCAAGGCTTGGTGGGCTACCCGCTGCTGAGCCAGTACCGCACCACCATCGACTACGTTAATAAAGAATTGATTTTCAGTGCCTGGTAAGCTGGCTAGCCTAGCCGCGTAGCTCAGAAGCGGGCGCCCACGACCACCGTTTTCTTGTACTCGCGGCGCTCGCCGCCGCTGGGCCGAAACAGCTCGATGTGCACGAGGTAGTAGCCCACGGCGGCCTTGCGCCCGTGCTCGTCGAGGCCGTCCCACTGCACGAAGCCAGTGGTGGCTAGGCTCTCGTTGCGCAGCAGGCGGCGCGTGAGCTGGCCCAGGGCGTCGTACACCGTCACTGTGCCCACGTAGCCGGGCTGGTCGAGCTGGTAGTTGAGGGTCGTAAAGTCCTGCTGGCCATCATCATCGGGCGTAAAAAGCTCGGGTGCCATTGCCAGCTCCTGGCCATTGCCCACGGCATCCTGCGCCTGCGAGTTGGCCCGGCCGGGCGTGGCATAATTTGCGGTGCCGGCTGCCGAGTGAAAGTTGCTGGCCGCGCTAGGCCCGCTGGCCCGGATGCGCTCCAGGCTCACGCCGGCCTGGGTGCTCAACAGCGTCAGCTGCTGGCTTTTATTATAGGCGTAGCGGTCGATTTCGATGCCGGCGGCGCTGCTGATAACCACCGTGCCCGCGCTGTTATCCAGCGCCGGAAAGCCAGCCACGGCCAGCAGCGCGGCCGGGTCAGCGCTGCTGGGGTACTGCGCCTGCAAAATATTCGGGTCCGAGGTCAGCGCCACGAGCTGGCCGGGCGCCATTACGTAGGGCGCGCTGGGGCTGATGATAAGCGTGGTATTGCCGCTAGCTTTCTGCACCGTAAGCTGATACGCTTGCAGATTCACGTAGCGCAGCGAGCGGTTGAGCAGCTCCACGAAGTACACGCCGCCCGGCGCGTGGTTGAATAAAAGCTCATTGATAACCACGTCGCCAACCTGCGCGGCCTCGGGCAGCGCCACGCTGGCCGAGGCGAGCGCGCCGCTGGCATTGCCGGCGCAATCGGTGGCGCGGGCCACGCCCACGGTTAGCGGCTGGCTGGGCAGCAAGGCCGGGCCCACGGTGAGGTCCACGGCCCGAAAATCGGGGCCAACGGGCGCGGCGCGGGTCACGGCCGGGGCCGCGCCGACGCGGCTCTGTAAGGTGTAGCGGGCGAGTGATGCGGCGGCCATGCTATCCAGCTTCTCGCTGAACGACAGCCGGATAACGGTGGGCGTGAGGGCCACGGCGCCGAGCAGGCCGGGCGGCGTGCGGTCGGGGTTGGGGGCGGCCACGCTGTTGCGGCGGCCGGGCGTGCCGCCGCTAGGGTCCTGGCTAGCCTGCCAGTTGGGGGCGCCGAGGCAGTAGGCGGCGGGGTCGAGCATCTCCAGCGTCCAGCCGCCCTGGGCCTTGCGCAGGTCGCGGTACCAGGTGTCGGCGTAGGTGATTTCGAAGAGCGTGCCGCCGTCGCGGCCGCGCAGCACCAGCTGGTCGCCAGCGTTAGCTAGGGCCGGGAAGTTGCTGACGCCGTACACTTTACCGTAGGCCGAGAATTGCGCGGCGCGCGTGCTGCCGCACACCACGGCGTACTGGCCGGGCAGCAGCCGGGCGGTGTCGGGCAGCGCGGCGGCCGAGCTGCCGGGTTTCAGCAGGCGCACGCCGCGCAGGCTCAGCGTCTTTGTCGAATTGTTGTACAGCTCCACAAACTCCGAGGCGGGCAGGCCCACCACGGGCGTTTCGTCGGCCATGATTTCGGTGAGCAGCAGTTCGCCCGCGCGCGGCGCCACCGGCACGCCGCCGAACGCCGCCGTGAGCGGCCCGGCCGCCACGTTACCATAGAGGTCAGCCACTTGGCGCGCTTCCAGGATGTTATTCGCCCCCAAATCCTGACCGAAAACCAGCCGCACCACGGCCGGGTTCAGCGCCGATATGGTGGCCGTGGCGGGCGCCGCGCCCCCGGCCAGCCGGTAGCGGCTAGGGTCGGCGGCGGTGGCCGGGTCCACGGCTTCGTTGAACACGACGTCCACCGTGCGGGCATCCAGCGCGGCGGCGCGCACCAGCAGCGGCGCTGTGGCATCGGTCACGCTGAAATCGTCGAAGTAAAAATTCTTCGCGTTGGCTGCCGAATACAGCAGTGATACGCCCACCGCGGCGCTGCGCTGGTGGATATTATCGACTGGTTGGCTAGCCTCGGCCACGAAGCTGCGGCCGCCGCTGAGGTCGCGCGCCAGCGTCCATTGGCCAGCGGTTGAGCGGGTTACGCGCACGCGCGCCAGGTTGTTGGTGCTGCTGGCTAGGGTGCCGTTCTGCCCGTCGATGACCAACACGGCAGTTTTTGCCGAGTCTTTGCGGAAGAGGCTCACCTCGTCGTCGGTGCCGCCCAGGCGCACGAAATAGCCTTTGGTGGCCGGGCTTTTGAGGTCGGTTTGCGAGGCCAGCAGCCACACATCGGCCAGGTTGCCGGAGGAAGTAGCCAGCTTCAGGTTAACCCAAAATTCCCAGGTGGTGCCGGTGCTGGCCTGGCAGGGCGTGGCGAGTTGCAGCTGGGTGCCCGTGGTGGCCGGGCCGTTGCTTTGCAGCACCTGGCTAGCCACTACGAAGCTGCCGGCATCGCCGGTCCAGGTGGGGCTAGCGGTGAAATTACCGTCGGCAAACGACTCGGCGAGCTGGGCCTGGGCCAGCAGCGGCAGCCAGAACAACAAGAGTAGCAAACGCTTCATTGTAGAGCAGACTAAGAATAGCTAGCCCCAAATAAACATACGCAAGCTGAACTCGTAGGGTAAGCCGCATAAAAAACGGCGGGTGAGCCTGATACTCACCCGCCGTTGCGGTTTTAGCGGTGGGAAGCAGCCCGGTTTTTCAGGCCGGTGGCGAATAGGCTTCCTCCGCGCGGACTAAAAGTCCGCGCTACACCATGTAGAACTCCCACTGAATGCGGTCGGGGTCCTTGAAAGCCACGTACTGCTTGGGCTGCACGGTATCGGTTTTTACGCCGGTGTTCTCAACGCCAGCGGCTTGCAGGGCGTCGGCCACGCGGTGCAGCTCGGCTTCATCTTCGCAGGCAATGGCAATGTGGTCGAGGCCCACGTTGAAGGGCGTGAAGACATTGCCGCCGGGATAGGTGGGCTCGGCTTTCTTGAAGCCCAGAAACAAGGCGCCAATCTGAAAGCCCAGGATTTCGGCCGTGTCGAGGGCGACGGGCAGGCCCAGCAAATCATGGTAAAAGGCGCGGGTGCGGGCAAAGTCGGACGAGCGCAGGGCCACGTGCGACAAGCCTTTGGTTTTGGGATTGATAGCCATGAGGGGCAGGATGTTTGGGGGGTTGGTTTGGAGTAAGAAGCGGCGCCGGCTGGTAGTCGGGCGGGACTGCGCCCCGGCGCTAAAACCTCAACGGGTAATCAGCGACTTTGGCTGGCTGGGCGGGGAAGTTTTTTCGGCGGGCGAGGCTAGCCCGGGCGCGGCGGCGCTGGCGCAGTTGCAAAGCGTTGCCGGCAAAGCGATTTTATCCCGACATTTGCCCCGCCCCAGCTGGGCGAAGCTGCGGGTTTAAGAAGCTGATTAACTGTATTTAATATGAAAATTGCCGTAGTGGGTGCCACCGGGCTGGTGGGCACCGAGATGCTGAAAGTGCTGGCCGAGCGCCAGTTTCCGGTTACTGAGCTGCTGCCCGTGGCTTCGGCCAAATCGGTGGGCCAGCTTGTTCATTTTCAAGGGAAAGACTACCCGGTGGTAAGCATGGAAGACGCCATTGCGGCGCGCCCGGCCATTGCTATTTTCTCGGCTGGCGGCGGCGTGTCGCTGGAGTTCGCGCCCAAATTTGCCGAGGTGGGCACCGTGGTGGTCGATAACTCGTCGGCCTGGCGCATGGACCCTAGCAAGAAGCTGGTGGTGCCCGAAGTGAACGCCGATGCGCTCACCAAAGACGATAAAATTATCGCCAACCCCAACTGCTCAACCATTCAGCTGGTGGTGGCGCTCAACGAGTTACACAAAAAATACCAGGCCAAGCGCCTCGTCATCAGCACCTACCAGAGCGTGACCGGCACCGGCAAAAAAGCCGTGGACCAGCTTATGGAGGAGCGCGCCGGCCACCCCGCCAGCAACCCCGCCTACGCCCACCCCATTGACCTGAACGTGCTGCCCCACATCGACGTGTTTCAGCCCAACGGCTACACCAAGGAGGAGCTGAAGATGGTGAATGAGACCAAGAAAATCATGGGCGACGACGATATCCGCGTCACGGCCACCTGCGTGCGCGTGCCCGTGATGGGTGGCCACTCCGAGTCGGTGAACATCGAGTTTGCCCACGATTTTGACTTGGCCGAAGTGCGCGACGTGCTGCGCCAAACGGACGGCGTGGAGCTGGTAGACGACCCTAGCCAAAACAGCTACCCCATGCCCAAAGACAGCCACGGCCGCGACGCCGTGCTGGTAGGCCGCCTGCGCCGCGACGAAACCCAGCCCAACACCCTCAATATGTGGATAGTGGCCGACAACCTGCGCAAAGGCGCCGCCACCAATGCCGTGCAAATTGCCGAGTATCTGGTAGCGAAGAGCCTGGTATAGAAGGAAAAACAAAGTGGAACGTCATGCTGGGCTTGCCGAAGCATCTCTACCGAACGATACCCTAGCGGCGTGGTGGAGATGCTTCGGCAGGCCCCGCATGACGTTCTTTTTTAGCTATTTATGAAAAAGCGCTGGCGCTGGATACTGGTAATAAGCTCGCTAGCCTTGCTGTGGGCCGACTTCAGTTGGCCGACTTACGCGCCGCCCAGCCAATCCGATACCCGTCTGCGCCTCAACTACCTGGAGCGCGTAATCTGGGAAGGCGCCTCCCCAACCACCGCGCTCGGCCAGCTCACGGCGCAAAACGCCGAATGGGGCCTATTTACGCTCTCGTTCAGCACCTACGCGCTGGCCAACCTGGCCGCGCAGCAACCCGGCCTGCGTGCCGAGGCCGCCGCTACCATCGGCCAGGCCATTCGGGTGGCGCTGACTGACCCAATTCGGCAGCCATTCATGGACGTGCTGCCGAGAGAGCGGCCCGCGCTGCCCGGCTCGGTGCTGTACCTGGGCCACCTGAATTTGATGCTGGGCTGCCACCGGCAGCTGGTGCCAGGCTCGCCCTACCGGCATTTGCACGATAGCATCTCGACCGCGCTGGCCGCCCGCTACCAACAAGAGCCGAGCGGCAACCTGACCTCGTACCCACAGCGGCGCTGGCTGCCCGATAATACCGTGGCGCTGGCTTCGCTGGCGTTGCATAGTCGCCTCATGGGCAGCGACTACGCTGCCACCGGCCGGCGCTGGGTGGCGCGGGCGCAACGCGAGTGGCTGGCCCCCCAAACTGGCCTGCTGGCCTCGATGGTGGACACTACCGGCCGGCCCAGCGAGGAACCCCGGGGCTCGCATCTGGGCTGGAGCATCTGGTTTTTGGCGCAGGTTGACTCGGGTTTTGCCCGGCAGCAGTACGCCCGGTACCAGCGCCACCACAGCACCAACCTGGGCGTGGTGCGGCTGTACCGCGAGTTTGCCGCTGGCTACGCCACCGGCGCGGGCAACGTGGACAGCGGCCCGCTCATCCTAGGCTATAGCATTCCGGCCACCGCCTTCGCCCTGGCCGACGCGGTGGCCCTGCGCGATGGGCGTAATGCCCAGCGGTTGCGGCGCGTCGTGCGGCTCGGCAGCCGCGAAGTGCGCGAGGGCAACGAGCTGCGCTACGGCGTGCGGCTGGTAGATTTAGCAGTGAATCCGCTATCGGAGGCGCTGCTGCTGTGGGCCGAGGTGCCGGGTAGGGGCGCCGGCTGGCTATCAGCCGGTACACTAGGCCAGCGAGCGACCCAAAACGAGCGCCGCATTGCACAAGCAGTGGGTGCCAGCCGCTACCCAAACCGACCCTGTGCGCTCGCGAACCCAAAGAAAGAACAGACCCATCGCGAAGGGGTAGAGGAACTCAGTGGGCGGGAAATAGAACGGCAGCAGCCACCAGCGCGGCCAGTTCGCGATATGTCCGTCGGCTAGCAAATCGCTAATGACAAAGTGGATGGGAGTTATTTTGATAACGTGGCCTAACCCGAAAAGTAGCGCGCTGACTAGCCCGCCCCACGAGGTATAAGTGCCTGGCAGCCGAATAGACCGCGAAAAAATCGGCCCTAATAGCCCAAGCAGCACGCCACGATAAAATAGTTCTTCCTCTATGCCCGGCACGAGGGCGTAGAAGAGGCGCTCGTGTCCCCAAAGGGCAACACTAGCCTGGCGCACTAAGTAGGCATTAACGAAAATAGCCAGCGCTACTAGCCCCACTACCACAGCCGTTACGCGCAACGAGGCTGGCCAGGGGCGGCGCAGGCCCGCTGCGGCAGAAATACGCTCCCGTAATCCATAAATAAAAAGCACTGATACCAGCAGCGCGGCCACCTGCCCCGTCCAGTTGAGCGGATGGGTGAGTGAGGCGGTAGTCACGACTGGCGCAAAGCCGAACATGGCCGCCAGCAACTGCCATGACGGCAGCGCCAGGGCGAGGGCGTGTAGGGCACAGGCCAGCGCCGCCAGCCCTGCCCACCGGGGCGCCGTTAGAATTTTAGGGGCCACTAGCACCAGGCACAGGCTGCCCCACAAAACAAGCAAGCAGAGCAGCGCGAGCGGATAAGCGTAGGGCATGGGGGAGGCAGATTTAGCCCGTGATAATTGGCTGGGAAGCTGGGCTAGGCCCCGATGCCCTTCCACAGCTGGCGGCGCAGCTCGCCGTCGTTGCGCAGCACCTGGCGCAGCGGCCACGCTACTGAGGCGGTAACCACCGCCGCCAGCGGCAGGCGCACCCACCAAAGGGGCACGAAAAACAGCGTCAGCGCAAAGGCAATCGTAATCAAGTTGGCCGCGGTGGAAACGTTTTTGCGGGAGTTGGCGAAGCTGATTTTCTCGGCGGCGGGCTTGGCCAGGTACAGGCTGCCCCACAGCCCCAGGCTCAGCAGCGGCGGCACGCTCAGGGGCAGCAGCCAGAGCTGCGGCAGCCGCGATGCCGGAAACAGCACTACCGATACCAAGCAATCGACCAGCACCACTGGCAGCACCAGCCGGGCATACAGCCGCAGCAGGTGCGCGGTGCAGCCTAGGCGCAGCAACTCGTTGGCCGCCAAGGTTTGCACTACCGCAAAGAGGTTGTTATTGACGTAGGAAAACCCGATGAGCGGCAGGAAGGCGAAGAAAAATAAGCCCGGATTCAGGTCCTTGCCATTCGAAGTCATGTAGAGACCGCTGACGACTAGAAATATTATTTTCAGCACCAGCCCGTAGAGCAGCGGCACGCCGGCCCGGCGTAGGTACACCTTCCATTCGAGAGGCAGCCGGGCTAGGGTGCTGCCGGCGGGCGAGGCCGCGGCGGCCACCGCGGCCGGCAGGTAGCGGGCGCTGAAATACGGGGCCAACCAGTAGAGCTGCGCCGCGCCCACCAGCCAGGGCACCAGCGCCATGCCCACGCCCAGCGCCCGGGCGTAGGGCGCCAGGGGCACGCTCAGCCACCAGGCCATCAGGGCCAGGCTCAGCAGGTTAGCGGCCAGTAGCGGGTGGCGCCAGCGGCCCAGCGCCGCCAGTAGCCGCACGTTGAAGCTCAGCACGCTAGCCCCCAGTAGTAGCAGCAGGCTGAAGCCCGGCACGGCTGCGTGGCGCGGCGCCACCAGCCCCGCCACCGCCAGCCCCAACATCAGCATAAGGCGGCGCAGGGTAATCAAATCGAGTAGAAAAGCCGTAACCACGTTTTGCCGCTCCGACACCGGGAAGTGCTCGGGCAGCGGGCGCGTCACGGGCCGCAGCGTCGGAAAAAAATCGACTAGCAGCGTCGAAACCAGCCAGGTTGCGTTCAGGCCGATTAACATGCCCGGCAGCGCCTCGGCTAGCCCTTCGCTATTTTGGTGATTGAGCAAATAGCCGAAGCCCGCGCCGTAGAGGGCCATCAGGCCCAGCAGTAGCAGCGCTAGGGCGCGCTCGCCGTCGGCGGCGGGCCACACCACGGCACGCAGGCGGCGGCCCAGCAGGTAGGGCAGGTAGTGGCCTAGCGTTGCGTAGTCAGCCATGACAAGTCTTGGGTAGAGGCCGGGGCCGTGGGCTGAATAAGTTGCAAAAGCGTGTCGCCGAGCACCGCGCGCTCGCCGTGCAGGAAGTCGGCCAGGGTGCCCCAGTACTTTACTTCGCTCTGGTCGATAACCAGCAAGTGCGTGGCTACCTGCTCGATATGGGCCAGGTTGTGCGACGAGACGAACGTGAGTGCCTGCGGCCGGTAGCTGTTCAGCAGCGATAATAAGCTGGTGCTCGAAAACACGTCGAGGCCGTTGAAGGGCTCGTCCAGAATCAGCAGTTCGGGCCGGTGCAGCAGGCACGCGGCAATGGCCACCTTCTGCTTCATGCCCGTCGAAAACGACCCTAGCCGCTTGTGGCGCACCGTGGGGTAGTCTTCGAGCAGGTGGGCTAGCAGGCTCTCGATGCGCGCCTGGGCATCGGGCAGGTTATAGATGCGGGCCACGAACTGCAAGTATTCTTCGGGCGTGAGCTGCTCGACCAGGTAGGCCTGATTGACGAGCGCGCCCATGCGCCGCTTCACGGCCACCGGAAACGTTTCGCCCAGCGGCTGGCCGTCGAGGACGAGCTGGCCGCTGTCGGGCAGCAGCACGTTGGTAAGCAGGTTGAAGAGCGTGCTTTTGCCCGCGCCGTTGCGGCCCACCACGCCCACGCACATGCCGGTTTCGGCGGTTAAACTCACATGGCGCAGCACCGGGCTACGGCCGAATGACTTGGTAAGATTTTGGAGTTCTAAGACCATAGCTAGTCGCGATAAAGCCCGGAGCGGGCCGGGCTGCAAGGTAGCAGCCGGCTGCGCTCTGGGCCGTGTGTTATCGCGGCTAGGGGCCGGCCATTACAGGCGGCTCATCGGCATCCAGGGCGCCGTGAGGCGCACGTACACCGAGGCCGAGAGCGGCAGCTTGCCGTAGCCGGGGCCGTAGTAGGCCAGGCCATAGCGGTCGGCTTGTAAGCCCTGCGGAATGAAATAGCCTGTAAGCTGCCCGCCCACGCTTAGCTCGGGGCCGCGGGCGCCGCCTAAACTAGCCAGACGGTAGCTGCTGCCCAGCGTGAGGGCGTGGATATTGAAGACCTTAGCCAGCAATTGGTCGTTGGGGCCAGATACATAAAAATCCAGCTCCTCGCTGTCCTTCTGCACAAACTCGTAGCGGCCGTAGAAGGTAGGCCGGCCCAGCGTGAGGTTGGTTTCGGCCAGCACGGCGTGCTCGGCGTGGGCGCTGTGGCCTTCGTTCATGCCCCACACCAGCGAGGAGGCAATGTAGTGGCGCTCGCCCCAGCTGCGGCTGTGCAGCACCGAGGCCGTAGTGCGGCGCACGTTTTCGTCGGGGTGCAGGTCCTCGGGGCTTTTGATGTAGGCGTGGCTCACTTGCAGGGCCAACTCGCGGCTAGGGTTCCAGTTGAGGCGGGCGGCCCAGGAATCGGCCCGGGGCCGGTCAAAATCGAAGCGGTACTGGTCGGGCTCGCGGCCCGTGAAGTTGCTGCCTTCCAGCTTGAACTGCTTGTAGCGCAGCCCCAGCGTGGCCACGCCGTAGGTGATGTGGGTGGCGTCGGTCCAGTGGTGCGAGAGCGGCGCGTCGGGGTTAGGCATGGCCGAAATGCGGTGCATAAACGCCGTGGGCCCCACGGCCGGCTCGCCGGGGTAGCCCAGGTAGGCCGTCAGGTCCACATCCTGCGAAAAGGCGTGCGTGTAGGCCACGCTCAGGCCCGAAAACAGGTCGTGCGGGTGCTGCTTGTCGATGAGCGGCTGGCCCTTGTAGCTCTCGCCGGTTTGGAACAGCAGCGGGTAGCCGCCCCGCGTTTCGGTCAGCGGGTCGAGGCTCATCATCAGGCTGAGATTCAGCAGGCCGCGCTGGCCCACGGTGCGCTGGGCCATGGTCATAAACCAGTTGGGGCCGTCCACGGCGCTGCGCTGGCCGCGGGCGCCGTCGTGGTTGAAATTCTGGCTTGTATAGCGCCCGAAGGCCGCGCCGTGGTACATCAGCATCCAGGGGCCCTTGTGCTGCATCCACATGTACATGGGCGTTTGGTCGGGCTGCCAGGCCGTGCCCGAGCCGTTGCGGCTCATGGGCAGGTTTTTGGAATAGGCGTGGCTCATGTTCATGTGGTCCATGCCGCCCATGTCCATGCCGGTCATGTGGTGGGCGTGGCTGGTATCGGCCGGCACCGCCCGGCCGGGCATGGCGGCGGGGCGGCCGGCCCGGGCCCGGCGGGTAGTGTCGGCGGGGGCGGGCTGGGCAGGCATGGCCATGCCGGGCATGTTATGGGGCTCGTGCTGAGCCAGGGCCGGGCGGGCGGCCAGGGCTGCGGCCAGCGCAAGCAAGGGAGTAGCTTTTCTCATAAAAGGCGCAGTTAATCAATTGCTCATCTAACGGCAAAGCTGGGCTCGTGGCTGCCCGCTAGCCCGGGAAGGTTAGGGCGAGCCACGTGCAAAATTCGGGCGGCTGGCTGGCTAGCCCTGAATTTTGCACGCGCCTAGCCCGCACCTTACACCGCTGCCAAGCTAGCCCCTGCGTACAAGAAACCAGCCCGGCCACGCTGGCCGGCACCAATTCCTTTCCCTAGTTTAGTATGAAAAACGCGCCCCAAGACTACCGCTCCCTCCTCGACGCTCTGGCCCGCTGCGTGGCCGCCTGCGAATACTGCGCCGACGCCTGCCTTTCGGAAGAAAATATCCAGATGATGGTGCCCTGCATCCGCACCGACCGCGACTGTGCCGACATCTGTCGCCTCACGGCCGCCTTCATCGCCCGCAATTCGCCCCACGCCCCGCACATCATCAAGGAGTGCATTGAAATTTGCCAAAAGTGCGCCGACGAGTGCGGCCAGCACCAGCACGACCACTGCCAACAGTGCGCCCAGGCGTGCCGCGAGTGCCTCGAAGCGTGCAAAGCCTACGCCGCCTAGTACCCTATCTAGCCCAAATAAAAGAAGGCCGGACTGCTATGCAGTCCGGCCGTCGTGTTGGTAATTGATGGCTGGCTAGCCGATGGCGTCGAGCGAAAGGCGGTCGGGCTGCAACATGCGGCGAAACTCGCTTACCGAGCGGCCGGTTACCTGCCGAAACTGGTTGCTCAGGTGCTGGCCCGAG
>Ga0308157_10008083_pt1 | contig 12059 bp, 9 predicted proteins | sample PhyBR1_FD_201035 | JGI IMG/M metagenome (GOLD analysis project Ga0308157, IMG submission 201035) | Phyllosphere microbial communities from UC Gill Tract Community Farm, Albany, California, United States - DLSLB.R1 | ecosystem: Host-associated > Plants > Phyllosphere > Unclassified | place: USA...
CCTACGCCTATGACGAAGACGGACGACTGGTTTGCGCGACCAATGCCGTTGGTGAAAGCGAGCGTTATCGGTACGACGATCAGCACGTCATTGTTGAGCGGCAGTTGGCCGGTGGGGCGAGTTTCTTTTGGGCGTGGGAGCGTTTCGGCAAGGCGGCACGTTGCGTCCGGCACTGGGCGAGCTTTTCCCAGATGGACACGCGCTATGCCTGGGGCGATGACGGCCGTGTCACCGTGCATAACGCCGATGGCAGCCAGGAAGTCTATGTCCACGACGACCGGGCGCGGTTGGTACAGCGCATCGATCCGGACGGCGCGCAGCATTTCAAATCCTACGATGCCAAGGGCCGGCTGACCGTCGAACAGGATCCGCTGGGCGCGGTAACGGCCTATCAGTACGACGACGCCGGACGCTTGGTGGCGTTGTTTCCCGGGGATGATGAGCCGACGTCCTACGAACATGACAACGGTTTTGTTCGGGTTGTAAGGCGCGGCGAGGCGGTCTGGAAATACGAGCGTAATGAGCAAGGCGATGTCATCCGCAAAACTGATCCGAATGGTAATTCGACTGACTACAGCTACAACAAATACGGGCAACTGACTGGGGTTTGGTACCCGGATCACAGTTGCCATCGGCTGGTGTGGAATGAGCGGGGGCAGTTGCTGGAAGAGCAATTGCCCAATGGCGGGATCAAGCGTTATCACTATGACGACCTGGGGCGGCAAGTTGCCCGCGAGGATGAACACGGCGCGCAGACAGTCTATGAATGGGACAGCGTCGGTAGGTTGATTCGCCTCGTCTTGCCAGGCGGCGCCACACGAGAGTTCAGCTACAACCCCTACGGAAAAATCATCGCCGAACGCGACGAACTCGGCCACGTCACCCGCTACGAATACGCCGATGGCCTGCACCTGATCAGCCGCCGTATCAACGCCGACGGCACCCAGGTTAAGTATCGCTACGACAACGCCAGGCTACTGCTGACCGAAATCGAAAACGAAGTCGGGGAAACCTACCAACTCGACTACCACCCCAACGGCCTGATCCAACAGGAAACCGGCTTCGATGGCCAACGCACCGCCTACGCCTACAACCTCAACGGCCACCTGCAGGAAAAGACCGAATACGGCGATGACGGTAGTCAGCTAGTGACCCGCTACGAGCGCGACCACGCCGGGCGCCTCGTACGAAAAACCCTGCCCGATGCCAGCGTTGTCGACTATGCCTACGACCGCCAGGGCAACCTCCTCAGCGTCGAAGACGGTCACTGGGCGTTGGCCTACGAGTACGACAAACAAAACCGCCTCACTGCAGAGCACCAAGGCTGGGGCACCCTGCGCTATGGCTACGACGCCTGCGGCCAGCTGAAAAACCTGCGCCTGCCGGACAACAACCGCCTCGTCTTCAACCACGACAAAGGCGGCCACCTCGCTACGGTGGAATTGAATGGTGCGCTGCTGACCTCGCACCTCTTTCGTGCCGGTCGTGAACACCAACGCCAACAAGGTCAACTGCTCAGCCATTACCACTACGACGACCAGAACCGCCTGCACGCCCATGCCGTTACGCAGCAGCAAAACTACCTCTACCAACGCCAATACGACTACGACAAAAGCGGCACCCTCACCCGCCTGCTCGACACACGCAAAGGCCAGCACGACTATCGCTACGACCCGCTTAACCGCCTAACCCGCGCCGATCATTCCCAAGACGTCCAGGAGCGCTTCGCCCACGACCCGGCGGGCAACCTGCTGATGCAAGACCGTCCCGGCCCGGACATCGTTGCCGGCAACCGCCTGATGATCCAGGGCGACCGCCATTACGACTACGACGCCTTCGGCAACCTCATCCGCGAACGGCGCGGCAAAGGCCAGCAACTCGTTACTGAGTACCGCTACGACTGCCAGCATCGATTGATCGGTGTCACAAAGCCGGATGGTCAAACGGCCAGTTACCGCTATGACCCGTTTGGGCGGCGTGTCAGCAAAACCGTGGATGGCAAGACCACGGAGTATTTCTGGCAAGGCGACAAGCTGACTGCCGAGCACCACGCGGAACGCCATCGCAGCTACATTTACGAACCGAACAGCTTTCGCCCCTTGGCACTACTGGAAGGCTACGGTCCAAAAGACACAGCGCCCTACCACTACCAACTCGACCATCTGGGCACACCGCAAGAACTGACCGACACCGAAGGCGAAATCGTCTGGTCCGCCCACTACCGCGCCTACGGCCAGATCGCCCGGCTCGACATAGGCAAAATCGATAATCCGCTACGTTTCCAGGGTCAGTATTTCGACCAGGAAAGCGGCCTGCACTACAACCGCCATCGCTACTACAATCCGGATATTGGTCGTTACCTGACACCGGACCCGGTGAAGCTGGCGGGTGGGATCAATGGGTACCAGTACGTGCCCAACCCGACGGGATGGGTCGACCCGCTAGGCTTGAATACATGCCCAGGTGCTGACGGGTGTAAACCCAGCACCAGTGCTCCAAACCCTGCGGAGAGTGTTAACCACGGAGAGCCTGCCTTACCGCAACTGACCCGCGCGCAGCGGCAGGCAAGAATTGATGATCTCGCAGAATCAAATGCTCATCGGCGTTTATCAGAGCTTGAAGCGTCGATTCCAGGTGCGCATTTCTTAGAAAAACACGGTGCACAGACGTCGCTAGCGTCTCAACTAGAGCGGGTAATGACAGCTAGGAACCCAACCACTGGAGAGATAGAAACGTTCGAAAGAGGCAGGAGAGCTGGACAACCGAGACCTCCAAGCGCCGCTACACATTTCCTCAGCCATAGAGACCAATTAAACGCGATTGACCGCGCAATGTTAATTTTCAAACTCAATGGTCGAGCAAGCGCTCCACCCCCAATGGATATGGGAAAAATCATAGGCGAAGGGTATAAAAGAGATGGGCTAGAATATGGAAAACAGAGAAAAGCGGTTGTGCATCTGAATGAAAATGGAAACCCAATTACCGCCTATACGGATTTTTAAAAATGAAAAGACGACCACAACTATCAATACTTAAAGGCTTGCTTTTTACGTACTGTATCGAAAACACTAGAAATCTTGAAAGAGAAGAGATCATTGCTTCAAAAAACATCAACAACCCAAAAGAGCTAACGGAACTTTTCGATACTTTAACCAAGCCAGAATTTTATACTTACACCCCTGAAGAGCAGGATTGGTTCATCGAGACTATCAGACATTATCTTTTAACCGACGAAACGTTCGATTCAGTCTTCTATCTCTTCGATACTTACTTTGAGGATGACATCATCGACAATAGAGCTTTCATGAAAACATTACTTGACTGCCTAACCCACTACAAAGCGGAAGCAACTGCGAATGAATAACCCAACACAAACTACATTTTAATTACTGCCTCCATACAAGACAGATAGAACCACTTGAAGACCGTAGAGAATATTAATACCCACAACTTTCTAAATAAACAAGTCATGACACCAAAGTTGTATCGAGCCGATCTTTAACACAATGAATACCCAGACTGGAAAGAAAGAGAAAGCAAACTCAAGCCCTCAACTCAAAAATTGGAAAATACATCTTCAGACTCTCAATAAAGCCATCTATAAAGCGCAAGGAAACAATTCATTATATACAGGGCATGACATTCTCGGTAATCCCGTAGTAAGAATGGAAATCCCAAACTCCGGACACAGATACAAACCCAACAAAAAAGACAAAAACAATCCGAAACACATGGAAAACATGAACAACGTGGAAGTTAGATTTGACAAATATAATATAACCCGTACATTCACTGCGTTCCCATACTGAGCATTACAATGCTGAAATCACCATTTAGAGACACGCCTTTCACGCCTAATATCTCTTATATCTTGGCAGCCTTGTCAATATATGATCTCGAAACAACCCAAGGTAAAGCGTTATGGAGATATAACCCTAACAACACTGAAGAGCGAGCAACAATAATAAAAGATTTTATTCTAAAAGATCTCATGTACCTTTCTTACAGGCATCGATACATACTAATCTCAATGCTTAAGAACGCATTAAGCAACCCTGACTTCGATTTCGCCAAAGAATTTGAAAGCGATTATGACGAATACATAACAATGGCCTGGGACGAAACAGAAATAGCCGACCACAGAGGCTTCTTTGCGGACATCTATAGACTGGCCAATGAGATTTGGAAAGAAGACCTCCAAAAAGCCAGCCTCGAAGACCCTGCCACATGGTAACCCGCGGTATTGGACACACTGAGTATCCAATGTGGGAGAAGGCCTGCCCGAATGCCAGGCTTTTGTAGGAGCGAGCTTGCTCGCGAGAAACGCATAGACGCTACGTTTATTCAGGAAACACGCGCTATCGTTGACGTTTTTCGCGAGCAAGCTCGCTCCTACAAAGGGCGATGGCGCCCTTCCCACATTTGAATCTCCTCAGTACGGCAATCCAACGCTCCGATCAGCGCTTGGCCAGCTCCATAATCATCCGGCTCAACAGATAAACCCGCGGCACCACGCTTTCCACCTCGGCATATTCCTCCGCCGTGTGGATATTGCCCCCCACAATCCCAAACCCATCCAACGTCGGCGTCCCTACCCCGGCCGACAAGCTGGCATCTGCGGCGCCGCCGCTGCCTTCGATGGTCAATTTGCGCCCCAGTTCGCCATAAATACCTTGGGCTATCGCCACCAACTTATCCGATTCGGCCGTCTGCGGCATTGGTGGCAGGCCACGTTGCAGGCTGGTTTTCACTTCAGTGTCGGGGATCAACTTGTTGGCTGATACCCGCGCCAGATCCTTCTCGATCCGATCGAACTCTTCCGGCACCGCCGCACGTACGTCGGCCTTGGCAGTGGCCTGGTCGGGGATAACGTTTGTGCGGTCACCGGATTTGAGCACGGTGAAGTTGATGGTGGTCTTCTTCTCTTCATCACCGAGCTTGCCCAGTTGCAGGATCTGGTGCGCGGCCTCCATGGCGGCGTTGCGTCCCAGTTCCGGGGCGACGCCGGCGTGGGCGGCCTTGCCTTTGACTTCGACCACCGCGGTCGCGCTGCCTTTGCGCCATACCACCAGGCCGTCCGCTGGGCGGCCGGGCTCCAGGTTAAGGGTCACGTCATGGCCCTTGGCGGTTTTACGGATCAGTTCCGAGGCAGCCTCAGAGCCGGTTTCTTCGCTGGCGTCGAGCAGAAAGGTGATCTGTGCGTAGTCCTTGAAGCCCTGGTTTTTCAGGACTTTCAGCGCGTAGATGCCGGCGACGATGCCGCCCTTGTCATCCATCACGCCGGGGCCATAGGCACGACCGTCCTTGATGTGAAACGGGCGCTCGGCGGCGGAGCCTTCCTTGAAGACAGTGTCCATGTGCGCCATCAGCAGGATCCGGGCCTTGCCGGTGCCTTTAAGGGTGGCAACCACGTGGCTGTTATTGGCCGCCTTGTCCGGTACCAATTCAATGCTGAACCCCAATTGCTTCAACTCATCCACGGCGATGTCACGCACTTGGGTCAGGCCCGGCTCGTAGCCTGATCCCGAGTCGATATTTACCAGGCGCTCCAACAGCTTCAGGGCCTGGCCCTTGTACTGCTCGGCATCCGCCTGGATCTGCTTGTGAGGTTCGGCGCTGTAGGCCGGCATGACAAAGGACAACGCCAGGGTGGCGGCCAGCAGGGTACGCGGGAAAGTGAAGAGCATGGAGCGATCCTTTTTTGTTGGAATGGGCTCCCCACACCCTATCTCACTAGACCGACCGCAACCAACCCTCCTGCACGGCGTTCACCCGGTTGCGCCCGCTGCTCTTGGCTTCGTACAACGCCTGGTCGGCATCGTTGAGCCAACCGATGGAGTCGGCGTGGCTCGGCTGGTACGGCGCCAGGCCGATACTCAAGCTGACGCGCAATGCCGGGTCCTGGGCATAGGCCAAGGCGTTGAAGCGATCGCGCAAGGCCTCCATCACTTCGGTGGCGCGATTGAGGGGCATGTCCGGCAGGATCACGCAGAACTCATCGCCGCCATACCGCCCGGCCAGATCGGTGGCGCGCAGGTTCTGGCGCAGCACTTTGCTCAATTGGCGCAGGACGATATCGCCGGTCACATGGCCGTAGGTGTCGTTGATGGTCTTGAAGTGGTCGATATCGATCAGCGCGATGGCGGCGCCCGCCTGGTTTAGGCGGCAGCGTTGGAACTCGATGTCCAGGTGGTCTTTCCAGGCGCCGTGGTTGAGCAGGCCGGACAAGCTGTCGGTGCGGCTCAAGGCCAACAGCTCACGCTTGTGCCGGGCCAGGGTCACGGCCTGGCGGTAGCAGATCCAGCCCAGCACCAGGGGATACAGCATCAGGATCGGCAGGCAGGCATACAACTGGGCCTGGGTGGTCACGGCGATAAACCCAGGCGCGAAGATCAGCAGCGCCGCGCCCAGCCCCAGCGCCTGCGCCGCCCACCCCGCCAGCATAAAGCGCGTGCCACCGATGGCCACGTTGTTCATGGTCATCATCGACAGGGTGGTGACGCTGGGCAGTGGGTTGAAGTGCATCGCGCCGACCCAAAACCCGCCGCAAAAAGAATCGAACAACAGGCTGCGGCGCTCACTGCGCAGGGTATGGGCTGCACGCAAAGACAACTGAAACGCCACATGCGGCCACACAAAGGCGTTGATCAGCATCCAGGCCCACACCCAAAGGGAAGGACTCAGCGGATACATGGCAAACACCACGCAGATGAAGCCGAGGCTCAGCCCCAGAAGACGAGATTTGTACAAGCGCGAAGCGAGCGGAAGTCCCTTTCCTCCTGCGGCTGGCATGGTGGGGTGCGATCCTGAGTGAGTGCCTGGAGTCTAACAGGGCAACGTCAAATCGCCACTACTGCTTACACGCTAATCCTTCAGTGTGAAAAGCCACGCGCCAGCATCCATGCAACGCCCAACAGCAGTACTGCGGTGCCCCGCTGCAACAACACCCGCCGCTTGGGGTTTTCCAGTACATGCTTGATGCGCTGGCCGAAATAGCAATACAGGCACCCGCTGGCAAATTGCAGCAACAGGAAGGTCGCCCCGAGGATGGCGATGTCCGCCGCCGAACTGTGCTCCCCCGCGCCTGCAAACTGCGGGAACACCGCGCTGAACATGATGATGGTCTTGGGGTTGGAAAACCCGGTCAACAGCCCTTTGCCAAACAGGCTGCGCGAGCCCTCCACGGTGCCCGCGTTGTTGATCGACACGCCGCTGCTGGTCCACTGCTTGTAGGCCAGGTAGAGAATATAGGCCACTCCGACAAACTGGATGGTCTGGGTAATGGCAAGGTTGCCCTTGATCAGCTCCGAGAAGCCGACGGCAAAAATCAGGATGGAAATCAGGTACGACACACTGGCGCCGAGCTGCGCCGGGATCGAACTGCGCAGGCCGTCCTTCAAGCCCAGGCTCAGCAACAGCAGGGTCATGGGGCCGGGGCTGAAGGTCATGGTGGCGCAAAACAGCAGGAAGTAGAGAAACGAAGACAGGGTTAATGCACTTGTCATGGCCGCGGACCTTGAATGGAAAGAAACACGCCTCAAGCGACCGCCCCAGGGCGGTCTTGGCGGTCTGGTTACGGCGCAGTCTAGGGGAGCGGCATTGCACAAGGCAGGTAAAGTGATGCCTAATCCAGCCTGACTTCACCGGTAAAAGCACCGGCAAACACAAGGACGCGTCATGTTTGTATCCGCCATCGCTTTTGTGAAAGGCACCCCCAAGGTCCAGCAGATCGTCGAGGCATTCAGCCAGGCCATCGAGAACGGCGAATGGGCGCCGGGCAGCAAGTTGCCGTCGGTACGGGAATTGACCCAGACCCTGGGCGTGAGCAAGTTCACCCTCAATGAAGCGCTGGACCGCCTGCGCGGGCGCCATTTGCTCACCTCCAGCCAGGGCCGTGGCTACTTCGTGGCGATGGACAGCGCCCGGCCGGCAACGGCGACCTGGGTCGACTTGTTGCCCCAGGACCTGCTCAGCATATTGCGTCGTCCGCTGGTCACTGCCAGTGGCGAACTGCGCCCCAGCGGTGGGCACTTGCCGGAGGAATGGCTCAATGGCGACGCGATCCGCCAGGCCATGCGCAGCGTGGTGCGTGCGCCATCGCTGCGCATTGCAGGCTTGGGCACGCCAGCCGGGCTGCTGCCGTTGCGCCAGGCGCTGCAACAGAAACTGCACGGTGAAGGTTTGTCGGTGCCCGTAGAACAGATCATCACCACGCCCAACACTGTGCAGGGCCTGGACATGCTTATGCGCCTGCTGGCCCGACCTGGCGACACGGTGTTGCTCGACGCGCCGTGCTACTTCAACTTCCACGCCAACCTGGCGCTGCATGGGGTCAAGGTCGTGACCATTGAGCGCCGCCCCGACGGTTTCGATTTCGCGGCCCTCGAACAGTTGCTGGCCGAACACCGCCCCAGCCTTTACCTGACCACCAGCGTTTCGCATAACCCCACCGGGCATACCTTCAGCCCCAGCCAAGCGTTTCGCCTGCTGCAACTGACCCAGCAATACCACTGCCATATCGTCGAGGATGATCTGTATGGCGACCTGCACCCCAACCCTCCCCCGCGCCTGGCTGCCGTCGCCGGGCTCGACCAGGTCACCTACTTGTCAGGGTTCTCCAAGATCCTCAGCGCCAACACCCGGGTCAGCTACGTCGTGGCCGCGCCGCAACTGGCCGCCAACCTCACCCATATGAAGTTGATGAGCGGCGGCGTGACCTCCGAGCTGTTCGAACAGATCGTCTACCGTATGCTCACCGAAGGCAGCTATGCCAAGCATCGCAAGCGCATGGTGCAACGCCTCATGGAGGCCGGCGGGCGCGTCGAACAATGGCTCAAGCGCTGCGGCTGCGAACTGCCGATGGCCTATGACGGCGGAATGTTTATCTGGGCGCGTCTGCCGAAGGGGGTGAATGGCGAATTGCTGGCCCAGGAGGCGTTGAAACGCAGCATGGTGCTGGCGCCCGGTGGGCTGTTTGGCTACGACCCGGCCCATCGCGACTCGATGCGCTTCAATGTGGCCCACAGTGATGAGCCACGGGTGCAGCGGGTGTTTGAGGCGTTGTTGTTGCATGGAGTGGCACAGAGCAATTCCCGCGTGTAGCCGTAAGGATGCCCTGGGGATGTGAAGGTCTGTATGCCGGAGCCGCGGTACGACCTTCAACTGACGATATCGCTGCGTTGCATTTGCCCCTCCACATGGAGTACGAAATTTGGCTCGCCCGGTGCACCGGATATCTCCAGGGTACTCATTTTCAACACCGGGCTGTATGCCAACACAGCTTCCCCGCTGGCGCCTGAAAATGCGTCAACAAAGGTCAGTTGCCCTTTGCCCAAGGATACCCGGATGCCTGACACATCGACCTTGTCCTCGCCACTGACAAAATCCATGATCCGGTCGAGTTCGGCCTGAGTCGACTCACTGAGCTTCCCGTAGACGAACTCGTCCTTGCCTTTGCCTCCCCATAACGTATCCGCACCGCCTGCACCGTACAGCCGATCATTACCATCGCCGCCCTTGAGTTGGTTGGCCACTGCGTTGCCCACTAGCAAATCGTTGCCGGCACCACCGATGGCGTTTTCAATAATCGCGTTATAAGCAATACCGACGTTGCCCTTCAGGCCACCGACATCTGAAAATGAACCGTCCTTCAAGCTGATTTTCTGGGCCTGCGTATAACCAGAAAAATCCAGCGTGTCATTTCCACCGCCGTCCCAGATAGCCGCCACCATTTTATCGCGGCCCGATTTGACGCTGAGGAAGTCGCGATCCGTGTTGGAGTTGAAACCGTAGGTGGTGTCATCTTTGCGAGTCGCATGGTTGGCGCCGTATTTATCCTGGTAGGCACTGATATCGTCCAGCATCGGCGCTGAAGCACGCCAGTCACCGTGGTTCATGTAGCTGGTACGTTCGCCCCTGTAGCTCATGATGGAGTGGCTTTGAGAGTCTTCGTGATGACTCAGTTGAGTTTTCTCCATGCTGCCATCGTAATAACCAGGGTGGGCCAACCCCATGGCATGCCCCAGTTCGTGGACAATGGTATAGCGCCCCGCATTGCCCAGGGCGGCATCGGCAACGGACTTATCACCGTCTCTATTCACGAACCACACATCGCCGCTGCGGGCATCGTTGGGTTTTGGCAATACCGCATAGGGATTGCTGTTATAGGAGTACCCTTTGGTATCGATCTTCTGAGCGTAATTCCCGATCGTTATATGACCTTCGCTATTAGCTGCTTTCGCACTCTCGGTAAACTTGACGTTCGCTACATCTGAAATCGATTGCAACCCCAGCCGCGTCTGATGCCGTTGGTTTTCCAGCACATCGGTGAATCCGGTCTTATGGAACCGCTGTTTATGCTCGCTCTTCGGGGGCGTGCGGAACTCATAGGTGATGTCATAAAGACCATCCCCATTCTTGTCCGGCCAACCAGGACTCTGGCGCCAGAGTTGCTTGGTCGCGTCTTCAGGTGACTTGGACGGTAGCCCGTTATGTTTAATGTCACCCCCCCGCTCATCTCGAGACTGAAAGGCCTGGATAGCTCGGAATGTACTACTCGGGCCAGAAGGAACGGTCGCCATACTTTCACGCTCGTACAGTTGAAAAACACTATTTTCAGATCGCTGAAGCGAGTGAACTGTAGGAGTGTGATGAAACGTGGCGCAGTTTTGACCTGTAGCTGTGCGTGCCGATTCAGGGACCGCTGTAGGACGCCCCTCACCCCGGCAACGGAATTACCCGCAACGACCGCACCGACTTGTACGAAAAGCTCGAATAGATCTCCTTGACGCAGGGCAAGGTCTGCAAGACTTCCCGGGCAAACTCGCCGAACGATTCCAGGTCCTTGGCCACCACTTCCAGCAAAAAGTCATAGCGGCCCGACACGTTATGGCACGCCACGATTTCCGGAATCTCCAACAGGCGCTGCTCGAACGCGCGGGCGATTTCCTGGGTGTGGCTGTCCATCATGATGCTGACAAACGCGGTCACCCCATAGCCCAGCGCCTTGGGCGAGAGGATCGCCTGGTAGCCGCTGATCACCCCGCTTTCCTCCAGGGTGCGCACCCGGCGCCAGCAGGGCGAGGTCGTCAAGGCAACCCGCTCGGCCAGTTCGGCCACGGTCAGGCGGGCGTTGCCCTGCAATGCGTTTAAAAGGGCTTTGTCGGTGCGGTCCAGCTTGATGGGCATAACGTGCCTCTAATCATTATTTTTATCGGTGTTTGATTCACAAACGCGGGTTTTTCCAGCAGTTTTTGCAAGGTTCGTCCGTGGTTATGAGCATAGCATTGTAGGAAATAAGGAGCGCCCGACATGACCAATAAACACAACACCTGCGGCTTTTCCACCCGTGCCATTCACCACGGCTATGACCCCAAGGACCACCACGGCGCCCTTGTACCGCCGATTTACCTGTCGGCCACCTTCGCCTTTCCCACGGTTGAATACGGCGCCGCGTGCTTTGCCGGCGAAGCCAGCGGCCACTTCTACACGCGCATTTCCAACCCGACTCTGGCGCTGCTGGAATCACGCATGGCCACCCTGGAAAACGGTGAAGCGGCGGTGGCATTCAGCTCCGGCATGGGCGCGATTGCCGCGACGTTCTGGACCCTGCTACGCCCGGGTGACGAGGTGATCGTCAGCCAGACCCTGTATGGCTGCACCTTCGCTCTGTTGCACCACGGCATCGGCGAATTCGGCATCAAGGTGCGGCATGTCGACCTGACCGACCTGGCCGCCCTGCAAGCGGCGTTGTCCCCGGCGACCCGCATGATCTACTGCGAAACCCCGGCCAACCCCAACCTGCGCCTGATCGACATCGCCGCCGTAGCCAGGCTTGCCCATCAACAGCCGAATATCACCCTGGTGGTCGACAACACCTACTGCACGCCCTACCTGCAACGGCCTCTGGAACTGGGCGCCGATGTGGTGGTGCACTCGGCCACCAAATACCTCAGCGGCCATGGCGACATCACCGCAGGCGTTGCGGTGAGCAACCAGGCGCTGGCACAGCGCATTCGCCTGCAAGGGCTCAAGGACCTGACCGGCGCGGTGATGTCGCC
>Ga0308157_10008086_pt1 | contig 12056 bp, 5 predicted proteins | sample PhyBR1_FD_201035 | JGI IMG/M metagenome (GOLD analysis project Ga0308157, IMG submission 201035) | Phyllosphere microbial communities from UC Gill Tract Community Farm, Albany, California, United States - DLSLB.R1 | ecosystem: Host-associated > Plants > Phyllosphere > Unclassified | place: USA...
CTGGCGCTGCTGATCGCCGAGGAAGTGGGTAAACCGCTGTGGGAAGCGCGCACCGAAGTGGCTACCATGGCCAACAAGATCGACATCTCGGTGCAGGCCTACCACGCGCGCACGGGCCTCACGCACAACAAGGTGGCCGATGGCGAAGCGGTGCTGCGCCACCGGCCGCATGGCGTGTTCGGTGTGTTCGGACCGTATAACTTCCCGGGTCACCTGCCCAATGGCCATATCGTGCCGGCCCTGATTGCCGGTAACACGGTCGTGTTCAAGCCGAGCGAATACGCGCCGCGCACGGCCGTCAAAACCGTGCAGCTGTGGGAACAGGCGGGCCTGCCGGCTGGCGTGATCAATCTGGTCAACGGCGGCCGCGAAACCGGTATCGCGCTGGGCCAGAATGCACTGCTCGACGGCGTGCTGTTTACGGGCAGCTGCCCTACCGGCACCGCGCTGCACAAACAGTTTGGCGGCCAGCCGGGCAAGATGCTGGCGCTGGAAATGGGCGGCAACAACCCGCTCGTGATCTGGGACGTGCAGGACGTCGATGCTGCCGTATTCATGGCCGTGTCGTCGGCGTTCATCTCGGCCGGCCAGCGCTGCACGTGCGCGCGCCGCCTGATCGTGCAGCAGGGCGCAGCCGGCGATGCCATCATCAAACGCCTGGTGGACGTGGCCAGCCGTTTGACGGTGGGCGCATCCGCTGCCGAGCCGGCGCCGTTCATGGGTCCCGTGGTGTCCGCATCGGTGGCCAAACGGCTGGTGCAGGCCCAGGCCGACCTGGTTGAAAAAGGCGGCGTCAGTCTGCTGGCCATGCGCCACCTCGACGAGAACACCGGTTTCGTGTCGGCCGGCATCGTCGATGTGACCGACGCCCAGGGTGTTCCCGACGAAGAGTGGTTCGGCCCACTGCTGCAGGTGATCCGCGTGGCCGATTTCGCCAGCGCCATCGAAGCTGCCAACGCCACGTCGTTCGGCCTCGCGTCGGCGCTGATCTCGAACGACGAAAACCTGTGGAAGATTTTCCAGGCGCGCGCGCGCGCCGGCATCGTCAACTGGAACCGTCCCACCACGGGCGCCGCCAGCACCGCGCCGTTCGGAGGCGTGGGCCAGTCGGGCAACCATCGCCCCAGCGCCTACTACGCGGCCGATTACTGCGCGTACCCGGTGGCCTCGATCGAAAACAATGCATTGGAAATGCCGGCCAAGCTGTCGCCCGGCATGCACTTTTAAGAGGGCGGCATGAGCGCACGCGAATTCAATTTCGATGGCCTGGTCGGGCCATCGCACAACTACGCCGGCCTGTCGTTCGGTAATGTCGCTTCGTTCAACAACGTCAAGAGCGCGTCGAACCCCAAGCTGGCGTCCTTGCAGGGACTGGCCAAGATGCGTGCGCTGGCCGCGCGCGGCTTCGGTCAGGCCGTGATGCCGCCGCAGGTGCGCCCCAACTTCCGCCTGCTGCGCGCCATCGGCTTTACGGGCAGCGACGCCGACGTGCTGGCCAAAGCCGCGAAAGAAGCGCCGGTAATCCTGGCGTGCGCGTATTCGGCGTCGCCCATGTGGACCGCGAACGCCGCCACCGTCAGCCCGTCGGCGGACAGCCTTGATGGCCGCACGCACTTCACCGCCGCCAATCTGAACAACAAGCTGCACCGCGCGTTCGAGCATGTGCAGTCGGCGCGCAGCCTGCGCGCCATCTTTGCCGACGACCGGCACTTCGCGGTGCACGACGCGCTGCCCGGCACGCCGGCATTTGGCGACGAGGGCGCGGCCAACCACACGCGCTTTGCCCAAGACCATGGCAGCGCCGGCGTGGAGCTGTTCGTGTATGGCCGCACCGAGTTCGATGCGTCGGCGCCTGCCCCCAAGCGGTTCCCGGCGCGGCAAACGCTGGAAGCATCGCAGGCAGTGGCCCGGCTGCATGGCTTGTCCGGCGAGCGCACCGTGTACGCACAGCAGAATCCGGACGTGATCGACCAGGGCGTGTTCCACAACGACGTCATCGCGGTCGGCAACGGCAATGTGCTGTTCTACCACGAGCAGGCGTTTGCCGACGAAGCGGACACCATCGAGCGCTTGCGCCGCGCCGTGGGCGCGGTCGGTGCGCAGTTCAACCCGATCCGCGTGGCGACGTCGCAGGTGGCGGTGGCCGATACGGTGGCCAGCTACCTGTTCAACAGCCAGTTATTGAGCAAGGATGGCGGCAAGATGGCGCTGGTGGTGCCGCAGGAATGCCAGGAAAACGCCGCCGTCGCGCGGTACCTGGAAAGCCTGCTGGCGGACGGCGGCGCCATCGACGAATTGATCACGTTCGACCTGCGCCAATCGATGCGCAACGGCGGCGGCCCCGCATGCCTGCGCCTGCGCGTGGCGCTTACCGACGCGGAAGCCGCCGCGATGCACCAGGGCGTGGTGATGACCGAGGCGCTGTACCACACGCTGGTGGCATGGGTGGAAAAACACTACCGCGACACGCTGTCGCCCGACGACTTGGCCGACCCGCAACTGGCCATCGAGGTGCGTACGGCGCTGGAAGACTTGAGCCGGATTCTGGATTTGCCGGATTTGTACGATTTAAATTAGCTGCGTCGTCCCCACCTATGAGAGTGGGCGTGAAGTTTTAAAAGCTGGTCTAATACCGCATCACCACATCGCGCCGCCACAAGCGGCGCCGCGTGGGCATTTGAAAAATACCTATAACGTATCGGAGAAGCAACGATGAAACAAACACCACAAGACCTGCGCGCACAGACGCTCGATTTGATCAACGCCAGCCAACCAGCCAGCAATGCTGAGGTGCCGGCCCTGATCGGCGCCTGGCTCCGGGCACTGGACGACGAAGACCTGGCCGGCACCGCGCCTGCCAGCCTGGCGCCCGTCTTGTGGGAAGGTTTCAACCAGGCTGCCAAGCGCTCCGGCGCCGGCGCCCAGGTGGCCAAGCTCCAGTACGACGACGGCCATGGCGGCAAAGCCACCGCGCTGCTGATCCTCAACGACGACATGCCGTACCTGGTGGACTCCATCGTCATGGCCATGCGCAAGCTGGGCATCGTCGCCAACGGCGTGCTGAACGCCGTGCTGCCCGTGGCGCGCAACGCCGACGGCGCCGTCACCGCCGTGGGCCAGAGCGGCGACAAGCTCGAATCATACGTACTTTGCCTGCTGGCCGAAGACTTGCCCGCCGCCGAACTGGGCGCGTTGGTGGACCGCATCCAGATGGTCTCGCGCGACGCCGCCGTGGTCCGCCGCGACAAGCCGGCCATGCTGGCGCAACTGGGCCGTATCGGCGAGGAAGCCGCCGCCATCGGCGACGAAGGCAAAGAGGTTGCCGCGTTCCTCGACTGGGCCCGCACCGAAGGCTTCGAGCCGTTCGGCTACGCGTACTACCAGGTAAAACCGGGCGTGCGCGAACTGGAACGCGATGTTCCTAGCCGCATCGGCGTGCTGCAGGATACGTCGCACCCGGTCTATGGCACCTGCCTGGCCAATATCCCCGGCGATTTCGACACGCTGTCCAAGCGCGCCCACACGCTGTCCATCGTCAAGGCCGACGTGGAAGGCACGCTGCACCGCGACCAGCAGCTCGACTTCATCGGCATCCGCCACACCGACGCGCAAGGAGCGATCCTCGGCGAATACTGCTTCGTCGGTTTGTTCACCCGCGCCGCCACGTCCACGCCTTTGAACCGGCTGCCGTTCGCGCGCGGCCGCGTGGCAAAGGTGCTCAGCATCGCCGGCGTGCGCCAGGAAGGCTTCCGCGCCGAGAAGTTCATCGAAATTTTGGAGTCGCTGCCGCGCACCGAAGCGCTGGAAGCGGAGCCGCAATGGCTGGCCGAAGTGTGCGGCGCCGTGGTGTCGCTGTACAAGCAGCCGCGCACCAAGGTATTCGCGCGCCGCGACGTGTATGCCCGTCACCTGAACGTGCTGGTGTATCTGCCGCGCGAGCGTTACAGCAATAGCGTGGCGTCGTCGCTGGCGCGCACGCTGCAAACCACGTCCGGCGCCAACCACGTCAGCCTGCAAACCCTGGTGGCTGACGGTCCGCTGGCCCGCGTGTACCTGATCGCCCACGGCGCCCGTTATCCGCTCGACCTGGAAACCGACATCCAGCAACCGCTGACGGCAGTGCTGGACGGCTGGCACGACAGCTTCTCGCAACTGGCCGACACCGTGCCGAACGAACCGGTACGCGCGCACCTGCGCAAGATGTGCGCCACGCTGCCGGTCGATTACGTATCGACCACCGCACCGGCCGCCGCGTTCCACGACCTGCAAACCATCCTGCAAAACACCGATCCGTCGCGGGTGGACGTCCGTGTAGAAGCGGGCAACAACGGCACCGACGATGCCACCACCATCCGCCTGTACTCGGTGGACCGCGTGCCGTCGCTCTCGATCATCCTGCCCGCATTGCATAACGCCGGCGTGACCATCGACCGCGAACAGTCGCACTCGATCCGTCTCGACGGCCAGCGCCGTTTCGTCACCAGCCTGTCGGTCGATGCGGCCAGCGCCGCCAGCCTGGCCAAGACCGGCGTGGTGCCGGTGGCGGAAGAACTGTTCTCGGCCCTGTTCAACAACGAAGCGGAAGACGGCCGCCTGAATGGCCTGGTCATCGAAGGCGGCTTGAGCGTGCGAGAAGTGCAGCTGGTGCGTGCCTACATGAGCTACTGGCGCCAGACCGGCACCCGCTTCTCGGTGCGCTACATTGCCGAAACCCTGCGCAAGCAGCCCGCTTACGTGAAAGAGCTGGTGGACGCCTTCCTGCGCCGCTTCGATCCGTCGCTGGCCGACGCCACCCGCGCCGAGGCGCTGGAAAAAATCGCCGACATCAAGTCGCGCCTGCCGTCGATTAACCACGCCGACAGCGAAGAAGTGCTGGGCGCACTGGCCGACCTGATCGTCGCCACGCTGCGCACCAACTACTTCCAAAACGACCAGAAGGGCGACAAGATCATCTTCAAGTTCGACACCAGCAGCCTGTCGCTGGTGCCGGAACCGCGTCCGTTCCGCGAAATCTTCGTGTTCTCGCGCCGCTTCGAGGGCCTGCACCTGCGCGGCGGCCCGGTGGCCCGTGGTGGCCTGCGCTGGTCCGATCGCATGGAAGACTACCGCACCGAGGTACTGGGCCTGGTGAAGGCGCAGATGGTGAAGAATGCCGTCATCGTGCCGGCCGGCGCCAAGGGCGGCTTCGTGTGCAAGCAGATGCCGAAAGACGCCGTGCGTGAAACCATCGCGGCCGAAGGCGAAGCAGTGTACCGCCTGTTCATTTCCAGCCTGCTGGAAGTGACCGACAACCGCGTGCTCGGTAACATCGTGCCGCCTACCGACACCGTGTGCTACGACGGCGCCGACCCGTACCTGGTGGTGGCGGCCGACAAGGGCACGGCCACGTTCTCCGACATCGCCAACAGCATCGCCGTGCAGCGCGGCTTCTGGCTTGGCGACGCCTTTGCTTCGGGCGGCTCCACGGCCAAGGGCGCATTCGAAGCGGTGCAGCGCCACTTCTACGAAATGGACCACGACATCCACACCACGCCAACTTCGATGGTGGGCGTGGGCGATATGTCGGGCGACGTGTTCGGCAACGGCGCGCTGCTGTCGCGCAAACTGAAAATCGTGGCGGCCTTCGACCACCGCCATATCTTCCTCGACCCTAACCCGGACCTGGAACAGTCGTTCTTGGAGCGCGAGCGCATGTTCGCGCTGCCGCGTTCCTCGTGGGACGATTACAACAAGGAGCTGATTTCGGCGGGCGGCGGCGTGTACCCGCGCACCGTGCGTTCCGTTGCACTGTCGCCGCAAATCCGCGAGGTACTCGACATCGAGGAAACCTCGCTGCCACCGGAAGAACTGATGCACCGCATTTTGAAAGCACCGGTGGACCTGTTCTATAACGGCGGTATCGGTACGTACATCAAGGCGTCCACCGAAACCCACGCGCAGGTCAAGGACCGCGCCAACGACAATATCCGCGTCGACGGCAACCAGCTGCGTTGCAAGGTCGTTACCGAGGGCGGCAACCTGGGCGCCACCCAGGCCGGCCGCATCGAGTTCGCGCTGGCCGGCGGCCGCATCTTCACCGACGCCATCGACAACTCGGCCGGCGTCGATTGCTCGGACCACGAAGTGAACGTCAAGATGTGGCTCGACGTGGAAGTCAATGCCGGCCAGCTCAGCGAAGCGGACCGCAACCACACGCTGAATCTGATGACGGCCGATATCGAACGCCTGGTCCTGCGCGACAACACGCTGCAAACGCAGTTGCTCGTGCGCGAGGCGCAGGCGCAAACCGACGTCGGCGTGCAGGACGGTTACGCCGACCTGATCGCGTTCCTGGAAGAAGAGGGCGCGCTGTCGCGCGACCTGGAACAACTGCCCACGGTGGCCGAACTGGCGCGCCGCAAGGCCGACGGCCGTGGCCTGACCACGCCGGAACTGGCCGTGGTGATCGCCAACGTGAAAAACCGCTACAAGCGCATCTTGTCGGTGCTGCCGCTGACGGAACACAGCTGGGCCGAGTCGGTGCTCAAGCCGTACTTCCCCGAGCTGATGGTCGCTACCCGCCCGGCGCTGGCGCATCCGCTGGCCAACGCCATCCTGGCCACCGTGCTGGCCAACGAAGCGGTCAACCGCTGCGGCCCGCTGATGCTGCGCCAGCTGGCCGGCGAGCATGGCGTCGACGAGACGGACGTGATCCAGGCGTGGGGCCAGGCATGGTCCGCGCTGAACCTGGCGCCGGTATTCGCCACGCTCGATGACGATGCGCTCAAGGTGCCGCGCGCGGTGTCGATCAAGGTCGATGGCCGCACCCGCGTGCTGCAAAAAGCCGTCATCGAGGGGGCACTCACGGTGCCGGCCGACCAGCTGCGCGGCGGCGTGGAGGAACTCACGCGCCTGTTCGCCAAGCCGGAAACGCTGGCGCAACTGACGCCCGTCGATGGCTTGTCCGATGCTGAGCTGACTGCCGGCCTGCGTCCGCAATTCGTCCATGCCTGGAAGGCGGTCGAGGCGATCGAATCGGTGGCGGCGTTCGTGTTTGCGGCATTGTCGGTGCAGCGTCCGGAAGGCATGGACTTGCCGGCCTTCCTGCAAATCGGCCTGGCGCTGCGCACGCAAGTGGGCATCGACGTGCTGGAACGCGGCCTGAAACTGCCAGCCGCCAACCGCTCGCAGGAACAGTTGCGCAACTACGCGCAAAACGCACTGCGCCGTACCCAGCAACGCCTGCTGTCCAAGGTGCTGCAGCATGCGACGGGCGGCCATTCCGCGCTCGACGCGGTGGAAGTGGTAGCCAACACGCTGGGCCTGTCCGGCTATGCGCTGGCCACCGACCTGGAACAGGCGATGCTCGATGTGTGGGCGTTGTCCGAGGCGGTCAATTCCACCAACGCGGGCGCCAGCCTGCTGGCGGCGTGAACGGATGAGCGGCGCTAAACTTGCCGGCGCGGCACCGATCGCAGGGGCTGCCCAATTGCCCGCACAGTTGCCGGAAGCTGTGCGCGCGCTGGCGTCGGCCGACTTCGGCGCCGTCGCGCAGCGCTTCGGCGCTGCCGGCTTGGCGGTTGCGCAGCCGGCCGACGGCATCCTCACCATCAAAGGTGCTGGCGACCGGCCGGCGCTCCTGATTTCGGTGGGGGTGCATGGCGACGAAACGGGGCCCATCGAAATGGTGGCCTACCTGCTCGACGCCCTGTCCCACGAAGCCGGCAAGCTGGCGGTGAACCTCATGCTGTGCGTGGGGAACATCGGCGCCATCCGCGCCGGCAAGCGCTTCCTCGACGCCGATTTGAATCGCATGTTCCGCGCCGAGCGGGGCACGCTGGCCGGCACCGCCGAAGCGGCGCGCGCCGACCAGCTGATCGCCGCCACCACCGACTTTTTTGCCGATGCGGGACCGGTGCGCTGGCACCTCGACCTGCACACGGCAATCCGGCCGTCCGTGTATCCCACGTTTGCCATCGTCCCCGAGATCATCGCCGAAGAGCCGCGCCGTGCGCTGATAGCCTGGCTCGGTGTGGCCGGCATCGGCGCCGTCATCATGAATCCGGCGTCGGTGGGCACGTACAGCTACTACTCAGCCGAGCACCACGGCGCTGCCGGCACCACGGTGGAACTGGGGCGCATCGGCACGCTGGGCCAGAACGATCTGGCGCAGTTTGCCGACGCCTCGCAGGCGCTGGACGACCTGCTGCGCGGCGCGCCATCGCGCAACGCCGCGCGCCAGCCGCACATCTTCAACACGGCGCGCCAGATCATCAAGTTGAGCGACGATTTCCGCATGGCGTTCGGCAAGGAGACCCATAACTTCACGGCCATGAAGCAGGGCGAAGAAATCGCCCGCGATGGCGACACCGTCTACACGGTGCAGCACCCGGAGGAGCTGGTGGTGTTTCCCAACCCCGATGTACGGGTGGGGCTGCGCGCCGGGTTGATGGTGGTGCGCGTCGCCTGAGTTATACGAGCAGCGCCTGCACGCCGACGAGCAGCAGGCAGGCGCCGGTCGTTATCGACCACACCCGCCACGCGCTGCGGGTAGCAAACACCCACAGCACGAACAGCGTGTAGAACGCAAAACTGAGCAGGCTGGCGATCAGCACCCCTTCCGCGCGTGACACGCCGGGCAGCGCAGGCAGCGCCAGCGCCAGTGCGGTCGAGAGCAGCGCCGTCAACACGTAGCCGCCCACTCCCGCCAGCAGGAACCTGCCTGCCACTTCCCAGCGATAGCGCGCGGTCATCGTGTTCCCTGATTTTGTACGCGGTGTGCCATCACCGCCAGCAGCACTCCAAACGCCAGCGCCACCAGTTCCACCCCGGCGCGCTGCCAGTCGCCAGCCGCCGCATAGGCCAGCAGGTGCTGCCCCGTCGTTAGCCAATTCAACAGCGGCAGCGCCAAACATAGCGCCGCACCTGCCGCCAGTTGTTCTACCCATGCGCGGGAGGGGGGGCGCGCCAGCGCGTGCAGCAGCGTCAGGAGCCAGAGCCACAGGAAGGCGCGGATCTCCCACAGCGACCGTTCCGTCCACTCCACCGGCAGCAGCCGGTTGGCGTAAAAATAGCCGATGCAGGCCAGCGCGATGCCGGCAATTGCCGCCACGTTGAGCGCCTCCACCACGCGATACACACCAGCGGTGGCACGGCCGAATTCCTGCGCGCTTTTCTTGCGGCGCTTGACGCAGAACAGGATGGTCCCGGTGGCCATCATCGCGGTACCCAGCAAGCCGCTGGCGAAGTACAGCCACTTGATGCTCCAGCCGCCAAAGCGGGCCAGGTGCAGCGCCTTCAATACTTCATGGACGTCGGCGCTGGTGGTGGGGTCGTCCACGCGCGGCATCTTGACTTCCAGCACGGCGCCGGTCGCGCCATCGAAGGCCACGCTGGACTGGGTGTGGGCGATGGTTTCGGCGCGGTGGTCGTCGGCAGGGCCGAATACGCGGATAACCATGGCGGCGCGGCCCGGCTGTTCCACCATCACGCGGCGCGCGGGCCGCGCCATCAGTGTTTCGGCGTGCTGAGTCAATGCCGCCAGGTCCGGCAGCGCCACTGCGCCGGCATTACCGTCCACACGGCGGGCGGCGGACGCCTGGCCATCGAGCTCGGACTGGTAGCGCTGGTAGCCATTGGGGCCGTACACCGCCTGCAGCGGCCATGGCATATAGCTAGTGTAGAAAAATGTCAGCCCGGTGTAGACGATCATGAACAGGAACGGCAGCGCCAATACTGCCGTGGCGTTGTGCGCGTCGAGCCACGAGCGTTGTCCCTTGCCGGGCCGGAAAGTGAAAAAGTCCTGGAAGATGCGCTTGTGGACCACCACGCCCGACACCAGCGCCACCAGCATGCACATCGACGCCCAGCCCACCAGCCAGTAGCCCGGGGTGTCCGCCTGCAGCATGTAGTGGAACGACATGAAGTGGCGGCCGCCCTCGGTCTTGCGGTTTGATGCCAGCGCACCGGTGAGCGGTGCGCCGGTTGCCGGGTCCAGCGCCGCCTGGCCGCCGCCCTGCCACACCAGCAGCACCGCGCCGCCATGGTCGCCCGGCAGTTCGATGCGCCAGAAGCGCGCCTTGCCGGCGTTGGCCGCCAACTGCGCCGTGGCCGCGCGCAGCACGGCGGCGCGGTCGGCGTCGGTGGCGCGCGCGGCGGCCGGCAGCACGGGGCGCGCTTCCATCCACTGCGTGACCGGTTGGCGGAACACGGCCAATGTCCCGGTCAGGAAGATCGCGCACAGCACCCAGCCCGCAGTCAGGCCGCACCACGTGTGCAGCCACGACATCTGTTGACGGAAACCGTCTTTCATCACCGCGTGAACCTCGTGCGGATCAGAAGCTGCCGCGCAGGGTCAGCATCACGTTGCGCGGATCGCCGTAGTAACTGGCGTTCACAAAGCTCGACAGGGTGCTGTAATAACGTTTGTCGAACATGTTGTTGAAGTTGAGCGTGGCCGACCAGCGCGGATTGATCTGGTACTTGACCATCGAATTCCACACCGCGCGACCGCTTACCACTGCCGACTGCGTGCCGATGGTGCGGTAGCTCATGCTCTGGGTATTGACGCCGCCGCCCACCGTGAAGTCGCGCAGCGCGCCGTCGGGCTGGTAGGTGGTCCACAGGCGCAGCATGTGCTTGGGTGTGAAGCTGTTGAAGGCCAAGCCGCCGCTGTTCACGTCTTCCAGGTACTTGGTGCGGTTGAAGGTGTAGCCGGCGAAGATGTTCCAGCGTTTGGCCAGCTCGCCGCTCACTTCCGCATCCAGCCCCTGGCTGCGTACCTTGCCGGTGTCTGTGTAGCAGTAGTAGTCGCTGCGGCAGGTGGGGCTGGTGCTGAAGTCTTCCTGCGCACGGTTTTCCTGCTCCACGCGGAATAGCGCTACCGACGTGTTGACGCGGCCGTCGAACAGCGCGCCCTTCACGCCCACTTCGTAGTTGGCGCCCACCAGCGGCTTCAGGGCTTCGCCCGATTCCTTTTGCTCGTACTGCGGCGAGAAGATGTCCGCGTAGCTGGCGTAGGCGTTCCAGGTCGGGTTGATGGCGTAGATCAGGCCTGCGTACGGCGCCAGCTTGGCGTGTTCGCCCTGGTTGGTGGTGGAGACCGACGGCGCGCGCCCCGTGGTCACCGTGTCCCACACGGTGCGCGACCAGCCCAGGCGGCCGCCGATCACCAGCTTCAGCGGATCGGCCAGTTGCAGCCGCACGGCGGTGTACGCGCCGATCTCGCGCGACTTGCCCACCCGCGCTTCCCTCGTGGTCTGGTAAATGAAGTCGTCGGTCGGTTCCGGGAAATTCGGGTTGAAGCTGCCGATGTCGTAGGTGTAGTAGTTGCTGCTTACGCCGTAGATGGTGTCGGCTTCGGCGTACGAATACGTGACGCCGGCCACCACTTCGTGGCGGCGGCCCAGCGCGTCGAACTTGCCGGTCAGGTTCGCGTCCACGCCCGACAGCTTGTTTTCGGCGATGGTGTTCGAGGCGCGCAGCGCGCCGCGATTGGTGGCGGGGTTGATCGCCACGCCGGAGCCGGCGTACTTCATGTCGTTTTTTTCCTTCACGAACGCGGTGCTCACTTTCAGCGTCCAGTCGTCGTTGAAGTAATGCGTCAGGTCCGCAAACGCGCCCCGGTTGCTGTTTTTCTGGCGGTTCCAGGTGGCGCCCAAAAAGGTCGAACGCGGCAGCTCGAGGTCGCGACCGTTGTTGTAGCGCGGCAGACCGTTCAGGAACGGCCGGCCTTTGACTTCTTCGGAACTGAGCGCCAGGTTGATCTGGGTTTGCGGCGAGATGTCATATTCGAGCGTGGCAAACAGGGTAGGGCTGCGGCGGTCGGCATAGTCGATGAACGATTTCTTGTCTTCGTAATCGGCCACCACGCGCGCGCGCAGCTTGCCGTCATCGGTCAGCACCCGGCTGGCGTCGAGCTGCACGCCGTAGTTGTCCCACGAGCCAGCTTTTGCCACCACGGCGGTGCTATCGGTGGCCAGTGGGCGCTTGCGCACCAGGTTGACGGCGCCGCCCGGATTGCCCGCGCCTTGCAGCAGGCCGGCCGCGCCGCGCAGCACTTCCACCCTGTCGTAGAC
>Ga0308157_10008088_pt1 | contig 12054 bp, 11 predicted proteins | sample PhyBR1_FD_201035 | JGI IMG/M metagenome (GOLD analysis project Ga0308157, IMG submission 201035) | Phyllosphere microbial communities from UC Gill Tract Community Farm, Albany, California, United States - DLSLB.R1 | ecosystem: Host-associated > Plants > Phyllosphere > Unclassified | place: USA...
ATGCCTATCTCAAGGATGTGCTGACGCGGCTGCCGACCCAACGGGCCAGTGAGATCGGGCAGTTGCTGCCGCATCAGTGGGTACCGGCCTGACTTACGCAAGGTGAGTTGGGCGGACGCTTACGCTCCTACAAAGGGCAGCGCCGGCGCTGACATAAAGTGATAGGCCAAGAAAAAGCCCCGCCAGTTCGCACTTGCGGGGCTTTTTCATTCAGCCTTGGCTATCAACCATGATGAGGCTTTTGCTCATCGGCGGTTTCCAGGGCTGGCTCTCCGGCGGCTGCAGCAGCTTCCTGCGCGGCTTTGGCGGCAGCCTCGGCCTCACGTTTGCGGCGGCGAACTTCACGCGGGTCATTCGGCGCACGGCCGTTGGCCAGCATGACAGTGGCAGGCTCTACCACGGCTGGGGCCGCGACCGGCGCAGGCTCGACAACCACAGGTGCAGGCTCGGACACTACTTCTGGCTCGGCTTCGGCAACCGGGGCAGGCTGTTCGGCAGCCGGCGCAGCCTCGACCACGGTCGGGGCCTGCTCGATTTCACCGGCTTCGACAGCTGGCGCTTCTACCGGAGCTTCGACAGCCACGGCCGGCTCGACAACAGGCGCTTCTTCGACGACCGGTTGTGGCGCGACTTCGACCACTGGCTCGGCAGTTGCCTCGACCACGGCCACAGGCTCGCTGACCGGCTGCTCGACCACTGGGGCCACGGCCACTTCTTCAACCTTGGTGACAACTTCGACTTGCTCGACCTTTTCAGCCTGCTCAACCGGCTGGGCGGCTTCGCTGTTGTCGGTTGCTGCAGCGGCAACGACGTCAGCGGTGGCGAGCTCGGCCTGTTGGTTGGCCTGGGCCTCGGCATCGCTGCTGATGTTGCTGGTCGCGACAGCGGCAGTCACGGCCAGGCCGGCCGCCAGTTCAGCACCCAGCTCGGTGGCCTGGTGCTGCTGTGGCTGCTCGTCGCTGCCTTCTTCTTCGCCGTCGATCAGCTCGCCATTGGCATTGCGCTGACGTTCACGACGGTTGCTGCGGCGGCGCTGGCCACGCGAGCGGCGGCGCGGACGCTCGCCATCGGTGCCTTCCTGCTCCTCTTGCAGCTGTTCTTCGTTCGGCAGTTGCTCTTCGGCCAACTCGGCAGCCTGTTCGGCCGCTTCTTCGGCCGCGCGAGGCTGACGCTCTTCACGGGGTGGGCGCGGGGCGCGCTCTTCACGCGGAGCGCGTTCTTCACGTGGTGCCCGTTCTTCGCGCGGGGCGCGTTCTTCACGTGGTGCACGCTCCTCACGCGGGGCGCGCTCTTCACGTGGTGCACGCTCTTCACGCGGGGCGCGTTCTTCACGTGGTGCACGCTCTTCACGAGGGGCGCGTTCTTCACGTGGGGCACGCTCTTCGCGAGGGGCGCGCTCTTCACGCGGTGCACGCTCTTCACGCGGTGCACGCTCTTCACGTGGGGCGCGTTCTTCACGGGCTACACGTTCTTCACGTGGCTGGCGCTCTTCGCGTTCGGCCGGTGGTGTAGCGTCCAGCGGCTCGCGCAGTTCGCGTACGCGCTCTTCGCCACGGTTGCCGCGGCGGTCTTCGCGTGGCTGGCGTGGTGCGCGTTCTTCCCGCGGTGCCCGTTCTTCGCGTGGCTGGCGCTCGGCACGCTCTTCACGCGGCTTGCGCTCTTCGTCGCGGCGGCCATTGCGGTTGCGGCTTTGCTGACGGCCGTTGCGGCGTTCTTCGTTGCGTGGGCTGCGCTCGGCGGCCGGTTTTTCGGCGGCAGGGGCGACCGGGGCAGCGGCAGGCTCGTCCTTGCCGGCGAACAGGCTGACCAGCGACTTGACCAGGCCCTTGAACAGGCTTGGCTCCGGCGCGCTCGGCGCGGGGGCGGCAGGTGCAGGCTGCTGCTCTTCGGCGGCGGCCGGTACCGGTGCATTGGCGCGGGCCGGGGCGGTTTTCACTGCCGCCTCTTGGCGAACCAAGGTACGGGTGGCAGTCGGTTGTGGTGCTTCTTCGGTTTCGCTGGCGGCGATTTCGTAGCTGGACTGGTTGTTCAGCACTTCCGGGTTGTCGTCGCGCAGGCGCTGGACTTCGAAGTGCGGGGTTTCCAGGTGATCGTTCGGCAGGATGATGATGCGCGCACGGGTGCGCAGCTCGATCTTGGTGATGGAATTACGCTTTTCGTTGAGCAGGAACGCCGCCACCGGGATTGGCACCTGGGCACGCACTTCGGCGGTGCGGTCTTTCAGGGCTTCTTCTTCGATCAGGCGCAGGATGGCCAGCGACAGCGACTCGACGTCACGGATGATGCCGGTGCCGGAGCAACGTGGGCAGACGATGCCGCTGCTTTCACCCAGCGATGGGCGCAGGCGCTGACGGGACATTTCCAGCAGGCCAAAGCGCGAGATGCGGCCCACCTGCACGCGGGCGCGGTCGGCTTCCAGGCACTCACGCACGCGCTCTTCGACGGCGCGCTGGTTCTTGGCCGGGGTCATGTCGATGAAGTCGATGACGATCAGGCCGCCGATATCACGCAGGCGCAACTGGCGGGCGATTTCCTCGGCCGCTTCCAGGTTGGTCTGCAGGGCGGTTTCTTCGATGTCGCTGCCTTTGGTGGCGCGCGCCGAGTTGATGTCGATGGACACCAGGGCCTCGGTCGGGTCAATCACGATCGAGCCCCCGGACGGCAGGTCGACCACGCGCTGGAAGGCGGTTTCGATCTGGCTTTCGATCTGGAAGCGGTTGAACAGCGGTACGCTGTCTTCGTAGAGCTTGACCTTGCTGGCGTACTGCGGCATCACCTGGCGGATGAAGGTCAGGGCTTCTTCCTGGGCGTCGATGCTGTCGATCAATACTTCGCCGATGTCCTGGCGCAGGTAGTCGCGGATGGCGCGAATGATGACGTTGCTTTCCTGGTAGATCAGGAACGGCGCGGCGCGGTCCAGGGACGCTTCCTTGATGGCGGTCCACAGCTGCAGCAGGTAGTCCAGGTCCCACTGCATTTCTTCGCTGCTGCGGCCCAGGCCGGCGGTGCGCACGATCAGGCCCATGTCGCCCGGTACGGTCAGGCCGTTCAGGGCTTCGCGCAGTTCGTTGCGCTCTTCGCCTTCGATGCGGCGCGAGATGCCACCGGCGCGCGGGTTGTTGGGCATCAGTACCAGGTAGCGGCCAGCCAGGCTGATGAAGGTGGTGAGGGCGGCACCTTTGTTGCCACGCTCTTCCTTCTCGACCTGAACGATGACTTCCTGGCCTTCGCTGAGCACTTCCTTGATGTTCACCCGGCCTTCCGGGGTTTTCTTGAAGTATTCGCGGGAGATTTCTTTCAGCGGCAGGAAGCCGTGACGTTCGGAACCGAAGTCGACGAAGGCGGCTTCGAGGCTGGGTTCGATGCGGGTGATCTTGCCTTTGTAGATGTTGGCCTTTTTCTGCTCACGCGCGCCGGACTCGATGTCCAGGTCGTAGAGACGTTGGCCGTCCACCAGGGCTACACGCAACTCTTCGGGTTGAGTTGCGTTAATCAGCATTCTTTTCATGTTGTACCGTCGGTTTCCGGGCTGCCGGAAACGGCGTTCGGCACACACGACGTCTCATGGTCGGTGCCAAGGTGCGCAAAGGGTGGCCGGGCCACCCCCGTGTCGAGCAACGTTCGGCACCAGCCGGTTGCCCAGCCTGCCGTTGTCGCGACGACGCGTCCTGTTTGCTGCGGTGCCAACAAGGCCCCGGTGGCTTCGAATGGGTATCCGAATCAACCAAGCGGGCCTTGTGCACTCAGTCAGGAGGAGGAATCAACCGTCAGCCGTGGACGCCCGGGGGCATCTGTTCAGGACCTTATCCGCTCACCAGCCTTCAATCGGCTGCTGGCCGGACGCGGTGCTACACGGTCCGAGGGCTGTGCATCTCCACCCTGCACGTATCCCTGATAATTCGGGTGCTGCCGCGCGCTGAATCCGCAACGGGTTGCATTTTTCGCCAGCTTCGAATGGGAAGCTGACGCCATTACATGTCCAAGGCTGTTGTTTCCGGAGCATTCGCCTGGCGTTGCGTGGAAGCGACGGGGCGGGCAGAGCTACAACGAAAAGAATCGGGTAAGCAGGTGAACAACCACACTTGTCGTTTTTTTCGGTCTTCTCTACACGGCGCTGGTGGCGATTCCAGACAATTCGGTAAACTGGCGAAAACCCCGTAGGACGGCCTCGCGTCCTGGAGAATTGCGTAGGTCAGCAGCCGGCTCAGGGCCTGGTTTTGCTGGCCTGCCACTTTTGGCGGCGTTCGCGACTATAGCAGCAATGATTAAGTGCTTCAATTCCATAAAAAATTGTTATGATTCCCGCCATGACGACCAATACCCCTCCGACTTCCGGCGTACAGCTGATCGAAGTCGCGCCGGAGCTTGCCGGCCAACGCATCGACAATTTCCTCATCACGGCGCTCAAGGGCGTGCCCAAGACCCTGGTCTACCGCATCCTGCGCAAGGGTGAGGTGCGGGTCAACAAGGGCCGCGTGAAACCCGAGTACAAGATCCAGGCCGGCGATATCGTGCGGGTGCCGCCCGTCCGCCTGCCGGAGCGCGACGAGCCGGCACCGGTTGCCCAGGGGCTGTTGCAGCGCCTGGAGGCGGCCATCGTCTATGAAGACAAGGCGCTGATCGTGATGAACAAGCCCGCCGGCATCGCCGTGCATGGCGGCAGCGGCCTGAGCTTCGGCGTGATCGAGGCGCTGCGCCAGCTGCGCCCCGACGCCAAGGAGCTGGAGCTGGTGCACCGCCTGGACCGCGACACCTCCGGCCTGCTGATGATCGCCAAGAAGCGCAGCATGCTGCGCCACTTGCACGCGGCGCTGCGCGGTGATGGCGTGGACAAGCGCTACATGGCATTGGTGCGGGGCCACTGGCCCACGGCCAAGAAACAGGTCAACGCGCCCCTGCTCAAAAGCAACCTACGCTCGGGCGAGCGTATGGTCGAGGTGAACGATGAGGGCAAGGAGGCGCTGACCCTGTTCCGCGTGCTGCGTCGCTTCGGCGATTTCGCCACCATTGTCGAGGCGCGGCCGATCACCGGGCGTACCCACCAGATTCGCGTGCATACCCTGCATGCCGGGCACATGATCGCCGGCGACAACAAATACGGCGACGAAGATTTCAGTCGCGAAATTCGCGAGCTGGGTGGCAAACGCCTGTTCCTGCATGCCTACGCGCTGACCGTGCCGCTGCCGGACGGTGGCGAGCTCAAGCTTGAGGCGCCGGTGGACGAAGTCTGGGCCAAGACGGTGGAGCGGCTGAGTGCGCCGTGACGTATGAAAAAAGCTTATGAACTGCTGATCTTCGACTGGGACGGCACGCTCGCCGACTCCATCGGGCGCATCGTGGAGTCCATGAACGCGGCTGCCGTGCGTGCCGGTGAGGCGCAACGCAGTGATGATGCGATCAAGGGCATCATCGGCCTGGCCCTGGACGAGGCCATCCATACCCTGTACCCGCACCTGGAGCCCGTTCAGGTCGAAAGCTTCCGTCAGCATTACGCTGATATCTACACCGCCCTGGATCAGCAGCCTTCGCCGCTGTTCGAGGGGGTGAGCGAGTCGCTTGACGCCTTCCGCGCCGAGGGTTACCGCCTGGCGGTGGCCACCGGCAAGGCCCGTCGCGGCCTGGATCGGGTGCTCAAGGCCAACGGCTGGCAGGCGTTTTTCGACATTACCCGCGCCGCTGATGAAACCCGCGGCAAGCCGCACCCGCTGATGCTCGAGGAAATTCTCGGCCATTGTGGTGTAGAACCGCAGCGAGCGCTGATGGTCGGAGATTCTGCATTCGACCTGCAAATGGCCAGCAATGCCGGCATGCATTCGGTGGCCGTGGGCTATGGTGCCATGTCGTTACAGGCGCTGGCCGAGTTCGGCCCGCAGGTGTGCATCGAGCATTTTTCCCAGCTGCGCGAGTGGTTGGCTGGGGCCGCAATTCCACTTCCAAGGTAGGTGAGCATGGCAGACGAATGGAAAGCCCCCGAGGCCGAGCCCGGGGAGCGCGAAGAGCGCAAGAGCTGGCAACTGCTGGAAAAGACCCTGTTGGCCAGTGTGCAGGAGCAGCGCCGCTCACGGCGCTGGGGTATTTTTTTCAAGCTGCTGACCTTCGTTTACCTGTTCGGCATCCTGGCGCTGTTCTCGCCGCTGATGGATATGGACAAGGCCGCCTCGCGCGGTGCCAGCCATACCGCACTGGTCGAGGTGCGCGGCGTGATTGCCGACCAGGAGGCAGCCAGCGCAGACAATATCGTCAAGAGCCTGCGTGAGGCCTTCAAGGACAGCAAGACCAAGGCAGTGGTGATGCGCATCAACAGCCCGGGTGGCAGCCCGGTACAGGCCGGCTACGTGTACGACGAAATCCGCCGCCTGCGTGCCGAATACCCGGCCATCAAGCTGTACGCGGTGATCGCCGACCTGGGGGCGTCCGGTGCGTACTACATTGCCAGTGCCGCAGACGAGATCTACGCCGACAAGGCCAGCCTGGTGGGGTCGATCGGGGTGACGGCGGCCGGCTATGGCTTTGTCGGCACCATGGAAAAGCTGGGTGTCGAGCGCCGCGCCTACACCTCGGGTGAGCACAAGGCGTTCCTTGATCCGTTCTCGCCGGAAAAGCCCGAGGAGACGCGGTTCTGGCAAGGGGTGCTGGACACCACGCACAACCAGTTCATCGCCATGGTCAAGCAGGGCCGTGGCGAGCGCCTGAAAGACAAGGAGCACCCGGAGCTGTTCAGTGGCCTGGTGTGGTCGGGTGAGCAGGCCAAGGCGCTGGGGCTGGTGGATGGGCTGGGCAGTGCCAGCTATGTGGCCCGCGAGATCGTGGGCGAGAAGGAGCTGGTGGACTTCACCGTGCAGGAATCGCCGTTTGACCGCTTCTCCAAGCGGGTCGGGGCCAGTGTGGCTGAGCACCTGGCCATGTGGATGGGCTTCCAGGGGCCACAGCTGCGCTGATAGCCTGTTCAGGCCCCATCGCCGGCAAGCCGGCTCCCACAGGCGCCCCACAGTTCTCAAAACTTGTGCAGTATCTGTGGGAGCCGGCTTGCCGGCGATGGGGCGCAAAGCGGCCCCAGGCCCTCAAGGAATCACCACCCCTTCCTTGGTCAGCATGTCCACCAGCCGAATCAACGGTAGCCCGATCAGGCTGGTGGCGTCGCAGCCATGGGTACTCTGAAACAAACTCACCCCCAACCCCTCCGCCTTGAAGCTGCCAGCGCAGTCCAGCGGCTGCTCCGCCGCTACATAGCGCTCCACCTGCTCCCGGCTCAGTTCGCGCAAGGTCACGGTAAACGGTACGCAATCGACCTGGCATTGCCCGGTGGCGCTGTTGAGCAGCGCCAGCCCGGTCAGGAAGCTCACCTGCTGCCCGCTGCACGCCAGCAATTGCTCGCAAGCGCGCTCGAAGGTATGTGGCTTGCCCAGCACCTGTTCGCCCAGTACGGCCACTTGGTCCGAGCCGATGATCAGGTGCCCGGGGTGGTTGCCCGCCAGTGTCTCGGCCTTCTGCCTGGCCAGGCGCCGCACCAGCTTTGACGCCGGCTCGTCGACCTGGCGCTGCTCGTCTATGTCGGGGCTTGCCCAGGTGAAAGGCAGCTGCAGGCGGGCAAGCAGTTCGCGGCGATAGGCAGAGCTGGAAGCCAGTAACAGAGGAAGCATGGTAGACTCCTGATTCAGTTGAACAAATTCTATCACGCACGATGCCGCCTAATTTCCTTTGACAGGGGCGGGGGGCATCCCTATTATGCTGCGCCTATGTTGAATGACCCGATTCCACCTCACGTTGACCCGCGCAAATTAGCCGATCGTGGCGTAACCCTTAACGGTTCGCTGCAGCTCGCTGATTTGGAAAGACTCTGCGACCCGCTTTCCGACAATGTCGGTACGGTGCAGGCGAAGTTCGATTTTGAACGAGATGAACAGCACGTGGTGGTTATCCACAGCGAGCTGGACGTCGAAGTCAAAATGGTTTGCCAGCGTTGTCTTGAGCTGGTCACCCTGCCGATCCATAGCGAATGCACTTACGCTGTGGTGAAGGAGGGTGCGAATACCCAGTCGTTGCCGAAAGGCTATGACGTGCTGGAACTGGGCGAAGATCCTTTGGATCTGCAGGCATTGATCGAGGAGGAGCTTCTGCTCGCCCTGCCAATCGTGCCTGCTCATCATCCGGAAGAATGCCAGCAGCCGGCGGGCGCAGACGAGCCCGAATCGAGCAAGGACGAGGTATCGCGGTCCAACCCGTTCAGTGTTTTGGCGCAGTTAAAGCGTGACCCAAACGTTTAGGAGTTAATCAATTATGGCTGTTCAGCAGAACAAAAAATCCCGCTCTGCCCGTGACATGCGCCGTTCGCACGACGCTCTGTCGGAAAACGCGCTGTCGGTAGACAAGTCCACCGGTGAAGTACACCTGCGCCACCACGTTTCGCCAGAAGGCGTATACCGTGGTCGCAAAGTGGTCGACAAGGGCGCTGACGAGTAATCCTTGTCCGCTCAGGTCATCGCGATCGACGCAATGGGCGGGGACTTCGGTCCCCGCAGCATTGTTCAGGCTAGCATTGCCTGCCTTTCCGCTACCCCCTCGTTACACCTGACCCTCGTCGGTCAACCCTCCCTCCTGGAAGATCTTGTCAGCGGCCTTGCGGCTGCGGATCGCGCGCGCCTGCAAATCGTCGCCGCCAGTGAAGTGGTCGGCATGGACGAGCGGCCATCCCAGGTGCTGCGTGGCAAGCCGGACTCGTCCATGCGCATCGCCCTTGAACTGGTGCGTGATGGCAAGGCTCAGGCCTGCGTCAGTGCCGGCAATACCGGCGCGCTGATGGCGTTGTCACGCTTCGTGCTCAAGACTCTGCCGGGTATCGATCGCCCGGCCATGGTGGCGGCGATCCCGACCCAGGCCGGTTACTGCCAGTTGCTCGACCTGGGTGCCAATGTCGATTGCAGTGCCGAAAACCTGTACCAGTTCGCCGTGATGGGGTCGGTGGCCGCCCAGGCCCTGGGTGTTCATCGCCCGCGCGTGGCGTTGCTGAACATCGGTACCGAGGACATCAAGGGCAACCAGCAGGTCAAGCTGGCGGCAAGCCTGTTGCACAATGCCCGCGGGCTCAACTATGTGGGCTTTGTCGAAGGTGACGGGCTGTACCGTGGCGAGGCTGATGTGGTGGTGTGCGACGGCTTTGTTGGCAATATCCTGCTCAAGTCCAGCGAGGGTCTGGCCACCATGATCGGTGCGCGGATCGAGCAATTGTTCAAGGGTGGCTTGCTGGCGCGGGCTGCTGGAGCGGTGGCCATGCCCCTGCTCAAGCGTCTGCAGGCCGACCTGGCCCCGGCCCGGCACAATGGCGCGAGCTTCCTGGGTTTGCAGGGTATCGTCATCAAGAGCCATGGCTCCGCGGGCGTTCAGGGGTTCCAGAGTGCCATCCAGCGGGCGTTGATCGAGATTCAGGAGAATCTGCCGCAGCGTTTGCACGGGCGTTTGGAGGACCTGCTGCTTTAGCCTGCGACGGGGCCCGAGCAGGCAAACAAAGACCTTAGGCATATCACCGATGAAGTGCTTAAATGTGACCGCTTGGTCTGCGTCTTCATCCAAGCTTTCAGATTCCGCGCCTGGCCCAAGGCCTGGCGTACCCTATCCGACGACAAGATCATAAGGGCTTGTTCAATGTCTGCATCTCTCGCATTCGTCTTTCCCGGTCAAGGTTCCCAGTCGCTGGGCATGCTCGCCGAGCTCGGCGCCGAGAAGCCAGTGATCATCGAAACCTTCAAGGAAGCTTCTGAAGCACTCGGTTACGACCTGTGGAAGCTGGTCCAGGAAGGTCCGGAAGAGCAACTCAACCAGACCGACAAGACGCAGCCGGCGATCCTCACCGCGTCCATCGCGCTGTGGCGTCTGTGGCTGGAAGAGGGCGGTGCCACGCCAGCTTTCGTGTCCGGTCACAGCCTGGGTGAGTACAGCGCCCTGGTCGCTGCCGGCAGCATCAGCCTGAAAGACGCTGTGCGCCTGGTCGAGCGCCGTGGCCAGCTGATGCAGGAAGCGGTACCTGCCGGGCACGGGGCCATGGCCGCCATTCTCGGCCTGGACGACGCTGTGGTCGTGGAGCTGTGCGCCGAAGCGGCTGAAGACCAAGTGGTCAGTGCCGTCAACTTCAACTCGCCAGGGCAGGTGGTCATCGCCGGCGACAAGGCGGCGGTCGACCGCGCCATGGAGCTGTGCAAGGCCAAAGGCGCCAAGCGCGCCCTGCCGCTGGCTGTCAGCGTGCCTTCGCACTGCGCCCTGATGAAGCCAGCTGCCGAGCGCTTTGCCGATGCGGTCAACGCCATCGAGTGGAAGGCCCCGCAGATTCCGGTGGTTCAGAACGTCACCGCCGCCATCGCGGCCGACCTCGATGCCCTCAAGCAGGACCTGCTGGCGCAGCTGTACCAGCCGGTACGCTGGGTTGAGTGCGTGCAGGCCCTGGCGGCCAATGGTGCAGTCAATCTGGTCGAGTGCGGCCCGGGCAAAGTGCTGGCTGGCCTGAACAAGCGTTGCGCCGATGGCGTGACCACTTACAACCTCAATACCCCTGACGCCGTTGCCGCCACCCGCGCGGCACTGGCCTGAATTGGAGAAGCTTGCATGAGCCTGCAAGGTAAAGTTGCACTGGTCACTGGCGCCAGCCGTGGCATTGGCCAGGCCATCGCCCTGGAACTGGGCCGCCAGGGCGCAACCGTGATTGGTACCGCCACTTCGGCCTCCGGCGCCGAGCGTATCGCCGCCACCCTGAAAGAGCACGGTATTACCGGCACCGGCATGGAATTGAACGTGACCAGCGCCGAGTCGGTGGAAGCGGTACTGGCTGCCATTGGTGAGCAGTTCGGCGCCCCGGCCATTCTGGTCAACAACGCCGGCATCACCCGCGACAACCTCATGCTGCGCATGAAAGACGACGAATGGTTCGACGTGATCGACACCAACCTGAACAGCCTCTACCGTCTGTCCAAGGGCGTGCTGCGTGGCATGACCAAGGCCCGTTGGGGTCGTATCATCAGCATCGGCTCGGTCGTCGGTGCCATGGGTAACGCTGGCCAGGCCAACTATGCAGCTGCCAAGGCCGGGCTGGAAGGCTTCAGCCGCGCCCTGGCGCGTGAAGTCGGTTCGCGTGGCATTACCGTCAACTCGGTGACCCCTGGTTTCATCGATACCGACATGACCCGCGAACTGCCTGAAGCGCAGCGCGAAGCCCTGCAAACCCAGATTCCACTGGGCCGCCTGGGGCAGGCCGACGAAATTGCCAAGGTGGTTTCGTTCCTGGCTTCGGACGGTGCAGCCTATGTAACCGGTGCAACCGTGCCGGTCAACGGCGGGATGTACATGTAACCCTGCAACTCAATGTGACGGATTTCGTAAAAAAAGAGTCATACTGCGAGCCTAAAATCCGTTATAAAGCTGCAATCAGATTCCAGGCAGCGGGTACGGCGACTAGCCTGAAGGCAGGTTCAGCTTGAAAAGCGAACGTCTTTCTATAAAATTAGCCACCGGCCAGCTGCCTGCATATATCCATTAGGAGTGAAAACTAGGTATGAGCACCATCGAAGAACGCGTCAAGAAAATCGTCGCCGAGCAACTGGGCGTCAAGGAAGAAGAAGTGGCTCCTGAGAAGTCCTTCGTCGATGACCTGGGTGCCGATTCGCTTGACACCGTTGAACTGGTGATGGCTCTGGAAGAGGAATTCGAGACCGAAATCCCTGACGAAGAAGCCGAGAAGATCACTACCGTTCAAGCTGCTATCGACTACGTCAAGAACCACCAGGCTTAAGACGTTACCGTCGACGCTACTTGTCGGGGAAAACCGCACTGCCTTCGCTGGCGTGCGGTTTTTTCTTTGCGAGCGCCGCGTATTGTTCAGGCCGCCTCGTTCACCGCGCATCAAGAGCCTGTTGCCATTTCATTCCAGCGCTTGAATGCAATGCCAAGAGACTCTGTTATTAGAAAAGGAGAGTACTGTGTCGCGTAGACGCGTCGTGGTCACCGGTATGGGTATGCTGTCGCCACTGGGTACCGATGTACCGAGCACCTGGCAGGGCATTCTGGCTGGCC
>Ga0308157_10008090_pt1 | contig 12052 bp, 9 predicted proteins | sample PhyBR1_FD_201035 | JGI IMG/M metagenome (GOLD analysis project Ga0308157, IMG submission 201035) | Phyllosphere microbial communities from UC Gill Tract Community Farm, Albany, California, United States - DLSLB.R1 | ecosystem: Host-associated > Plants > Phyllosphere > Unclassified | place: USA...
GGCCATGTACTTGGCGAACGGCACGCCGTCCTTGGTCGACTGGCGGATGGTTTCGTCGTACAGGATCGCGCCGGAGATGTGCTCGTTGAGGTTCGGCGTGGTCAGCAGCAGCTCGCGGTAGGCACGACGGTTTTCTTCCGTGTTCTCGATGCCGACGCTTGCGAAGCGCTTGGCAATCGTGCCGGTGGATTCGTCAATGGCGATGATGCCCTTGCCCGGGGCGACCATTGCCTGGGCGGTTTCAGCCAGCAGTTCGATGCTCATGAGGTTCCTGTAACAGGGTGCGGGAAAACCCGGATTATAGCCCGGCCCGCTCACCGGCTGGCTGCCCGCGAGGTCTGGAACCGGTTTCAGCCTGTCATGTCAGGACAAAACCTGTCCGCTCCGATCAGAGGATGACCGGAGCGGTGGCTTGTTGCTGGCGTCGCTTACAGGTCGCCCAGGCCGCTGGCGCGGCCGTCGTTGCCCACTTCCAGCAAGCGCAGGGTGTTGGTGGCGCCGTGGGTTTCCATGTGCTCGCCACTGGTGAACACCACGCGATCACCCGCTTCCAGCAGGTTGGATTCAACCAGCAGACGGATGCTGCCGCGCGCGGCTTCACGCGGGGTGAAACCACGGCTGTCGAAGTTGATCGGGAACACGTCACGCATCAGTGCCATCTGCCGGCGAGCACCGTCATGGCGGGTGACCGCGTAGATCGGCGACTTGGCACGGAAGCGCGACAGGTAGCGGGCAGTGCCACCGGATTCGGTCATCGCCACGATGGCGCGCACGCCCACGTGCTGGGCCAGGAACATGGTGCCCATGGCGATCGCCTGGTCGGCGCGCTCCAGGTTGCGCGGAGAAGCGTTGAAGTCGGTCTCGGTCTGGAACTGGCGCTCGGCACCCAGGCAGATACGGGCCATCGCCTCGACCGCCTTGACCGGATAGGCACCGGCCGCGGTTTCAGCCGACAGCATCACCGCATCGGTACCGTCGATGACCGAGTTGGCCACGTCCAGCACTTCAGCGCGGGTCGGGATCGGGCTTTCGACCATCGACTGCAGCATCTGGGTGGCGGTGATGACCACCTTGTTCTGCGCCAACGAGGCCTTGATGATCTTCTTCTGCAGGCCCGGCAGCTCGGCGTCGCCGATTTCCACGCCCAGGTCGCCACGCGCCACCATCACCACATCGCTGGCGTCGACGATCTCTTCCAGGTTCTCGATGGCTTCGGTGCGTTCGATCTTGGACACCAGCGCGGCGTAGCAGCCATGCGACTCGGCGATCTCGCGTGCATCATTCATATCCTGCGCGTTACGGCAGAACGAGACGGCGATGAAGTCGACGCCGATCTTGGCAACGATGCCGATCAGCTCTTTATCGCGCTCGGTCAGCGCGCCCAGCGACAGACCGCCGCCCTGCTTGTTCAAACCCTTGCGGTCGGACAGCACACCGTCGTTGAGCACGGTGTTGATGATGCGCTCACCTTGCACTTCAACTACCTGCAACTGCATCAGGCCGTCGTCGAGCAGCAGCACGTCACCCGGGGCCACGTCCTGCGGCAGGCCGAGGTAGCTGACGCCAACCTGGTTGGTATCACCGGCGGGTGCCGAGGTGCTGGCGATCAGGTCGAAGCGGTCGCCGGCCTTCAGCGAAATCTTGCCCTCGGCAAAACGCTCAATGCGGATCTTCGGGCCCGGCAGGTCGGCCAGGATGCCGACTTCCACGCCCACGCGCTGGGCGGCGGCACGGACATCAGCGGCACGCTTGGCCTGGCCGGACGGATCGCCGTGGGAGAAGTTCAAACGCACGACGTTGACACCGGCTCGGAACAGATCGTCCAGCACGCCCGGCGCGTCAGTTGCCGGCCCGAGGGTGGCGAGGATCTTGGTGCGGCGCTGACGTTCAATCATTGTGCGTGGTCTCCCTTGTAGACCGCCGAAAGTAGCACATCCATTGCATGACAACGATGTCGCATACGATTTCATACGACACTTTCTGCTGTGTCCCAAAGACAGGCCGGACAGCCTGTTTGGACATACCGTACGGTATGACAACGCGGGACCTATAGCTGGCTTGCATAGGTCAATAAGCAGGGGAGATAGCTCATCACGCGAATGTTGCTGCTGCGTGTTGGATTGAAGAAAAATCGTGCTGCTTTGCAGCAGGAAAAGTTGGCAGCGGAGACATGCCGAGGACATCGGGCGACAAGTGGTACGAGCACGGTACGAGCGCTGGCGGCTTTTCCCGGAACCCCTTCAGATCGTCATTCCCGCGCAGGCGGGAATCGCCCTTGGCCCTTGGCTCTCGCTACACACAACAACATCCAAAGCAAAGTCAAAAGCCAAGAGCGATTCCCGCCTGCGCGGGAATGACGGATCAATTTTTCCTGTGCAGTGAAAGCATGGAGGCTCCGGCTACCAAAGCCTCAAAACACCCGCCGCATCAATCAACCGCGCAACACCGCTGCCAACTCGTCCGGCGTAGCCACCACCGCCCCAGCCCCGGCAGCCTGCAACTCTTCGCGACCACCAAAGCCCCACAGCACGCCGACATTGCGCATGCCGTGGTGACGCGCGCCTTCGATGTCCATGCGGCGGTCGCCGATCATCCAGCACTGCGGCGCCTGCAACTGCAGACGCTGCAAGGCCTCGGCGATCAACTCCGGCTTGTGGCTGCGTGAGCCATCTTCGGTCGCGCCGATGATGTCCTCGAAGCAGCCACCAAACGGCAGATGCTCGACGATGCGCCGTGCATGCGGTTCGTTCTTGGCGGTGACCACGGCCAGCCGATGACCGGCCGCGTGCAGGCCCTGCACGACATCACCGATACCGGCGTAGATGTCGTGCTCCTTCCAGCCATGCTCATCGAAACGCTCGCGGTACAACTCCACCGCCCGCTCAACGCGCAGGGCGTCGCCAAACAAGGGCGTGAAGCTGGTGCGCAGCGCCGGGCCGATCCACTTGCGCAGCTCGGCATCGCCCGGCACCGGATGCTCCATCTGTTCCAGTGCAAAGGCCACGCAGCGGGTGATGCCGACGGCCGAATCGATCAGCGTGCCATCGAGATCGAAGAAGAAGACATCGCGGCTCACTGGCCGCGAGCCTCCAGCGCTGCAACCGCCGGCAAGGTCTTGCCTTCCAGGAACTCCAGGAACGCGCCGCCACCGGTGGAGATGTAGCTCACCTGCTTGGCGATGCCGTACTTGTCGACCGCGGCCAGGGTGTCGCCACCGCCGGCAATCGAGAACGCATTGGAACTGGCGATGGCCTTGGCCAGCGCTTCAGTACCCTTGCCGAACGCGTCGAACTCGAACACGCCAACCGGGCCGTTCCAGACCACGGTGCCGGCCTTGGCGATCAGTTCGGCGTACTGGACGGCAGTCTGCGGGCCGATATCAAGAATCATGTCATCGGCGCCGACCGCATCGACCGCCTTGACCGTGGCCGGGGCATCGGCGGCGAACGCCGAAGCAACCACCACGTCGATCGGCAGCGGGATCTCGGCACCGCGTGCCTTGGCATCGGCATCGATCTTGCGCGCGGTGTCGAGCAGGTCGTTCTCGACCAGCGACTTGCCGACACCGTGGCCTTCGGCAGCAATGAAGGTATTGGCGATGCCACCACCGACGATCAACTGGTCGACCTTGCTGACCAGGCTGGACAGCAGCTCCAGCTTGGTCGAGACCTTGGAGCCGGCCACGATCGCCAGCAGCGGGCGTGCCGGGTTAGCCAGCGCCTTGTCCAGCGCGTCGAGCTCGGCCATCAGCAGCGGGCCGCCAGCAGCAACCGGAGCGAAACGGATCACGCCATGGGTCGAGGCCTGCGCGCGGTGCGCGGTGCCGAAGGCATCCATCACGAACACGTCGCACAACGCGGCGTACTTCTGCGACAGCGCCTCGTCGTCCTTGCCCTCACCCACGTTCATGCGGCAGTTTTCCAGCAGCACGATCTGACCCGGGGCCACGGCTACGCCGTCCACCCAGTCCTTGACCAGCGGGACATCCACGCCCAGCAGCTCGGACAGGCGTTTGGCCACCGGCGCCAGCGAATCGGCCTCGCTCCACACGCCTTCCTTGGGACGGCCCAGGTGCGAGGTCACCAATACAGCGGCGCCCTTCTCCAGTGCCAGCTTCAGGGTCGGCAGCGAGGCGGTGATGCGCTGTTCGGAGGTGATCTTGCCGTTCTCGTCGATCGGCACGTTCAGATCCTGGCGGATCAGCACGCGCTTGCCGGAAAGGTCGAGGTCGGTCATGCGAACGATGGACATGGCAGGATCAGCTCCGCAAAGATGGGGGAAACCGCAATTCTCGCCCGCCCTGCCGACCGGGGCAAACCTTGAGTGAAATGGATGTCACCTCGCCTGCCGCAACCAGAACTGTCCAGCCCCCGTCTGCGTCTGCGCGAAGTCCGTGATAGCGACGCGGCGGCACTGTTCGCCATCCATAGCGATGCACGAGTGATGCGCTACTGGAGCTACCCGGCCTGGACCGAACTGGCGCAGGCCGAACAGAAGATCGCCGACATCCAGCGCCAGCGCCGCGAACTGGACGTGCTGGTCTGGGCCATTGCCGACGCGGACAGCGACCTGTTGATAGGCAGCAGCGCCATCTTCTACATGGACCTGGCACAGGCACGTGCCGAGGTAGGTTACAGCCTGCATCCAGACTGGCAGGGCCGCGGCCTGGCCAGCGAAGCCCTGCAGCTGGTACTTGGCTATGTGTTCAACGAATTGGGGCTGCGCCGTATCGAGGCTGACATCGACCCCCGTAACTTGCCCTCCTGTCGCCTAGTCGAAAGGTTCGGCTTCGTCCGCGAAGGCCTGCTCCGCGAACGCTGGCATGTAAACGGCGAGACATGCGACAGCGCCATCTACGGCCTGCTGCGCCAGGACTTCAAACTGTAGAGCCGAGCCCTGCCCGGCCGAAGCCTTACCGCGGCGCAATCAGCATTGCCGTGAATGCCCCTGCCGAGCAGGGCTCAGCACTGCACGTTCACAACGGCAAGCGATGCACGATGAAATTGACGACGTTTTCCATCGCGCCCGGATCAACATTGTTCAAGCCGATCATCACGTAGCCTGACTCCGGCAGCACCACCAACGCGGCATTCGCACCCGGCGCACTACCGTCGTGATCGTGTTGCCGTTCCACGCCGTGCCCGCTGACCATGAAACCATAGCCGTACCAGCCCTTGTTGTTCTGGGGCGATGTCGCCATCGCCTGCCAGCCGGGTTCGCCGCTGTTGTAGGCAGCGAGCCATTGCTTGAACACCTGCGCGGCGGTGTCCGGGCGCACGAACTCCTGCGCCCATGCACATGCCGGCAAGCCGAACATCAGCACGACGAGCAACTACCTCAAGCCCATCCGCCCACAAGACACAGCCAGAAAGCAGGTACACGACGGTTACCGACAGACAATTGCGAGCAGCGCTGCAGCCCACGCCACGGCCAATCCAGCCGCATGCTCAGGGCTGGCCACCGCCCGCCCGACTGCTGCGCATCAGGCTCAAGGCAAAACCGGTCACCGCCAACGCCCCCAGCAACAGCACGATCCACAACACGATGTTCTTCCAATCGCGTGGCACCGGCTCCGGCCGATATGCCGCTTCACCCGCGCGCTCGCCACCGGCACCCAACCTTGCAGCCACCGGCTGCCATTGCGAGCCGTTGCGCGCGCGCAGTGCCGCCAGCATCGGATCCAGTGCTGCCTGCGCCTTGGCTTCACCTGCACTACCGGCAACCAGCAGGTAAGGCGGTTTGCCTTGCGCCAGGAACACGACACTGCCCGGTCGGTACCCCAGCCGCAACACCGGCGGTGCAGCAGGTACAGCGCCCGGCTCAGCCTGCAATCGCCATTGCCGGTCATCGACGATGCCGGACGTCTCCAACGGCGGCGAACGCTGCTGCTGGCCGGCTTCGCTGAGGTTCCAGGCGTTCCAGCCACTGGTAAGCACCTGCCAGCCTGGTTCGCCATCTTCTGCACGGACACGCTGTTGGTCACGACTCGACACGGTCCAGCTCACCGCACTGTTGGCCGGCATCACCACATCAAGACGCTGCATGGGAAAGCGCCCATGCAGCCGATAGAGGTAGCCATCCTTGGGATTGCCACCTGCAGCTGCAGTCAATTCCTGCCACTGCCAATCCCCCGCCTCCACCGCGTCGGCAAATTCCCCGCGCAGACCCTGCAACTGCGGTGCGCCATTGCGCTGCAGCGGCACCAGCCGCAGATAGCGCAAGCCGCGCGCCTCCACCTTGATGCCGTTGCTGCGCAGTTCGTTGCCCTGGTTGCGCAACTGCACCAAGCGCACCTCCGGGTCCAACACCTGCCAACCGCGCAGGTCATCACTACCTTCCAGCCGGTATCCAAGATCCAGCGACGCCGTACTGTCGCTCCAGTCCACCAGCAACCTGCGCAGCTCGCCGGCATCCTCACCCAGATCGATCAACCAGACCGGATCGGCGGCACTGGAAGCCGCGCTGGTCCCCACCAAGTTGCGGATCGACACAACCTTGCCAGCGGGATCGCGCTGCACCACCACGCTCAGATCATCATCGCCGGCAGCACTGGCTGCCGGCAGTGCGAACCACTGCAGCGCCGCCGTGCGCAACGCCCCGCCAAGCGGCGTGGCCGCCGCATACACCGCGCTTGCCACCGGCACACCGTCGGCATCGATCACCCTGACATCGCGCAGATCGCGCCAATACGCCGCCTGGTACACCTGCGCATCCAGTGGCACGGTATAGGCTCCGGCATCGGGCTGTGACAGCTGCAACGGCCACTGTCGTGCGAAATCGGCATTGGCCTGCGCTGTCAGCGGCAGCAAGGTCAGTAACAGCAGGCGCTTGATCATGCGGGTGTTTCCTCGTTGTTGATTGCAGCGGTCCGGCGTGGTGGCGCGGGTGCCAGCCAACCCACCAGCGTGCACAGCAAGCCGTAGGCGATGAACGCGCCGATACCCAGCAGGTCACCCAGGTTACCGCGATCAATCAGCAGCAGCTTGGCCAACACCACGCTCATCAGGATGGCACCAGCAAGCCACAGCCCCCACTGGCCACGACGCGAGCCGGCGATCCAGCCGATCACACCCAGCAGGCTCCAGACCACGGTCAGGCTGGTCTGCGCCAACTTGCTGCCAAGCAGGCTGTCGCTCCACGGCACATCGCCCCAGTGATGCACGGCACGCAACGTCATCACCGTCACCAATACCAGCGCGGCCACTGCCGTGCCCACCAATTGCATCGGCAACGCTGCCGCGCCCGCATTCTGGCGCAGGCGCATCGCCAGCAGGGCAAGCACGGCGATCTCGGCCAGCTCCAGCGGGTTCAACACAACAATCCATGGCAACGGCGCAGCCGAGCCGGAGCTGGTCAGCGACGCAAGCCACCACAAGCCAAGTGCCGCGAATACGGCGATCTGCAAGGCCTTGCGATAGCCATCAAACGTTGCGCCCAAGGGCTGCGACAACCACGCCCAGCGGTACATGGACAACACCGCCAGCAACAGCCACGGTAGTGCCAGCAGCATGCCAACCCAGCCTTCGGCCAGCGCGAAGCGGTCGCCGATATGCCAGGCCAACAACGACAGTACGGTCGGCCACAGCAACCACCAGGCCAACTGCGCCAAACCAGCGACCGTACCGCTGCCAGCGCGCAGGCACATCAGGCTGCGCACACCCAGAACGGCGAACACTGCCCACGCCACCGCGCCGTAACCGGCGAATGGCTGCCCGTATTCGGACACTTGCAGGAAGGCCACCGGGAAAGCCATCACCAGTGCACCCAGCGTGGTCAAGGACAGTGCCAGCGCCGGTGCGCGACGCTGCACTTCCGCGGCCAGCCAACCGGTCACACCAAGCAGTAGCAAGACCGCATGCAGACGACTGCCGACCTCGACGAAATCACCAATCTCCATGATCACGTTGCCCATCCACCAGGCCAATGCCCACAGATAGGCCACCGTCGCCACCTGCTGATTACCCGCACGTCGGTACCACCATGCGGTGGCGAAGCCGGCCACGGCGATCAGCAGGGCGCCCATGAAGGCCGCGTTGGCGATGGCAATGGTCGCGCTGGATTGGCTACCCGAGACACCAATCGCCAATGCCGCCGCAGCAGCCAATTGCAGGCCCAAGCCGGTCCAGCGTGCCAAGCGACGCTCCTGGGTCAGGCCCAGCCAGACCAGACCCGCGCCTTCCAGCGCGAACACCGATGCGGTTGCCTTGGCCGACAACGCCAGCGGTACCGCCAAGGTGGCAAAGCCCACGGCGAGAATGGCGTAGCCGCGGGCCAGCACATTCATGCGCTCGTTGTTGATCAGCGCGCGTGCCAGCACCGCGTACAGCGCGGCCACACCCAGTGCGCAGAATGCCAACGGCATGCGCTCACCCTGCAGCAAGGCCGCCTGCAATGAGAATGCGACCAGCGGCGTGCCGAACAGCAGGCAGCCATCGATGCGCGCACTGCCTTCGCTACTGGCCTTGCGGGCATACAGCAAGGGCAGCAGCAGGTAGAACACGAAGAACAACACCAGGAACGGCTCGGTGCTGCTGAAATTGGCTGGCACGTACTTCAACACGCCCCAGGCGGTACCAATGCCCCAGGTGAAGACAAACCCCAACAGGTTGAGGATGCGCCACGGCCGCACCCAGGCGATGGCGAAGATGCCCGCGTTGAGCAATGCGTAATACGAGAACAGGGCGACGTGGTTGCCGCTGCCGTCAGACAGCCAGATCGGCGCCATGAAGCCGGCCAGCACACCGAGGATGGCCAGGGTCCTGCTCTCCTGCAGCACCGCCATCACCGACAGGCCGGCAATCAGCACCACGCTCAATGCGAAGGCAGCACCCGTGCCGATCATTCCGTAGTTCTTGCAGGCGGAAAATACCACCAGCAACAGGATGCCGATCATGCCGCCCTGCATCGCCAGGGCGAAGCTGCGATGGCTTTCGCGCTTGCGCCAGGCGAATACCAACCCGGCCAATGCAGCTGCACTGATGCCAGCCAGCTTCAGGCTGACCGGCACGGTGAACCAGCCCTGGTCAGTGGCGTACTTGAGCAACGCCGCCACGCCCGCCAGGAGCACCAGCATGCCGACCTTGACCGGCACATTGCCGCTGGTCAGCCATTGCTTGGCATAGGCGACTGCGCGTTCGATGAAATTGGGTTCGGCCGGTTGGGCGGGCTCGGCTGGTGTCCATGTCTGCTGCGGGGCCGGCTCACGGCGCTCGGGCACCGGGCGGCGAGGTGCGCTCGCCAGCGGGTCGAGCGGATCAAGCCTGGGCGGCAAGGGTGGAGGCGCCGGCGCCGCAGCCACAGGCTCTGGCACGGACACCGGCGGGGCGGCCACCGCTGGCTGAGCATTGGAATCAGCCGGATCGGCCTCCGGCTCCATCCAGGCATAGGGCTGGACTGCCTCGCCTCGCTGCTGCCTTTCGGCTCCGGTGTCGCCAGCAGCCAAACGCTCTTCCAGCGCGGCCACGCGGCGCTTCAGCGAAGACACCGATACCAAGGCCGCCACCAGCAACACCGGCATCGCCAGCGCGGCCAGTACCAGCAGCACTATCAACAACACCCAACCCTCGTCCATGGATCATCCTTGTGCACCTGAACGTGCTGCATCACCTTATCCGCGCCACCTGAAAACGCAAGGTGCGCCCAGTCAGCTTCAGCCGAGCCCCTGTGGCGCAATGCTGTTGGCCGAAGCATTCAGGCCACCTTGAGCCCACACAGACCGCCTTTTGTAGGAGCGGCGTAAGCCGACACATCCTCAGATGGCATGTATACCGAAGGCTTCAGGATCTTCAGCTTCGCGGCCTACGCCGCTCCTGCAGAACGATGCTCGCGCAACACTGGTATCGGCTTGGTGGTCGGGTGGTGATTGGACAGCATCAGCCTTGCAGCTCGGCGTCCTCGGCATCGCGCTGGCGATCATCGAAGTCAGAACGGGCCTGATCCATCTGCGGCTGGTGTGCCCAGGCCCACTGCAGCAAAGCATCCACCGGCTGAAGCAGTGATTGCCCCAATCCGGTCAACGCGTAATCGACCTGCGGCGGCACGGTCGGGTAGACACGGCGGCTGACCAGCCCATCCCGTTCCAGGCCCCGCAACGTCCGCGTCAACATGCGCGGCGACACGCTACTCAATTCACGTCGCAACTGATTGAAGCGGCGCGGTTGTTCGCGCAGTGCGATTACCGCCAGCAGACTCCATTTCTCGCCGACACGGTCCAGCAGCAAGCGTACCTGCTGGCAGTACGCAGCGTCCTCAGCCGCCGCCGACCCGGTATCACCGGTGTGAGTTACTGCCATCGGCGTGCCTCCTTGTGGTGTAGAACCGCGCACCCATCAATAGAGCATGTCGACGCGGGGCAACGCCAGCCCAGCACCGCCCCCCCTTCCAAGGAGCCGCCAATGTCCAACCTGATCCTCCGCAATGAACCGCTGGGAAACCCCTGGCCGGGCACCGATCCCTTCCTGTTCTGCGCCCATCACCTGGACCGGTATCCGCCGGCCACCGCCGAGCAAGGCGTGGACATGCGCCAGCTGGGTGGCCGCGAACTCGGCCATGACTTCAGCGGCAAGGATGGCTTCAGCATGTACCACGGGGTCAATGTGCCGGGCTTCCCCGCGCACCCGCACCGTGGATTCGAGACCATCACCATCGTGCCGCAGGGCTTGGTGGACCACGCCGATTCGCTGGGTGCAACCGCGCGATACGGTGACGGCGACGTGCAGTGGCTCACCGCCGGTGGCGGCACCCAGCATTCGGAGATGTTCCCACTGCGTTCGCGCGAGCATCCCAATCCGCTGGACCTTTACCAGATCTGGTTGAACCTGCCGCCGCACAACAAGATGGCTGACCCGGAATTCGTGATGCTGTGGGGCGAGAACATTCCCAAATACCGCATCGACGGAGTCGAGGTGAAAGTGATTGCTGGCCGCTATGCCCCGCAGGAAGCCGGCCATGCCGAACTCGTGCCGCTGGCACCGGGGCGCAGCTCATGGGCGGCCAATCCTGAAGGCGATGTCGCTGTCTGGCAGATCACCTTGCAGCCAGGTGCTTCGGTGACCTTGCCGCCGGCCAGCGGACAAGGCACGCGACGCACGCTGTACTTCCATGGCGGCAGGCAGCTGCTGGTGGATGGTGATTTGATCAGCGGGCCGCGCTTGCTGGAAGTGGCTGCAGGCAATGCCTTGCCGCTGCATAACAATGGCGAGGAGGTGGTGCAGATACTGCTTTTGCAGGGCGTACCGATTGGCGCGCCGGTGGTGGCCTATGGCCCGTTCGTGATGAACACCGCCGAGGAGATCGAACAGGCGCGGCGGGATTATGGTCGCAACCAGTTTGGTGGCTGGCCGTGGTCGAGTCATGGGCCAGTGCATGCGGCTGGGCAGGGACGGTTTGCCAGGCATCCGGGCAGTGATGGGATTGAGTTGCCGCCTTCGGTGTGAAAGGCGAGCGCCTGTATCAATTGCAACAGCGGGTAATCCGAGCAAGGACCTGGAGCACAGGCAATAGCAACAGCACCCCTCCCAACCCTCCCCTTCACCTACGGTGAAAGGGAGGGCTTGAGCAAGAGCAACAGCACCTCCCAACCCTCCCCTTCACCTGCGGTGAAAGGTAGGGCTTGAGCAAAAGCAACAGCACCCCTCCCAACCCTCCCCTTCGCCTGCGGCGAAAGGGAGGGCTCAAAAAAAAGCAGAACGGGCGCCTTTTGGCGCCCGTTCTGTTTACAGCTGCTGCGTGGATCAGGCGGCGACGACGCGCACCATTTCCAGGCACTTGTTGGAGTAGCCCCACTCATTGTCGTACCAGCTGACCAGCTTGACGAAGGTGCTGTCCAAGGCGATGCCGGCTTCGGCGTCGAACACGGAGGTGTGAGTCTCGCCACGGAAGTCGGTGGCAACCACCTTGTCTTCGGTGTAACCGAGAATGCCCTTCAGTGCGCCTTCGCTCTGTGCCTTCACTTCGGCGCAGATTTCAGCGTAGGTGGCTTCCTTCTCCAGCTCGACGGTCAGGTCGACCACCGACACGTCCGAGGTCGGCACGCGGAAGCTCATGCCGGTCA
>Ga0308157_10008091_pt1 | contig 12051 bp, 13 predicted proteins | sample PhyBR1_FD_201035 | JGI IMG/M metagenome (GOLD analysis project Ga0308157, IMG submission 201035) | Phyllosphere microbial communities from UC Gill Tract Community Farm, Albany, California, United States - DLSLB.R1 | ecosystem: Host-associated > Plants > Phyllosphere > Unclassified | place: USA...
AGGCAAAAAATATCGCAATTCAGAATATAATACATTACTAGATTCCTGATCATTAAAAATATCCCAATTAAACCTATAATTTAAGTTTGCAAACCAACCTTTTCTTGTATTAATTTGATTATCTCTTGAATCAAAAATAAAATTAAGACTCAATCCGTTTACAAAATATTCCTTATCATTAAATCCATTTGCCACACTATAGTTATAATGATTGGTTAATTTACCGTTTGCTACATCAAGATTCTTATCAACAATTGAAGAATACCAATCGATATTAATACCTCCACCCACATAAAAATTTTTATTTACTTCCCAAGAAGCCGTTTGATGGAATTTAAAATAATTATAATCCATTGGTTCTTCGATTGATTCGATATCAAAGCTTGAATCATTTTTTGGAATAATGTTAGTCCCTAAACCGTAATTGGGCTGCGTAAAAACGTACATCCGATAATCTCCGCTTAAGTAAACTTTATTATCATTTAGGAGGATATTGTTTTTAACGTTGATCATTAACTGTTTTTTGGTTGTAAAAACTACCCCAATATTTGCAGAAGAATATTTATCCTGAAGATCTTTTCCCTTAAAAGTATATTGAGCTGTTGCGCCATAACTAAACCCCGTTGCGGGTTGGACACCAATTATTGGGACAATGAGCAAAAAACTGTTTTTAATAGGTTTTACAACAATAAGAGAATCATTCTTTTTAAATATGTCAAATATGGTTTTTGGAGGACACTTCTGATCCGTATCAGAATTGACTTGAGCTATAACCAAACTTTGGTTAAAAAAGAAAGCAATTGCTACAGGAACTAAGAATTTAAACATACAGTTTTTCATTTTAATGATTCTGTAAATTATTAAACAGATATAAAAATAATACAAAAAATCATTAATCACACTATGTCAGATGTTTATACGAACTATAAGTTCCTAAAATCTTATTTATTATCTTTTTTGACTTCAAGTTTTTGGATACGTCCATTATAACTAATTGGACTGCGATGTGTAGAATTGATTGACAAATTAGCATCTCCATCATAATAGACCGTCAAGACAAAATCAAAAGTATCTGCATCACCTTTCACTTCACCTTTGATTGTAAAGTTCTTGCTTGTTTTTTTTACAGAATAATCCTTTACCAGCCCTTTAAAATCCATGCCTCCATCATTACTTCCATAGCCAACGTTGCTATAAGCACGTCCGAAAAAAGGCATTTGACTATCTATTGTATCTTTTTTAACTCTAAAATAATTTGGATTTGTGGTCAAATTAATACTTCTGGTTCCTTGCGGATAAGCCATATTTGCTTCAAATTCATATTCTTTGGAATCCACCAAAGCTTGTGTAGCTTTTAACTGAGTAGCCTTTTTTTCTTCTTTCAATTGCTGTTTTGTTTTTTCTTGTGCAAAACCAATCATCATTGAAAAAGAGATAAATAAAGTCATAATTAATGTTTTCATAACAAAGTCATTTAATATTTATTTAATCACTTAAATTCATAGAACCAAACCCCTTGCATTTGTAAATGAATTTACTCTAAAATGTTAGTTTGAACACTACAATTCTTGTGCCACAGCAAATGTTCGTTTACTATTAGTACTGCTTGTGAGTGAAGCGCATCATGACAACATTTCCAATCAAAAGATTTAAGGTTTTGCCGTCGTCTGTAATTGAATAGGTTTCAATTTTTTGAAGCGTTTCCATATAAAGTGTATGTCCAGTACCTTCGCAGGCCATCATTGTCATTCCCATTTTAGCATCTTTAAAATCAATGTTTTCACCATTTACAACCAATGCTCCAAAATATTGATTACAACCGTTGTTTCCTGTTACTTTTTTATTGGCTAAATCAAATACAATGGTTGGCTTTTTATTCGGATAAAGACCATCAAAAACAATTTTAGGGCCGGTAATATAATTTAACTCCCAGGTTCCTTCAAGCGAAGAAGCTTCCACAACAGATTTTTTTGTCGTACAAGAAGTGAAACTCATGCAAATAATCGTTAACAACAGCACTATTTTCCTCATAATTATCGATTTATAAATTAAAATTACCTATTGTAAATATAAAAAAAATTAATAAGAAAAAATAGGTTTAGTTTTTGAACTTGTTTTTTAAAAATGGTATAATTATTTTCGTAAAAAAAGAAAAAAAATGACATTATTAGGAATAGGATCCCGCATTGAACATCCAGAATTTGGAAAAGGAGTAATTACCAATGTTTCATCTAAAGAATATTGGGTAACATTTATCGAAAATGGACTTGAAACCATCGCATTGAATGATGATTTTAAAGTAATCGAAGCAACTGTGGATGAAGTTGACACAGTAAGTTTCTCGGAAGTTGAACAATCATTAAGAGACTTGCTAAAAAAATGGTCTGACGTTTCCGAAATTGTGCCTATCGGAGACAAATGGAAAGGTGGAAAACTGATTTTGGAACCAGGACAAGCCGGATTGGCTTCGAAAGAAATCCCAATTGATACTTTTTTTCATAAAATAATAATGGTTCGTGATCGTTTGCGTGTGATGGAGCAAAAAATAAACAGCAGCAAAATTGAAGAAATTGAAAAAATAGAATTGCAACAATACATCACACGTATTTATGGAAGTTTAACTTCGTTCAATATTTTATTCAAATCGCCTACCAATCATTTTGTTGGAGAAAAATCAAAATAGATTTACATATAGTTTATTTTAATACGCTTTTTTATACGTAATTTTATCATTCTAATTAAAATATTAAACTATGAAAAAAATAATCTTCACAATTGCAGTCGTAATTATTGCCATTATTGGTTGTAAAAGCACGGCCACAGATTCTAAAACTTTAAATCTAACATTTGAGTCAAAAAGTAATAGCAACGTAACAGGAACAGCAACATTTACACAAAAAAATGGTAAAGTAACATTCGTTGCCAAAATTTCGGGATTACAACCTGGAGTTCACGCAATACATATCCACGAAAAATCAGATTGTTCCGCAGCAGATGGAAGTTCGGCTGGAGGACATTGGAATCCAACTTTCAAAAAACATGGAAAATGGGGTGATGCAGAATATCACAGAGGGGATATTGGTAATTTTACCGCAGATGAAAAAGGAAATGGTACTATAACATTCACAACTGACGAATGGTCTATTGGTGGCGATGATCCGACAAAAGATATTTTAGGAAAAGGACTTATTGTTCACCAAGGTGCAGATGATTTTGTAAGTCAACCTGCAGGAAATGCTGGGGCAAGAGTTGCTTGTTCAGCAATTATTAAGTAAAAATCATTTCTAACTTGAAAGAAAAAGAAATTCATTATTTTAAAAACGCATCAGCTTGGCGAGAATGGTTGCATGAAAACCATAATACGTCAACTGGTGTGTTTTTAATTTTTTATAAAGTCGGAAGTCCTTTCGAAAGCATGCGTTGGGAAGAAGCCGTACAGGTCGCACTTTGTTATGGCTGGATAGATTCGACCGTTCGAAACATAGATGAGCACACCAGAAAACAACTCTTTACACCCAGAAAAAATAAAAGTTTTTGGAGCAAAGTCAACAAAGCATATATAGAAAAACTTATTGCAGACAATCTAATGCACGAAAGTGGTTTGGCAAAAATTGAAATCGCCAAACAAAATGGTTCCTGGACATCCTTGGACACTGTTGAAAGTTTATCAATTCCAGAAGATTTAGCCCTTGCATTCGAACAAAATAAAACTGCATTTGACAACTATCAAAACTTTAGCCCTTCGTATCGAAAAAGTTATCTCTATTGGCTCAATCAAGCAAAAAGAGAGGAAACAAGAAAGACCAGAATTGCTACAATAATTGATCTTTGTACTCAAAACAAAAAATCAAGGGAATAATTCGGATTCCTAAGTGTTAAAATTCTAAGTAACTAAGTTTTTTTCCATTGCAACTATTTAATTGCCTAAACATAAATTGTTATTTAACAAAATAAACAATTTTATAACTAATAGAATTAGGCCCAGATTTATAAAAAACATAGTTTTGTATAATCAAATCTAAAGAATGATTAACCCATCGGCATCTGGTTGGATAGAAAAATTTTTTATAAAACTAAAGGTATCAGAAAATAGCGTTTCTGAAACTGAGGCTGACTTTTATCAAAATTTGAGAGATACCGGTTTTATTTATGGCCATATCATTTCATTTGGAACACCTCTAGAAATTGAAACTAAAGACTGGTTTAAGGAGGAAATTTCAAAAATTGCTTTACTTAATGCTTTATACGGTATTTTTTCAATAATTAATAAAGACAAAGATCCTTCACTTTTCATCGAACAAGCCAACCTTTTTTATAAACAAATGCATCCGGAAGGATTCAGTTTATTTAAAAAAATTGTCACGAGAAATTCACCTGCATCTACATTAGAAAAAATAATTGACGAACGCGTTCAAACCAATGACAATATAATCAACAAAAGCTTTTCGCATTTGGTTACCAACGCTTTGTTGTTTATAGATGTTTTGGCTTTTCGTCAATATTTGATTCAGGGTCAAATTCCTGAAAAATACTTAAAAAAAATTGAAGAAACGATTGTCAACATAGTAGTTTTGGCTTTAAAAATAAAGACTAATAAATCACAATACGATGATTTATTAATTAAATTATTTGAAGCTTCTATCCGTTACAGTAAATTTTCCAAGAAAGAGAATATCACATTAGAAACTTTACATCTGGACTATTTTACTGGCGAACTTGAAAAAAAATACTTAATAGATATCGCTGGAATGTCTTTATGGAGCGATGGAATTATTGAAAATAATGAATCTTATTTTTTACATACTTTAGCAAATACTTTAGGAATTAATGATGAATTTGTAACACTAAGCATTAGCAATACCGATAGCTTTATAAGCAAGCATAAAAGCGAAATTCCCTATTTTAATTACTCAAATCCGGTAAAGCATTTTTATGATCAAACAACCAGGAGTGTTACTACTTTAATATCTCGTAACAAATCAAGATTAATTAAAGAAATTCTTGAAAGTAAAGAATTAATGCTACTCTTGGCACATTCAACTCATAGAGATTTGGACGAAAAAGAAAAGAAAAAAGTAAAAAAACAGTTGTTGGATATTTGCAAAACCATCCCTTCGTTAACGATATTTTTATTACCAGGAGGAAGTTTATTATTGCCCATCTTAATCAAATTCATTCCAAAACTTTTGCCTTCTGCATTCAATGAAAATCTAGATCTGGATGATTAAGGATTCGAGATTGACTTAAAAAAGATCAAAGTATTTTGAATTAAAAATTCATTTTTAATCATAAAAAAAGGCTGTCAAAAATATTTGACAGCCTTTGCATTTTTTAAATTATCTTGAAATAATATCTTGTGATTATATTTTTTTGAAATTTAACTGATATACTTCATCCAAATCTTTATCCGAACTGAAATTAACTCCCAAATCAGTAACATATCCAGAATTCAATCCATAAACCCATCCGTGAATGGTTACTTCCTGACCACTTTTCCATGCCGATTGTATAATTGAGGTTTTTGCTAAATCGAAAACCTGCTCTTTTACATTAATTTCAACAAACGCGTTAAAACGTTGCGTTTCATCTTCAATTGCATCTAAATATCTGTCATGCAAACGATAAACATCTTTTATATGACGAATCCAGTTATCAATTATTCCTATAGAATCGTTACCCATTGCGGCTTTCACACCTCCACAACCATAATGTCCACAAACGATGACATGTTTTACTTTTAGAACGTTCACTGCATAATCCAATACACTCAACATATTCATATCTGAGTGAATTACCATGTTGGCAATGTTTCTGTGAACAAAAACTTCGCCCGCTTTGGCCCCAATAATTTCGTTTGCAGGCACACGGCTATCAGAACAACCAATCCACAACAATGGAGGTTGTTGACTCTTGGCTAAATCTTTGAAGAATTCCGGATCTAAATTCAATTGCTCTTCGACCCACTTTTTATTATTGTCAAGTATTTTTTTATAAAAATCACTCATCTTAGTTAGTTAATATCTATTTAGTTAGTAAAAATATTGCTTTTTATTTATAGTTTTTAAAATTACAAATTATTCTGAGAAAGTACGGTCAACAACCTTTTTTTCGACAATCTCTCTTTTAATAAAATCATAATGGTGCTCGATAGAAACATGATTTTGGGTTTCGTTGGTGTTTTCCAGCGCATATTCTTTTTTGAAACCAATCAATTTTACTTTGATATTATCATCAATAGCTCTGGTTGTTTTGAACTCATTAATTAAATCCAAAATATCATGGGCAATGTATACTGTATCTTTGGCATCTATAATCACTGTGCTATTTTTAGGTATTCCCGCCAATGTAATTTTGATTGCCGCTTTATTCAGAAAAGAAACTTCCTGAGCCAAATCAATATGAATAATATCTCCATCAACATATTCATTTTTTCTAAAGCTATAAGCTCTTTTAAGATTACCTCTCAACACAAAGATAACACTGATGATGATTCCCAAAACAACCCCCTTCAACAAGTCTGTAAATACAACTCCTAGGAAGGTAGCTATAAAAGGTAAAAATTGGTATTTTCCATAACTCCAAAAGTGTTTGAAAGTTGCTGGCTTAGCTAATTTATATCCAACTAAAATCAATACTGCTGCAAGTGTAGCTAAAGGAATTTTATTCAAAATAAAAGGAATTGTTAGGACACAAACCAATAATAAAACCCCGTGAATGATGGTCGACAACTTCGATTTAGCACCCGCAGCGTTATTAGCAGAAGAACGAACAACCACAGATGTCAAAGGTAATCCTCCCAATAATGAACACACAATATTACCAATTCCTTGCGCTCTTAATTCGACGTTTGGATTAGTATAACGTTTATGAACATCCATTCTATCGGCAGCTTCGATACATAAAAGTGTCTCTATAGAAGCAACAACAGCAATAGTTACACCCACTACCCAAACCTGTGGATTCAAAAAACCTGCTAGATTTGGTGTTACAATAATTGCTTTAAATTCCTCAAATGATGATGGCATTGGTAAAGTAACTAAATGATCCTTTCCAATTGCTAATGAACTTCCAGATGCAATAAAAAATTCATTCATCAATATCCCTACTGTTACGGCTACTAATGCTCCCGGAACCAATTTCAATTTCTTTAAAGCCGGAACTCTATCCCACAAAATCAAAATACCTATAGAAACAGCGGCAATTAAAATAGCTCCAAGTTGAAAATAATTTAAAATATTCAATATTGCCGAAAAAGTATTGTCACCAGTAGATTCAACAAAAGTTTGCTCTCCTTCATAATTAGCGTCATAACCAAAAGCATGAGGCAATTGCTTCATAATGATAATCACACCAATACCGGCCAACATACCTTCAATAACATTTGTTGGGAAATAATTTGAAATACTTCCTGCTCGTAGCAAACCCAAAGTCAGTTGGATTACACCGGCAATAAAAATTGCTGTTAATAACATATCAAAGCCACCCAAAGTCGTAATTGCTGTAAGGATAATTGCTGTTAAACCTGCAGCTGGTCCGGAAACACTAATATTTGACTGGCTCAAAAAACCAACAACGATTCCACCAACAATACCTGTAATAATTCCAGAAAACAAAGGAGCACCAGAAGCCATAGCGATTCCTAAACAAAGTGGCAGCGCCACCAAAAAAACAACTAAACCAGATGCGAAATCTGATTTAAAGTGCGCGAAAAGATTAGTTTTTGACATAAAATAAATTTTAAATTAAGGTTGAAAAGATCTCTATTACAATACAAAACTGTAATAGCAAAATTGATTTTGAGGTTAGGTATCCAAGAAATGATCCGTTATTTCATTAGTATTTGAACAATAAATACTAATGACTTATTAATTAGAATTGCACATCAAAATACATGCACTATATGATTTTTGCAGCTAATTATTTGATCATAAAAATTTATTTCAAACAATTACATAACAGCAATACAGCTAATACACAATTAAATTGCTTAAGCAACTAATTAAAAACAATAATGGAAAAGGGGAAATACCTAAATTGTGTTTGGTGGAGGTATAAATATTGAGGCACTGATTAAATCATGTCTCGATAGATTTTCAAAAATGATAAGACTAGATTCATTTTTAATATCAACAAAAGAAATTTCTACATAAGAATTAAAGGTATAATCCTTTTTATCATGTTTAATTTCTTCACTAGAAGAGTTACTATTTCCGCAGAGACTAGTATTATCCTTGTCTTTTTTTAGACACACCGAGATTGTTGGTGCTACTAAGAAAAAAACAAATAGTAGTAATATTATGCTTGCAAAAATTCTCATATTGTGATAATATTTTATCGATATGTAATTTGCATTTACATATTAGTGTTTGCTAATAGTGAAAAATGCCCATTCCATGTGAACAAAAATAGAAGATAGAGAGTTAACAAAAAAATTAGTTCTACAATATTAATCTAATTTTAACATTAATAAAATAGCCTAAATATCACAAAAACATTTAGGCTATCATATATTTATTAATTTATAACAATTATAAACTTTCTTCTAACCAGGCTTTCATCATCCAAATTGTTTTTTCCTGCTCAACAATAAAGTCACTCATCATCGAACTTGTTCCTTCATCATTAATATCTGATGCTTTTGTTAGAATTTCTCTCTCAATTTTTAATAATTCAGAAAGAGAAGTGACAATTAACTGAATACTTGCTTCGTCATTTGAAATATTTTTTCCGACTGGTAATTGATTGAATTTTATATAATCTTCAAAAGTGTGTAATGGCCTGCCGCCCAGCGTTAAAACTCTTTCTGCTATTAAATCAATTTTTAATTGGGAATCATTATATAATTCTTCAAATTTCAAGTGCAAATCAAAGAAACGTCTTCCTCTGATATTCCAATGCAAACCTCTTAAGCTTTGATAATAAATTTGGTAATTTGACAACAATACATTCAATTCTACAATTATTACCTCTGATTCTTCTACTGGTAACCCTAAAACATTAATTTTCATATTCTTATTTATATTTATTTCCAATTATTTGGAAAAATTTTATTCATTTTATATTAACCAAAATTATATAATAACCACAAAAACGATTATAAATTAAATTGATTGTTTTTATATTTGCATAAAAATATATTATCCAATGACAATTACACAACTTAAATATGTGTTAGCTGTGGCTGAACACAAAAATTTCACTTTAGCTGCCGAAAAATGTTTTGTAACTCAGCCAACTTTGAGCATGCAAATTCAGAAAATCGAAGAAGAATTAAATATTCAAATTTTCGACAGAACTAAAAAACCAATTCAACTTACAGATATCGGATTAAAAATTGTTTCTCAAGCCAAAAACATTGTCAATGAAGCTGATAGGATTCAGGACATTGTTGAGCAACAAAAAGGATTCATAGGGGGTGAATTCAGACTTGGTATTATTCCAACCATTATGCCAACGTTACTACCAATGTTTTTGAATAATTTCATTAAAAAATATCCGAAGGTAAAATTAATCATTGAAGAATTAAATACCGAAGAAATTATCATAAAATTAAAGAATGGAAATCTCGATGCGGCTATCGCAGCCACGCCTTTAGAAGATGAAAAAATAAAAGAAATTGTTTTGTACTTTGAACCTTTTGTCGCCTATATTCCAGAAAATAATGCTGTTTTCCAGAAAAAAGAAATTGAAATAGACGATCTTAATATTAATGAAATTTTACTGTTACAAGATGGTCACTGTTTTAGAGATGGAATCTTGAATTTATGCAAAAACAGAAGTGATGCAGACCTTAAGTCTTTCCAAATTGAAAGCGGAAGTTTTGAAACACTAATAAAATTAGCCGATGAAGGATTAGGCACAACACTCCTTCCCTATTTGCACACTTTGGATTTAAAAGATTCAGACAAATTAAAGCTAAGACATTTTAAAGAACCAAAACCAGCCCGTGAAGTAAGCTTAATCTATCCTAAAAGTGAATTAAAAATACAAATTATAGATGCTTTAAGAAATACTATTTCGGGAGTTGTAAAAGGGGCCATTGTTTTTCAAAACGTTCAAATTGTTAGTCCGCTTTTAAAGAAGTGATATAACAAAAAAAAGGAACCAAATTTGGCTCCTTTTTTTTAACCTTAACTTACGTATAAGCTAAAAGCATTCTATAGCTTTTTCAACAACTTACTAAAAAGTGAGATATCAAAGCCACTCTTTCGAGTACCATTTTGTATATTTCCAGTTAATTCCAGATATACAACAAAAAGGTTTAAATTTAAATTAGTAAACAGTTGCAAATCTATTTAAATAATTTAAACTTTCAAAGTATTTTTACCCGTAAAAAACACAAACGCTCGGTAAAATGCAATTTTTTAACAATATAACAAAGAAATATATTACAAAATATAAAATTGCCATATTGTATGTTAAACAAAAAAGGAATCAATATCTTGATTCCTCTTTTGTTATGGGTTTACAATTACTAAACACTGTTTTAATTCAGGTTTTTCATTGGTGAAACTAAACAACCACTCTCTTAACTGATCCAATTCAAAAGGCAACAGCGTTCTGATTGCTTTTTCTAATTCTTTACAAAAAAGTACCGGGTCAAAACTAACTCTTTCTAGTACCGATTTTGTATAATCAAACATTACTTTAGACATATAAATTAAGATTTTTGGGGTTATATCTTGATTCCTTAATGAGGTAAATGTACATTTTTTTTCAAATACCATCGTTTTTTTTAACATCAAAATAGGAAAAATTACAACGTTATAGTTGCAAAGTATTACAAAACGCAGATTTTTTTAAAATATTTTTCTTGCTCTGAACATTTCTCTCTTTCCAGGAGGTCCCGCTAATTTTTCTACCGTAAATCCAGCTTCGATCATATTCCTTTTAATCACACCTCTTGCCGCATAAGTAACTAATACAGAGTTATTTTTGAGAGACTTAAACATTCTTTTAAATACATCTACACTCCATAATTCTGGCTGAACACGATATCCGAACGCATCAAAATAAATTAAATCAAACTTTTCCACATCATCGATTTCTTCAAAAAACTGCTTTCTTTTAGTCAAACTGAAACCATCTGACAAGACATTTTTTTCATCCCAATTCATGGCATGCATTTTATCGAATATAGATTTAGAATCAACAGCGTCCAATTCATCTAAATAATTCATTGATTGCAATTCTTCTTCAGAAATTGGATAAGCTTCTACTCCAACATAATCAATTGTCTGGTTCAATTGTTGTGCTTCTAAAAAAGTAATAAAAGCATTCAAGCCTGTTCCGAAGCCGATCTCAAGAATAGAAACATTTTGGTTAGGGAATAATGCTAACCCATTTTTTATAAATACATGTTTAGCTTCTTGTATTGCTCCGTGTTTCGAATGATAGCATTCGTCCCAATCTTTTATATGTATTGTTGTAGAACCGTCTGAGGTGCGTAAAATTTCTCTTTCCAAAGTGTTGTTGTTGAATTGACATAGCATTTGCGGAGCTATATTGCTTTCAAAATTAAATAAAAGAATTTCTTATCGTTACCTAAAAACCATATTTTTTATATAATCAACAGAATTTAACATCATTTTCTATATAAAATTATACAATAACTAAATCATAATTAAACATCATAAATAATGGTTTTTTGACAAGAAATTATATGATTTTTATTTAATTTTGCAAACAATAATAGTAAGCAACAATAATTTTCTTTTGCGAGCTTATTATTATTAAATAATTCTTATTTAAAAATAATAAATGCATTAATTATGAGCACCACTCAAACCAACAAAATAGAGACAAAAAAAGCAGCTACTTCAAAAATAAACGAAGTTGATTTTGATAATTTATCTTTTGGAGCTGTATTTACAGATCATTTATTAGAATGTGATTTCATTAATGGAGAATGGCAGCAACCGGTAATTAAGCCATATGCTCCTCTTGTAATTGATCCGTCTGCAAAAGTGTTTCACTATGGCCAAGCCATTTTTGAAGGTATGAAAGCTTACAAAGATAACAATAACGACATTTGGCTTTTTAGACCAGATG
>Ga0308157_10008092_pt1 | contig 12051 bp, 12 predicted proteins | sample PhyBR1_FD_201035 | JGI IMG/M metagenome (GOLD analysis project Ga0308157, IMG submission 201035) | Phyllosphere microbial communities from UC Gill Tract Community Farm, Albany, California, United States - DLSLB.R1 | ecosystem: Host-associated > Plants > Phyllosphere > Unclassified | place: USA...
CAAAAAGAAACTGATTTAGTAAAACCTTTAATGGAAAAAGTAAAAGCTTCTATCCAAAAAATCGGAAAAGCTAAAGGTTTCCAATACGTACTAGACGGTTCAACTCTTTTATTAGCAGATGGTCCAAACATTACTGCCGATGTTAAAAAAGATTTAGGATTCTAAGAAACAAATTTCTTATTACAAAAATGGCTCAATTTAAATTGAGCCATTTTTGTTTTCAATAATTGTTTTTTAATACATTGTTTTTACTAATACTTGTATGAAAAACCAAGATTAATCTACCACCTAATAATATAAGAAATGTTGTAATATTTGTTATGCAAAAAGAGATTTCTTTTGGAATAAATTTCTAATTTATTTAACTTAAATTCCAATAAAAAGTACGAATTTAGATTCTCAAAAAAATATATTTCTGTTTTATGACAAACAACAATCCTATAGGTGTTTTTGATTCCGGAATTGGAGGGACTTCAATATGGAGTGCCATTCACAAATTACTTCCAAATGAAAAAACAATTTATTTAGCAGATAGTAAAAATGCTCCTTATGGTCAAAAAACTAAAGAAGAAATTGTTGCTTTAAGTAAAAAAAATGTCGATTTTTTAATTGAAAACAACTGCAAATTAATTGTAGTTGCCTGTAATACTGCTACTACAAATGCAATCCAGGAACTTCGTGCAGATTACGACATTCCGTTTATAGGAATCGAACCGGCAATAAAACCAGCTGCACATAATTCAAAAACCCAGGTAATAGGCATATTAGCTACTAAAGGCACCCTGAATAGTGAGTTATTTAATAAGACTGCCGAAATGTTTCATGACACAAAAATCATCGAACAGGTAGGTTACGGACTGGTTCAGCTTATTGAAGAAGGCAATCTCAATTCACTGGAAATGACTATGTTATTAGAATCTTATTTACAGCCTATGATTGAGGCTAATATTGATTATCTTGTTTTGGGCTGCAGCCATTATCCGTATTTGATTCCGCAGATTAAAAAAATATTGCCGGAACACATTCAAATTATAGATTCCGGAGAAGCAGTGGCCAGACAAACGAAAAACGTACTGCGTGAAAAAGTAGGTTTTTCAGATGCCGAACAAATCGAACCTATATTTTATATCAACTCAAATCCTGCCGTTCTTAAATCAATTTTAGATCATAAATACAACGTCATCGAAAGAGATTTTTAGTTTGTTATTCAATTTTTCGCTTAACGAACCATATTCCGTCCAATGATAAATTGAGTGATAGTTTATGGTAGTTTTCCTTTATCAGACCATCTCCAATTTTGCCTTTCTGACCGTAAGAGTAAGAAATATGAAGAGCAGAAAAAGTGTTGTCTACGGGTAAAGAAACTCCAATAGAAATTGCAGCATTATTAACTCTCTTTCCATCAACTTCCAAGTAACCAGTATCAAAATTTACTCCTGCCCCATACTGAACCCCATGCCAATAGCTTCGTAAATTTTTATTTCTTCGATAAGTAAAACCTAAAGCAAAGCGGTCCTGATTTACAAAATCACCAAATAATTCAGATTGATTGGTATCATTCCATAAGCTTTTTTCATAATCAAGGGTCATATTCAGATTATTCTTGAAACGTTTACTAACTCCAAAACCTATTTCCAAAGGCATATAAAAATCATCTGTATCTGATACCGCATCTGATTCTATAACACTTTGGCTTGAACTGCTTATAGTTTCTACAGACTGCACTTTTGATGCCTTAATTTTGGCAGGTACCTTAAAAGTAGATGCAATAGTAAGAGTCGAATCAATTTTATACTGAACTCCTAAAGTTGCACGAACGCCACTATAATCTGTTTTTTTATTAATCGATGTTATTGAGTTTGAGATAGTATAACTTCTTTCATCAGTAGTATTTCCGAAAAGAACATTTCCTGTAAACCCGACTGATAATTTTTTACTGATACGATATCCGTATGAAATATCAAAATTATTTAATCCCCCGGATCCATCAGCGTTTAAAATGTAATACTCTGAACTGTTTTCTACAGGCAATTTAAATTCTGAAATTTTGAATGTTGCACTCGAATAAGGTCGCAGACTAACACTAAAAGCAGATTTTTTATTGACTGCAAAAGCAAAAGCAATATGTGAAAACTGAAAATTGTTGCGGTTCTCAGTTTTAGAACTACTCTGAAAAGTGGTTCCAATTGCTTTTCCTCCTATTTCAAACATAAAATGATTGAGTGGCAAATAACCTAATGAAGCCGGATTTAAGTTATTAATAAAAGCATCTGATGGCAATGCAATTCCTGAGGAACCAATAGACGGAATTGCACCATAATCTGCATCATATAAACTTCCTAAACCGTACAATGAATAAGGAGAACTGGAAATACTTTGCGAAAAAGAAGATGCATACATTAAAATGAAGCAACTTAAAAAGATTATTCTATTTTTCATTTAATAAGAGAGGTAGTAAATTTTCAATTGAATTTTATTATTCTGATTTTTCTGGTCGCCTAAAACAATTCTGTTAACAGCTTTGTTAATATTAGGCAGAGCAAAAACTAATGAAGATTTAGAGTCTGATTGTTTTAGCATTTCTTTCTGAAGAAAATTACCTACAGATAATGAATAACCCACATTTTCATTAAATTCATCACTTTGTTTGTTTAGTTTAGCATATAATGAGGCACCGGATGCATCATTTAATACGCCACTAATCCTGTTTAATTTATCTGCCACATATACCTGCAGAGAATCCGATAAGGGAAATCCTTTGGAATATGTGTTATTGACAGGTTTTAAAATCAATTCGGCATCAACAATTGCACCTTTATCAGCAATATACTTCAACTGTTTTATATTTGGAAAATCGACTCTGCAGGCAAGTCCCGTTCCAGACTGAATATATCCCTGATTATTGGTTAACAAACTTGACAATCTACTATTTGAGGTCGGTAAATTCTGGATCAGAGTTCCTGTCTTATCTAAAGAGATAGCATTAAACTGTTTGGCAGCATCTACTATAGTAAAATCTTTTACATAAGAGTCTATGTCGTCACCAAGATATTTTGAATAATACAATCGTAGTTTACTTGTCAGATTAAAACCAATTATACTTGAAGAATTAGTGGTTTGAGGAATAATTACAAGTCCTTTCAGATATTCGGCAAAACTATCGAAGTCCGTAATTTCTCTTTTCTTAAGTTTTAAAAAAAGTGCTTCTCCAAATGCAGCATCCATTTTTACATTTATAGAATCTTTTTCTATTGGCCTGGGTTTATACGAAATTGTTCCCAAACTTTCTGAGCTGTAATTCAAAGCGGAATTATTATAAAATGAATCATCATCAGTATTAGGCTTGACCTTTTGAATGAGTCTATGGATATTGAAAGTCTGTACCCTGGTTGTATCTCCATAATAGTAATTATCATATTTTAAAATCATCGAAATAGAATCAAAAACATAATTTGCTGATTCTGTATCACTGGTACTAATTAAAGAATAGGAATCTGATGCCAGTTGAAAATAACTACTTGATTTTACTTTACCAAATAGAGGGTCGTCATAATTCCCTATCAAAATTCTACTCTTATTAGAAGTAATCAGGGAATCGAAATTGATGGTAGACATTTCAACTGTAACCGTATCAATTAAAATCACTTTGTTGTTTACCGACAGATAATCAGAGCCAACAACAAATTCGCCAGCATCTGTATCTGTACCACATGAAACCACAGCAAATCCAAAAAACAACATCAATATAAACTTATACATAATCCGAATTTTTGAACAAATATAAAAGGCACATTTCTGGGCAACACTATAACATATACAAGCCTTCATTTTTACACTACAGAAAGCCCAAAAACATCTACAACATACACTGGCAGACAAATAACTCTTTAAGCCAAAAAAAATGCTATTTGGTCTACCAAAATGCCCTATACATATATATTCTTTTTTTTAAAACAGACTCCCTCCTACTTTTGAATCAATTAAATAAATAAATGAAAAAAAAGTATTTGGTCTTGGTGCTGTTTTGGATCAGCTTACTTAATATGAAAGCGCAGGAAAAGCTTGTTGTTGATCTTAATTTAAAGGCGGAACCAACAAAAAAAATAAATTTTAATGAAACCAATACCAGTATCGCTTTTTATAAAAAAATAGATGATAAAAATGAGATTACAAATAAATTAGAGTACACAAATCTGAAAATAAAATACGACGCACAAGCTTATTTTGATTTTGAGAACCTGAATCAGTTTAATCAGGTTCAAAATAAATTAGAAATATCACATAAAATTTCTGAGGTTACGAGATTGAATTTTTCAGTTAAACCAACAATCAATTTTCAACAAAATTTAGACATTTCTGATGTAACCCTTTTAGGGAGCTTCCAATTGAAGCAGCAGCTGACTTCAAAAATAGGATTAAATATCGGAGTCGAAAGATCAACAATTTTTGGTACTCCTAAATTTATACCAACACTGTCAATTTCAGGCAAAATAAACAATCAGATTAATATTTTAATAGGCTTTCCGGATACAACAATATCTTATTCCAACAATGAGCGAAACAAATTTAGTGTCAGCAATAGTTTTAATGGGAATTTTTACAATTTGGATAAGTCTCCGCAATCATACAGTAATGCAGCCAAAATAAGCACTTCCCAAATCACAACAGCCTTTGGTTATGAAAGGAATATGGATAAAAATTGGTTTATAAATTTTAAAGCAGGTTACGATTTTAACAAACAATACTATTTACTGGACGAAAACAATCATAAACTATATGATTTTAATAGTGGCAACGGTTACATTTTAAGCATTGGGATCAAATACAAACAATAAATAAATTTCAAACTATGAATAATTTTAAAAAAGGGATATTATTCGCGACTCTGCTATCAGGTCTTTTTTTTACAGGCTGCAGTAACGATGATGATGATGATGAATTAATAGGTAACTGGATTAAAAAATCTGCATTTGACGGACCTGCCAGATCTAGCGCTGTCGGTTTTGTTATTGGGGATTATGCTTATGTTTCCACAGGTTACACAGGAGACGAATATTTAAAAGATTTATGGGCTTACAACTCAAATGGTGATTACTGGGAGCAAAAAGCTGACTTTGGAGGTACAGGAAGAAGTTCTGCATCTGCCTTTGAACTAAATGGCAAAGGCTATGTTGGTCTGGGATATGACGGAACTAATAGACTGAAAGATTTTTACCAGTATGATCCCGTTAGTAATAGTTGGACAGCAAAAGCAGATTTTGCAGGAACTGCCCGTTATGGAGCTGTTGGTTTTCAGGTAGGCGGAAAAGCTTATTTTGGAACTGGTTATGACGGAAATTATCTAAAAGATTTCTATCAGTATAACGACACTGATAATACATGGAAACTTGTTAGTGGATTTAGTGGAAATAAAAGACGAAATGCTACTGTATTCGTTATAAATGATTTAGCTTATCTAGGAACTGGTGTAAATAACGGAACCTATCAGGAAGATTTCTATGAATTTAATCCTGCAACTGAAGTTTGGACAAAGCTGCGAGACATTGATCAGGACGACGATGATGATTACAGCTGGAACGATGACTATGCAATAACCCGTTCAAACGCATCGAGTTTCAGCCTGAATGGATTAGGTTATATCGTAGGCGGTGAGGGCATCAAAACGGTATGGGAATATAACCCAATAACTGATCTTTGGATAGAGAGAACAGCTCTTGAAGGAGCAGCCAGAACTGATGCTGTAGGTTTTGCCATTAACAACAGAGGCTTTTTAATGTTAGGACGAATTGGTTCAACCTACTTCGATGATGCCTGGGAGTTCAAACCTTTAGAAGAACAAAATGACGATGATAATTAATTCCCCAAATTTAAAATTCTTCCGGAGATTATTCTGGAAGAATTTGCTTTTTATTCTGTTTTTCCTACAGTTGACAGCTTGTACACAAAAAAAAGCACTACATGCTGAATCTATAAAAACCGCTTCGGGCTGGGGATATACAATTTCGCATAAAGATAAAATTATAATCAAGCAAACCATAATTCCGGTTATTAGTGACGCGAAAAGTTTTAACTCAGAAGATGACGCCTTAAAAGTTGCCGGATTAGTTATAAAAAAACTCTATCAAAACAGATCGCCATCGGTAACCAAAAATGATTTAATTTTATTAAAAATAAAAATGTAAATGAATATCGGTACCCTTAAAAATACAAATTCAAATAAAGTTTTATTCCATATTACTATATGGACGTTCTTTATACTGACATCATTGATTCAGTTTTACGAGAGTCCTTTTAGAATTAATAATGATTTCTATGTACAATGGGGAACCGGAATTATTTTATTTTATCTCAACTATTTTTATCTGGTACCCGTATTGCTTCTCGAAAAAAAATATTGGCTGTATTTTATTTTTGTCCTAGCACTGATTTTACTTTTTATGATTATCCGAATTAATTATTTTATTCCTGAATTCAATCATTTACGTATGCAAAACATGATGCCACCTAAAATGATGCCTGAGGAAGCAAAGATGTTTTTGAAAGAAGGTAGAATGAAAGTCCGTCCGCATAAACAGCCACTTTTTTTTAAAATTGGGCCGTCATTTTTCTATCTTTTAATTACGACCATTAGTGCGATAATTAGGACCTTAACAGAATTTTATCAAAACCAGCAAAACAAATTAATTGCCGAAACACACAGGACTAATACTGAATTGAATTATTTACGAAAACAGACTAATCCACATTTTTTATTTAATTCCCTCAACAGCATCTATTCTTTGGCTCATAAAAAATCTGATTTGGTTCCTGATGCCATCGTAACATTATCAGAATTAATGCGGTATATGCTGTATGAAACAGATAACAAAACGGTGGCTTTAGAAAAAGAAATCAATTATATTCAGAATTATATTGAATTACAAAAATTGAGACTCAACAATATTGAAGACATAGTTATAAATATTCACGGAGATCCTAAAAATAAATTCATCGAGCCTTTATTATTAATTTCATTTATTGAAAATGCCTTTAAATACGGTACTGATTATAAAGGAGCTGCTCATGTAAAAATCAAGATTATTATTATTGAAAATGATCTCGATTTTTGGACAGAGAATACAATTGAAAATTATGAAAAAGACCCTGAAAATTCAGGTATTGGCTTAGCAAACATTCAAAACAGGCTGGATTTGCTATATCCTAATGCACATGAGTTGACAATAAAACAAGACAGCCAATATTATCGCGTACATCTGAATTTGAAATTAGATAAAATACAAACTGACATTCAATAAATCAACAATAAACGAAATTAGCTTACTCAATATTTAACTAAATTTTAAAATGTAAGTCGTTTGTTTAAAACTACTTTTGACCCGATTAATTTATTAAAATTTAAATCTAAAAAGATGAAATGTGTAATTATAGATGATGAACCTTTAGCAGTAGATTTACTAAAAGATTTTGTTAGCAAAATAGATTCATTAGAATTAATAAGCACTTTTAACAATGCCATTGATGCAGTGTCATTTATTAATCAAAACAATGTAGATTTAATTTTCCTTGATATTCAGATGCCTCATTTTTCGGGGATTGAATTTCTAAATACTATCGAAAAAAAACCTTTAATTATTTTCACAACAGCTTATTCTGATTATGCTGTTGAAGGTTTTAATCTTGGTGCGGTAGATTATTTAGTAAAACCAATTCCGTTTCACCGATTTCTAAAATCTGTAGTCAGAGCACAACAAATTTTAATTCCTCCAACCGTTCAGGCTATTTCTGAAAACACTACAATTCCTGAATTAGAACAGGATTTTATGTTTGTAAGGGCTGAATATGAAAATGTTAAAATGAATTTCGCTGATATTTTATTTATCGAAGGTTTAAAAGATTACGTGAAAATTTATACAACAGACAATAAATTCACACTCACTCTGATTAGCCTGATAAAATTAGAAAATTTGCTTTTCAGCAAAGGATTTTCGAGAATACACAGGTCTTATATTATCAACATCAAACATGTAAAATCAATACAAAAAAATAAGGTTTTGATTAGTGATAAACGAATTCCTATTAGCGAAAGCTACAAAAATGCCTTTTTCGAAAGAATCAATTTATAGCTTATTTAAATTCCAAAATAAAAAATTTCAAATTCCAATTCTGTTCGAACTAGATTGGAATTTAAATATTCCTTTTTATATATTCTGAATTATTCTTTAAACCAGCCCGAATACATCACATAGTTATTTGAGATACGCTCAATTTCACCTGCAAAATCTGACTGATCAATATCTTTTACTTTTTTGGCAGGAACACCAGCATAAATACTTCCTGAGGTTACAACTGTATTTTGTGTCAAAACGGCTCCGGCTGCAATAATCGAATTACTTTCTACAACGCAATTGTCCATTACAATCGCTCCCATTCCAATCAAAACATTGTCGTGAATAGCACAACCATGTACAATAGCATTATGCCCTATAGATACATTATTGCCAATAATTGTCGGATGCTTTTGATATGTACAATGTATAATCGCCCCGTCCTGAATATTTACTTTATTTCCAATTTTAATAAAATTTACGTCTCCCCGAATTACAGCATTAAACCAAACACTGCATAAATCACCAAAAGTTACATCGCCAACAATAGTAGCATTTTCAGCAACATAACAATCATCAGGAATTACAGGAGATTTTCCGTTTACAGCTTTTATCAACATGATATTTAAATTTAATTAACCGCTGGACATTTACAATCGTAGCGTTCTCTTTTACAAAACAAATTAATTCCAAGAGTAATCTGATGATATCCTCCTGTATCAAATTTCACATCACCAGTTACATTTGAATAGGTATAAGCAAACATGAATTTTTTATAATTGACGCCTATAATAGGAGTTATGTATTGCAATTTTTGGTCACTCGTTCCGCTTCCGCCACTATATCTTGCTCCGTCAAAACTTCTTCTGTAAGACAGTGCAGCCCATATACTTCCAAAGTCCATATTTTTATACGCTTTTAAATTCAGGTCGATAGATTTTTCTTTTGTCTGATCAAAATACTGAAATAAAATTGAAGGTTCCCATGTAATATTTTCACTTTTTCCAAAAACATATCCCGCACTTAAAAGAAATTTTCTCAAATTATCACTTTCATAATCCGTATATAATTGCCTTCTGGTTTCTATAAGTCCCTGAACAGTTAAATGGGCATAAAAATCCAAAAAATTATAAGATGCACCTACATCAACATTGAAATAAGAATCGTTTTGTATTGATCCAAAAACAATTGGATCAAAAGTTCCTCCAAATGAAGTTTCATCCAGCTGACTCTGAACCATGCCTCCGCTAATACCAAAAGAAAGCTGATTCAAATCCAGTTCACTTCTTGAAAACATAATATGATGTGCATAAGTAAACTTTACTCCTTTTTGTGAGTGATATCCGTTTTTATCATTAAAAACAATAATACCTGCACCGGATCTTTCTCCAATTCTCCCATTAAAACTTAACGTTTGTAAAGAGGGCGCATCATCCTGACCAAACCACTGCTTTCTGGCAGTAAGCCTTATTTTTGCACAATTTGCAGCACCAGCCATAGAAGGATGAATCAAGTAATAATTATCTGACAAATAATCAGAATATACCGGAATTCCTTCTTGTGAATAAGAATAGAATGAAGTAATCATAAAACCAAACAAGATTCTGATTTTCAATTTCATGCAAATAAACTTATTAGCCGTGTTTTAAATTTAACAAGATTGATTACAAAAAGAATCTTAATTGTTTTATTAAAAAACCAAATATAGCTATTAGTAGAAGATAACTTTATTAAATTTACAAAAAATATAAAGACATGGCAAAAATCACTATAAAAGAAACTCAAAATCCTACCATTATAAAGTTTGAATTTGATGATTTCATTACACAAAATCAAAATTTTGAGTTTAAAAACATTGATGAAGCACAATCATCACCATTAGCCCAGCAGTTATTTTATCTTCCATTCGTAAAGACTGTTTACATTTCTGGAAATTTTATCGCTGTAGAAAGATTCAGTATCGTAGAATGGGAAGATGTTCAGGATGCAGTAGCCGAGCAAATTGAAGCTTTTGTAAATAAAGGTGGTACTATTGTAAATATAGACGAAAACAAACCTAAAAAACAGCCAATTACGGTTTATGGAGAAACAACTCCAAATCCTGCTGCATTAAAATTTGTGGTAAGCAGAATGCTAACCCGAAATGCTGTTGAATACAAAAACATTGACCAGACAGCTTCTTCTCCGTTGGCTCAGGAATTATTCAAATTTCCTTATGTAAAAGAAGTTTTTATTGATGAAAATTACATTTCGGTAACGAAATACGAAATCAATAACTGGGAAGAAATTACACTTGAACTTAGAACTTTCATCAAACAATTTATTGAAAACGGAGGAACCGTTTTAGATGAAAGTTTAATTGAAACTGCTACTAAAAATGATGTAACCAAAGATGAAGCTTTTGACAAATTAGATGTTACTTCCCAACAAATCATTAACATCCTGGAGGAATATGTAAAACCAGCGGTTGCAGCAGATGGAGGAAACATTGCTTTTGATTCTTATAATGAAGACAACAAAGTTGTAAAAGTTATTTTACAGGGAGCATGCAGCGGCTGTCCGTCTTCTACATTTACTTTAAAAAGCGGTATAGAAAACATGCTGAAAAGTATGCTAAATGATGAGCAGATCACTGTTGAAGCGCTAAACGCATAAAAAACAAATCAATTCAATTACCCATAAAAACGCCTAATAAAGGCGTTTTTTTATTCCTAATCCACCACTTCATTGAAGATTTTACTAAAATATAACACAATACTAAATTCAAAATACTTAATATTGTATTGTAACTTAATAAACTTTGTAACATGGGATTATCATCGTTTTTTAAAAATTTATTTAGCAAAAATCAGGAAACGTCAACTCAAATAGAAAACCCAGATCAACATACTGGCGAAAAAGCATACATTGAAAAAACAGAAAACTTAGTTGAAGAAACTTTAAATAAACTCAAAGAAGTTTCTGAACCAATACTGGAAGATACTGCTGAGTTTACTAATCATGCCAAAGACATTCTAAGTGAATATGCAGAAAAAGCCGCTGACTCTATAAACGACATTGTTGATGCTGTAAAAGAAAGTATAGAAAGTGATGATAAGCAGCCAATTGTTTATGATACTGTTGTAGATATTAGCGAAAAGCCAATAACAGAAACCGACTGATAACAGTTATATCTTGTAATGATTAAGACTTTTTTTTCACAGCAAATTTTTATATTTGCACAATTAATATACCTTCTCATTTAGAAGGTTTTTTTATCTAAAATATGGATGTAAACCCAAACCAGCTTTCCAGTTACGCAACGAAATTTATTGACATTTTAATTGATTATTCACCTAAGTTGATCTCGGCATTTCTAATATTATTTATAGGCTTATATGCTATAAGACTGATAAACAGAATTATTAGAAAAATAATGGTCAAAAGACATTTAGATCCTACATTAACTAAGTTTCTTGCTGATATTTTGCTTTGGGCCTTAAGAATATTGTTATTTGTAACCTTTATTTCAAAACTCGGAATCGAAACTTCATCATTTGTAGCCATTTTAGGAGCCATGGGACTTGCGGTTGGCTTATCACTACAAGGTTCACTTTCAAATTTTGCGGGCGGAATGCTAATTATTGTTTTTAAGCCTTTTAAAGTAGGGGACACAATTGAAGCACAAGGAGTTATTGCAACCGTAGTCGAAATTCAAATTTTTGTTACAAAATTAGTTACGGGTAATAACCAAACGGTTTTTGTACCGAATGGGGCTTTATCTAATGGAAATATAATCAATTATTCAATGCAGGGTGAGCGAAAAGCTGATTTAACCTTTTCTGTTTCTTATGATTCAGATATTAAAAAAGCTAAAGACATATTATTAGATGTTTTAATTAAGAATCCTAAGGTCCTCAAATCTCCTCCACCTGAAGTATTTGTAAAAAATTTATCGGCAAGTTCT
>Ga0308157_10008093_pt1 | contig 12051 bp, 12 predicted proteins | sample PhyBR1_FD_201035 | JGI IMG/M metagenome (GOLD analysis project Ga0308157, IMG submission 201035) | Phyllosphere microbial communities from UC Gill Tract Community Farm, Albany, California, United States - DLSLB.R1 | ecosystem: Host-associated > Plants > Phyllosphere > Unclassified | place: USA...
GGTTCAATCCATCAATGACGGTCATGTGATTTGGTACTCCCCCGACCAAGATTATGGCTTAAAGCAAGGAGTGATGGCGCCATTTTTTGGTATTCCGGCAGCGACCATCACCATGCCAAGACGCCTTGCCAAATTGGGCAGCAAAGCAAACCCGCCGGCGGTCATGGCGCTACATACCTATCGGCAGACCCCTGATAATATCCCAAGTGGCAAACGACCACACTACCACATTACCATCACTGAAGCTTTAGACAATTACCCAAGCAATGACGAAGCTTTTGACGCCGCCCGCGTTAATGAAATTTTAGAGGGTCTGATTCGGATTGACCCCACCCAGTGGATGTGGTTTCATCGCCGCTTTAAAAATACGCCAAACGGTCGCAGCGACATTTATAACTAATCAAAACGGCGGCGCTCAAGATCAGCATTTTTTGGTATACTGAGGCACGACTTTTAGGCTTAATTGAACTGTTTGTTTGCAGCACCACTTTATGACAAACCTCTTGCGACAATAATTTTGCAATAATAATGATGGAACACCCCATGACTTTAGACTCAAAAACTTCGGAAACTACCGATGAAAAAACCGCTGCGCCAAAACGCATTTTAACTGGCATTACCCCTACCGGAATTCCTCATCTTGGCAACTATGTGGGCGCGATTCGCCCTGCCATTGCCGCTGCCCAAAACAGTGAAGATGATGCGTTTTTCTTTTTGGCGGACTATCACGGTATTATTAAATGTCATGACCCTGCCATCATTCATGAGTCCACCAAAGCCATTGCTGCCACTTGGCTTGCCTGTGGTCTTGACCCTGATCGCGTGACCTTTTATCGCCAATCGGACATTCCTGAAATTCCCGAACTTGCTTGGATTTTAAATTGCTCTTGCGCTAAAGGCTTGATGAACCGAGCTCATGCTTATAAAGCTGCGGTTGATTTAAACTTAGAAAAAACCGACGTCGATGCTGACCATGGCGTAACCATGGGACTGTTTGGCTATCCGGTATTGATGGCGGCGGATATTTTGATGTTTAATGCCACCCACGTTCCGGTGGGTCGTGACCAAATTCAGCATATTGAAATGGCGCGCGACATGGCAGGGACGTTTAATCACAAATATAAACCGCTTTTTACCTTGCCAAGCGCGGTCGTTGACGATGACATGCCACTATTAACGGGGCTTGACGGTCGTAAAATGAGCAAAAGCTATCACAATACCATTCCTTTATTTGGCGAGATTAATCCGCAAGTTAGCTCTGAAAAGCAAATGCAAAAAGCCATCATGCGAATTGTTACCAACTCGCAACTGCCAAATGAGCCAAAAAATCCTGACGATTCGACCATTTTCGAGATTTATAAAGCCTTTGCCACCCCTGATGAAATCAAAGCGATGCGGGCGCAATTTGAAGCGGGTATTGGCTGGGGCGAGGCTAAAGACGCACTGTTTAATAAAATTAATGATGAAATTGCCCCGTACCGCGAGCGCTATGAATACCTTATGAGCCATCCCAAACAACTTGAAGAAATCTTACAAATGGGTGCAGCAAAAGCGCGTCGCCATAGTCAAAAGCAACTTGATAAAGCTCGCCGCGCCATTGGAATCAAGCCGCTTGCGAAACTTAAATAGCCAACCTCGATGACCAATTTAGCTATAAAAGCGCCAAATCAGCCGGATTCTGATTTGGCGCTGCGCATTTATCAAACACCGATCAATAAGCTTCCGGAGGATTTATACATTCCGCCGCAAGCGTTTGCGATTTGGCTTGAGCAATTTGAAGGACCATTAGATTTTTTATTGTATTTGGTCAAAAAGAACAACATGGACGTCACGACCATGGCGATTTTGCCGATTACCGAGCAGTATTTGGCTTATATCAATAAGCTGGATTCGAGCCATTTTGAATTGGCAGGCGATTATCTGTTGATGGCATCCACTTTAATTGCCATAAAAACGGCGCTGCTGTTGCCCAAACCTCAAGTTGCCAATGATGATGTTGATCCCAAAGCGGAATTGATTGAGCGCTTAGAAGCTTACGCGCAAATTAAAACGGTCAGTGCGCGACTTGATAACTTAGCCCGACTTGAGCGCGATGTGTTTTTAGCCCTTGCCAGTCCGCCAAACCAAGAGTCGATAAATGCCTGCCTGCCAAAGTTTTCCCCTGATTTATTAACGGCAAGTCTGCTTTTGATGCAGCAGCGACCGGATTACCAGCTGCATTCGGTAAAAGTCGATGCCGTGCCACTTGCTGAACGTATCGTCAGCATCAGTCGTCAATTGCAACACGCCGGAAGTCAGTCATTTTTTGAGCTTCTTGATAAGTCTCAAGGCAGTTTGGGTGTGGTGGTCAGCTTTGTTGCGGTTTTAGAACTCATTAAGCGCCAAGCTGTTGCTTTAATTACACCTCACGACTTGCAAGATTTTGATATTCAACTGTCTAATCTTTGCCTTGAATGGCAACCCAAATCATAATTACTATTTTAAACTATGGCTGAAAATACTAATAATATACCCAAAACAACCTCAGCATTTTTGCAAAATCAGCAAAATCTTCAGCAGCTAAGCCGGCAAATTGAAGCGCTTCTTCACGCCTCGGATGTGCCGTTAACCGAGCTATTTTTAAAGAAGCAGCTGTCATTAACCAGCTTGCAACTTGAGCAAGCGCTTAGCATCTTGCAAGAGCGGTTAAGCTTAGGAAGTTTAACCCTGAATAAAACCGCTAGCGGCTACCGATTGCAAATTGCAGATAACTTTAGCCCGCTCATTCAGCGCGTTTTTCCGCAGCGCCAAGAACGCTTAAGCCAGGCCTTGCTTGAAACTTTAAGCGTCATTGCTTATAAGCAGCCGGTAACTCGCGGTGATATTGAGCAGATTCGCGGCGTAAGCCTTTCAAGTCAAATCTTACGGCAACTGTTTGATAAAGGCTGGATTAAAGAGTCCGGATTTAAAGACACCCTTGGACGCCCTGCGCTACTTCATACCACGCCGCTATTTTTGGATGCGTTTGGGCTTAGCCATTTAGATGAGTTGCCAGAACTTCCAGATATTCAGGCTTTATCAGAATTTAATCATTAAAAAAGGCGCAGTTTTTATTAATGCGCCTTTTTTGAAATAGTGTTTTTAAATTTACTATTAACGGTAAGTTAATTCAAGTCCAACACCGGCACCAATATCGGTCGAGTTCACATCAGAATCTACCGCCCAAAGCCGCGTGTTAATTAACGCTTGCGGCTGCCATTGGTGCGACCAGGTCAAATCAACGACTTTGAGCTTATCCGTCGTTGGAAAGGCTTGGTTAATGTCATTATCGGCTTGATTGACTTTAGCATATTGCAATTTTGCAGTCACAAAATCTTCAGGACTCACCCAAAGCTTACCGCCAACTGAAACACTTTCGGCGTCACCACCAAGTGGATGACCTAACGGATAACCTTGCTGATAGTAGCCATCGGTATAAATCGAGTGGTTGTAAGAGATATTACTTACCTTGCCATTGGTTCGGGTATCGGCATATTCAGCATAAAGCTGATAGGGCATATCATTGATTTGTGAGGCGTAATCTGCACCCGCTAGATACATTTTTTTGGACGGCAGACCACCTGCTTCATCCTCTCCCACATATGAGGCGTAAATTCCGGCAGGAGTTTGCGTGAGCGGTGCAAGATTTAATCTAAAATCAAAACCAGCAAGTTGGTTGGCTGGGTCGTCTTTACCCGTATCCCCATTATCCCGAAGTCCGGTTAGGGCATCGACAAACGATGATAAGCTTCTTGGCTGACCTTCACCACCCCAAATAAAGGTTCGCGATGCGCCAGCTTCAAGCCATGGCCAAGGGCTGGCTGTTAAGCGCATCCCGAAAAGGTTAGCATCTGGCGCTGATTCATAATCCTCAAGCTGACCTGCAAACAGCTGATATTGCCAAGGTCCAACCCAAGACAAATATTTTGACGTCGGCGCAGTTTGTTCATCACGCTGCATGGTAAATCCGGTTACCGGACGGGTAGCATCGCCGCGAATCAAGCTGCCTTCGTGACCTGGTCCCCACCAGGCCGGAATTTTACCTGCAATCAGCCACTGATTAAGCGCTTTCCCTGCCAAATAAGAGCCATCAAAATCAACGGTGCTGTCATCAATTAAATCATCATTTTTAGCGCGAGCTTTAAGATTAAACTCCCAATCTTGTTCGCTCAGCCCTAATCCAAATATTGCCTCTTGACCTGCCGTTTTGTCATCAGCAAAGTTTTGCGGTAAGGCTTTTCGGTCGGTTTGAACATAAGCATCGACAGTTGCCATTACGCCATCTTTACCTTGGCTATTTAGCGTCGATTGAACCGAAGCTACGACTTGCTGCTGGGTCTGATTGGCAATATTTGCGGTCGATAATGCGCGCTTGATTTCGTTATTGGTCAGCGGCCACGTGCTGGTACTGATTTGGATAACGCCTTGAGCATTCAGCCAATCTAAATCAGACTTGAGCTTCATGTCATTCATATATAAGTTCTGCGCACCTGCCAACGTTGAAAGCAGTCCTGCGCCAAGCAATAAGCTGATTTGTTTATACATAGTCATCACTTTTAATAAGTTAATAAAAGCAAGCGATTGTTACGCTGCTGAATCGGCTTCAATTTGGCTAAATACGGTATTTATTGCTTGAACGGTTGCCGCTATTTCGCTGTCGGTCAGCGTTGGATGAACCAAAAACATCAGGCTCGTTTCACCCAATTGTTTTGCTACCGGTAGACGTACTTTTGGTCGCAGTCCGGTATTATCAAACGCTTTTTCTAAATAGACTTCAGAAGCTGATCCTGAATAACACGGTACGCCAAGCGCGTTTATTTCATTGATAATTCGGTCGCGCGACCAATCTGCTGGCAAGTTGTCCGGATTGACATAAACGTAAAGCTTATAATAAGCATGAGTGCAATCCGCAAACTCAGCTGACGTTTCAAGCGTTGGTACAGACAAATAGCCTTTTTCTTCCCAAGTTTTGCAAGCGGTTAAAATGTCTTGCGCGTTTTTGGTACGTTTTGCTGTCCAATCGCGCATTTGCTCAAGCTGAATGCGACCAATGACTGCTTGCATTTCCATCATTCGCCAATTGGTGCCAAAGCTTTCATGAAGCCAGCGGTAGCCGGGCGGATGCTCGGTCTCATAAACGGCTTTATAGCTTTTACCATGGTCTTTAAACGCCCACATTTTACGCCAAAGGTCTTCATCATTGGTAGTGACCATGCCGCCCTCACCGCCTGTGGTCATGATTTTATCTTGGCAAAAGCTCCAAGCGCCAATATGACCAATGCTGCCAACGCTTTTGCCTTTATAGCGCGCGCCATGGGCTTGGGCGCAATCTTCGATGACGAATAGATCATGCTCGTCAGCAAGTGCCATAATACCATCCATATCGCAAGGCCAACCGGCTAAATGAACGCAGATAATGGCTCGCGTTTTATCCGTCATCACCGCGCGGATGGCATCGGGCTTAATATTTCCAGTCGCTTCATCAATCTCAGCAAAAACTGGGGTCGCGCCGGCATTAACCACACAAGAAATACTGGCGATAAAAGTTCGCGGGGTGACGATAACCTCATCACCTTCGCCAATGTCCAAAGCTTGCAGTGCGACATCAAGGGCAAGCGTACCGTTACCAAGCGCAATCGCAAATCGGCTGTCTGCCCAATCGGCAAACTCTTTTTCAAACTTTCGGCACTCATTGCCCGTCCAATAGTTGACTTTGTTAGACAATAGTACTTGGCTTACCGCATCAGCCTCGACTTGAGTGAAGCTTGGCCACGGTGAAAATGGGGTATTAAGCATAATGTACCTTAATATGAATTAATCTTATAAAAAATCGAATCTTTAGCGTTATCGATTTTATATTTTTATAATGCTTTATGAACTTTCTTGACAAACCAAGGAATCATTAACACTCTAATAGCAGGTCGAAATAGCCAATGCCAAACTGCAAAAACGACTAAGCCGCTTGGCAAGCAATAACTGATAATCCCTGACCAGTCATGCGACTTTTGTGACAGTTTAGAATAGCTTCCCAAAACATAAGGCAAATCAGGCAGCATCATTCCTATCATCACTACTTCAAAAGTAAAGTATTTTGAGCGGTAAAAAGGAATTACTGATGCCATGTGCGAAATGGTAAATACCATCCTAGGACTAACTTTCAATAATTTCTATATTAATACTATATTTCTTACCATTCTTAATAAAATAAGCTGCCTCTTCAATATTATTTGTAGTTAGCGCTCGTAATTTATCTATAAATAGTTTTGAGTTCACATCTCTATCTAAATCAATTTCTTGTACTTTAGCTAAATCTTTTCGGTTATGCGAAGTTCCATCGCTACTTTGCTTATAACGGCTAGGATTTAAGCTAAGTAGTTTTGGTAATGCCTCTTTAAATATTTTTTCTTCTAACTCTAGTATATCTTTATATAGACTATTAGCTGTATGTGTAGGTAATATTTCCAACTTTTCTTGAAAAACAATATCACCTTTATCAAGCTCTTCACTCATAAAATGTAAAGTTGCGCCATAGGGCGTATCATCTAATATAGCCCAGCTAGGAGTATGCCACCCTTTATTATAAGGAAGATAAGCTGGATGCAGATTTAAAAAACCTATTTTTGGAAGGTCTAATAATTTCTTTTTTATAATATAAGGAAAATGAATTCCAAAAATATAATCTACGTTATATTTTATTAAATCCTCTGTATCTAAATTACTTTTAATACAGTACACCTGACTCATATCTAGTTGACTGATGCTTATCAGCTTTTTATTATATTGCTCACTATCATAGCTATTTATAATCAAGAAACTAGGCTTAAGTCCTTCGTTCACTAGATACTTCAACAAATTTACTGCGATCTCTCTATTACCGGCAAAACCGTATTTCATATTTCTAACATCCTCAAAAATTTTTTTGGATATGGTATAGCAGCATTTAAAGGCATAAATTTGAACTCTTGCTCTAAATCTATTATATCCTTTTCCAGCAACTTAAACTGTAGAAACCAGTCTTCTAAGTGAAAGATATAATTAAATATATCATCAAGATAATTCAAAAATTCTGGCTTTTCTAATAATAAATTTAGAAGATCATATACTTCTTTATTTGCATAGAAAATATGCATAGCATGGTGATAATTTGGAGCTTCACAATAATCTCTATAAGAAGCCTCGGCACGCTTAATATTATTAATAAGACGTAAATGATTAGACATTATTTCCTCTAAAATTCTCAACTGTTACATGATTTTTAGCACTAATATCTTCAGCTTTTATAACTTTTCTAACAGTCCTTAATAAGATTTTAATATCTAGCCAAAGTGACTGATTGTCAACATACCACGTATCAAGCGCAAATTTTTCATCCCAACTGATGGCGTTACGACCATTAACTTGTGCCCAACCAGTAATGCCAGGTTTGACCTCATGACGGCGCGCCTGCTCGGCATTATACAGCGGCAAATACTCCATCAATAGCGGTCTTGGTCCTACAAGGCTCATATCACCTTTGATGACGTTAACTAGCTCTGGCAACTCATCCAAACTTGAGCTACGCAGCATCTGACCAAATGGCGTCAAGCGTTCACTGTCAGGAAGCGGATTGCCACTACTGTCCACTGCGTCACGCATGGTTCGAAATTTAATCATTTCAAACGGCTTGCCATTTAAGCCTGGGCGGGTCTGTCGAAATAGCACGGGCGAGCCAAGGTTTTTTTTGACCTTATGCGCGGTAATTGCATAAACAGGGGCTAAAGCTACCAAGGCGGCAGTCGCAGCGGTGATGTCAAAGAGGCGTTTGATACTCATACTAGACTCCCATAATCGCTAATAAGCGCGCATTTACTTTTTTGGCATCAAACTTCTCTTGAGCCATCTTGTAACTGGTCTCACCCATCTTTTGGATTTGCTCAGGATTTTCAATAAAATAAATCATCTTATCCGCTATGGCTTGAGGGTTCCACCTTGCTACCAAAAAGCCATTTTCTCCATCAACAACTGTCTCGCGGCATCCGGGAACATCGGTTGTAATAATCGGTCGTCCTATCGCCATTGCCTCTTGGGTACTGCGAGGAACGCCTTCGCGGTAAGATGGCAAAACAAATACATCGCTCTTTGCTATCCAAGACTGAACATCATCCACATGTCCCGGATGAATGATAACGTTTGACGCTGTCAGCTTTTTTAATTCAGACTGCGGCAACGCTCCTAAATTTTGAGTATCGATATCGCCTAAGACGGTAAAAGTCACTTCAGGATAGCGTTTCTTAACTAACTTTGCTGCTTCAACAAAGTCATGAATTCCTTTTTCTTTTAACAGTCGCCCAATAAATAAAAAGTTGATCGGCTCAATAGTATCTTTGATCGGCTGATACGCATAATCAGTTAAGTTTAATCCAATACCACCTAAAATTTTAACCCGCTTTACTTTAATATGATATTTATCTAATAGATCTTTTGGGTCATCCGGATTTAAAAATATCAAAGTATCTAGTTGGGGTAAAGCAACTTTATATAATAAAACCTGTGTAGCTTTGATCATCGCTGTCTTTTTATTGATTCCTTCTGGCTGCTCTGTAAAACTGTATCCTAATCCTTCAAGCATGCCAATAACTTTTGGGGTCCTTGCCAATTTGGCTGCTAGCGTCCCAAAGATAACAGGCTTTGCAAAATAAGAAAAAACAATATCGGGTGCGATATCTTTGATCTTTTTTGCTAAAGCATAAGTTGCCTTAAGATCCGATAATGGATTGAGACCACCGCGCTCTAGCTCATAAGTCACAGGAGTAGCGCCTAATGCTTTAATCTTGTCAAGATCCTCTGCTGAATACTCTGAGGTAAAAGCAAACACTTGACAACCTTTGATAATTAGCTCTTTAATCAATTCTGAGCGAAAGCCATATAAGCTAGAAGCTACCGTACCAATTATTGCAATCTTCATGTAACGACTCTCTCAGATTCAAATGACATTAAAGATGTTTTTAACCTTAATATATAGAAAAAACAAATATAAATTGCTAAATAGTTATACATTCTTAATCTAACTGCCGTTCCTAAATTGTCATTACCAATCAACCAAACACTAGCGTAAAGTACAAAAAATATGAGTAGGAAACGTAAGAACTTATCAGCGAACTTAATATTTTTAAGAACATATAGTAGCATAAAGAAAAATGGTATCGTTTCAATAATAAAGATTACAACTGCTAAAGCATTTGTAATAAATAGTCCAAAAAGCTGACCTAATGCGCTTAGAATAAAGTTTGGAATAAACATAACCGGATTTGAAAAGTTAAGTCCAAGGGTAGACCCAGCCTCATCTTCTTCAAATCCTGCGCGATACTCTGTAAGACTATCAAATACCCCTATATAGTTCGCAATAAAAAGAGCTATTAAATATAAAAATAATAGAAAAACAATTCTTTTTTTAGTAAGTTTAATATTCCATAAAAATAGAGCACCAATGAAGGCTGCTCCTAAATAAGGGCGCAGAGCTGCTAAAAACCAGCCTATACCTAGGGCAACAAGAAATAAAGCAATAAACTTTAAAATCCTATTAGTATTTAATAACCACTTAACTACTAAACAGCCGATTAAAAAGCAGAATACCATAAGGACATCACGATAAACATCGAAACTATAAAAATATAAGGTCGGATAGACCAAGCATATCAAAAAAATATAGAGATAGGGCTTTTGGTTAGCTTGCAATCTAATTCCAGATAACTTGGCAACTAAAATAGGAATAGTAAGCAGGTTAAAAAACAGGAATATATATGAAATGAGATCACGAGAATATAAATCTATATTATTCAGGTTTCTAAGCAAGATTGGCCAAATATTTACTGCAACATCTGTATAACCTAGAGCATAAGCATTATAATAGTTAGCATCGCTGCCCCCTCCTAAAGAAAATCCTATAATTTTGTTTTTCACTAAAATAAAAACAATTATCTTAAAAAAAAATAATATTAATAGTAGTAAAAAAATAGCAGAATTCGGAATTCTATTAAAGAAGCTTTTTTTATATTTCATTATAAATATTCAGCCACTCATCTGAAATAAGACCTAAGTCAAACTTATTCTTGACGTACTTACAACCCAACGTATTTCTACCTATGGCCTGCAAACTCTCTTTAATACCATCAGCTAGAGCCATTGAATTTTTTATAGGCACAATCTTACCGTATTTACCTATAATTTCATGAACCCCACTTACATTAGTAGAAACTACTTGAGCTTGGCACCCCATTGCTTCTATGAGAACAGTAGGCAGACCTTCATAGTTAGACGACAACACAAATACATCACAAGCACTCATAAGTAGGGGTATATCATCTCTTCTACCTAAAAGCAGAACATTATTATTAATATCAAGATTTATTATTTCTTTCTCAATTTCAGATCTAAGCTCTCCATCGCCAGCTATAAGTAGCACAAAAGATATGTTCAACTGATCTTTTACGATGTTGATAGCATTTAATAAATTAAAGTAATTCTTTGAAGCATTAAACCGACCTACCGCTAATATTATTTTTGTATCAGAAGCTAGGTTCAATTCTTTTACTATGATCTCCTTTGCATCAGCGCTATAGATGAAATTTGTGAAATCCACCCCATTATAGACTGTTAGCATACTGTTTTTGGGAGCACCATGCATTGCCTCAAAGGCAGCTACGGCAGTACTGCTTACATTGGTCGTCAAGTTAGCCAAACGATTCGTCAATCGATAAGACATCATCCTTACAGCGCCCCCTTCATTACTACTGTGAGCAGTACATATCAGCTTTGTCATAGGGGTAATCAACCTAACTAAGCGAGTTAAAATATTGGCATGAACCATATGGGCATGAACGATATCAGGCTTAAAGTTTCTAACAATTTTAGATAAAGCGAGATAAACTTTAGGTAAGGTTATTATGTTAGTCAGCCCGATATTAAGCAGCTCAATTTCTTTATTGGTAGGCTGAGTTATTACCTCACCTGTCAAATAGGCAATTTTTACTTCATGACCTTTCATAAACATTGCATCAGCTAGGTCACAAACAACTCGCTCTGCACCGCCTTGACCTAGGCCTGTGATCACGTAGAGAATTTTCATGATATCTCTCTTATAATTTAACGAGCTAAGAAGTCTGCATACACTTTTGAAGCAACTCTTCATTACCTAGTTCACGCTTTGTATAAAAAGAATTCAAAATCTGTTTTCGATCTTTAGAAAAGTCGGTATCTTCATCATTATTAAATATACTTATTAGGCTAGTCTTTACTTCATGCCAGCTAGTTACTTTCGCCCCAGGTGTGACATCCTCATACTCGTATAGAAGACCTCGGTTGGACGCCTGTTTATACCAATCATAATCTGGTATAAAAAATATTATCTCTCTATCTAAGTTTAAATAGTCAAAGTAAATAGATGAATAATCAGTAATGAGTATGCTTGCTTGAGCCAAATACCCTTGAACATCATCAAAAGCTGGAACCAGCTCTATATTTGAAAACTCACTTAAATCTGGAAAGTCTGCTTGCACATAAGGATGCATTTTAATGAAAAATTGGTAATCAAACTCAACTAAGCTCTTGTTAAGTGCTTGCAGTTCACTTTGAGTAGGAAAAACATGTTGTTCATAATAGTTTTGATCCATGCCATCTCTAAAGGTTGGTGCATATAAAATTACCTTCTTATCTTCAGCTCTTGAGATCAGATCATTTACTCTAGGATAAGTCGCTACAAAGAATTTATTTCTATCTATCTCATAGAGCTCGCTAAATAGTTCTGCATCATTACACGAAGTGACTAAAAACAAATCAGGCTGGTTTTTCATATTTATATATTTTCGATATTTTCTTTTTGGGAGTTTACCCATTTTTTTAAGAGGTATGCCATGCCATAAAGTTATTAATTCTTTCTTGGATGAGATAAATTTATAAACATCATTGCCTGTATGGCTGTGCGTACAAACTATATACTTTGCTTTTGCCATTTTTAATAGAGAAGAGATGTTATAGAAGTAAATAACAGGCAGTCCT
>Ga0308157_10008095_pt1 | contig 12048 bp, 10 predicted proteins | sample PhyBR1_FD_201035 | JGI IMG/M metagenome (GOLD analysis project Ga0308157, IMG submission 201035) | Phyllosphere microbial communities from UC Gill Tract Community Farm, Albany, California, United States - DLSLB.R1 | ecosystem: Host-associated > Plants > Phyllosphere > Unclassified | place: USA...
TTTTTCGACGACCAGCAGGACGAACACGAACAGCAGGATGATCTTGGCGAACCTGCCCCAGAATTCCCAGGCGACCTCCGGGTTCCCGATGGTCACGGTGGTGCCGATCGTGGTCCACGCGAAGAACAGCATGACCAGTCCGCCCAAGAGGCCGAAGTGGACCCTCGGTTTGTTCTTCATGGCCAGGTAGGCCAGCACGGCCACGCCGGTGAACAGCAGGTTGTAGCGGATGCCCGACGCCATGCCATATACCCAGCCGTTCGGGAAGAACAGCGCCGTCCAGACCCACATGCCGATGGCCACGAACGGGCGCTTGGCCATCGCATACAGCAGCACCGGCAGGATGGCCAGCATGAAGAGGTCACGCATGGCTCATTTCCCCTTACGCTCGTCTTTGCCGGACTCGCCACGATCCTGGCGCCCGGCCCACAGGCACAGTGCGGCGACCAGCACCAGGTCTACTGCCCACATGAGTGTTTCCATTGATTATTCCAGTTCAGTACGCCGGCGCGCCGAAGCGGGCCATTGGCGGCGTCCGCAAGTCGTTCATCGGGTCAGGCAGCGCCATGGGCGCTGGCGCCGTTCTTGCGCAAGAAAGCATCGAACATCAGCACCGACCACAAGGTCACCGCATGGTCCTTGGTGCCGGCCTGGTGCTCGTCCACCATCCGCTTCAGGAAGTCGGCATTGAAGATGCCGGTGTCGAGCAGGGCCGGATTGAGCACCGCGCGCCGCATCGTCTCGCGCAGCGGGCCGCGCAGCCAGGCCGCGAGCGGGATCGAGAAGCCCATCTTCTTGCGGTACAGGATGTCGTCCGACAGGTAGGGCTGCAGCGCCTTCTTGAAGATATGCTTGCCTTCGCCGTTGCGCAGCTTGCAGTCGGACGGCAGGCCCGAGACCCACTCGACGAACTGGTGATCGAGCAGCGGCACCCGCACCTCGAGCGCGTGCGCCATGCTGGCGCGGTCGACCTTGGTCAGGATGTCGCCCGGCAGGTAGGTCTTCATGTCCAGGTATTGCACCAGCGACAGCGGGTCGTCGGTCGGCGCCTTGGCGGCGTAGCCGCGCATCACCTCGACCGCGCGGTAGCCCTGCAGGCGCTGGCGGAAACCGTCGGAGAACAGTTGCTGGCGCACCCGGTCGTTGTTGACCGAGACGCCGTGGAAGTAGCCCTCGGTGAGGTCGCGCGCCAGCGCCTCGAAGGTGGTCTTGGCGCGCAGCACGCGCGGCGCCCAGTCGGCCTTCGGATAGGCCTTGCCGAGCAGGCCGAACACAGGCTTGCGCAGCGCCAGCGGCAGCATCGAGCGCACCCGCTGCTCGCCCATCGCCATCCGGTGGCGGCGGTAGCCGGCGAAGTTCTCGTCGCCGCCGTCGCCCGACAGGGCCACCGTTACGCGCTTTCTTGCCAGTTCGCACACGCGGTAGGTCGGGATCGCCGAGCTGTCGGCATACGGTTCGTCGTACAGGGCGGCCAGCGTGTCGAGCAGGCCGTAGTCGTCCTTGTCGACCGTCTCGCTCTGGTGCCGGGTCTTGTACTGCTCGGCGACCTGGCGCGCATACTGTGATTCGTCGAAGGCCGGGTCGTTGAAGGCGATCGCGCAGGTGTTCACCGGTTCTTGCGAGATGCCGGCCATCATGGCCACCACCGCGCTCGAATCGACGCCTCCCGACAGGAAGGCGCCCAGCGGCACGTCGGCGATCAGGTGGCTTTCCACCGCTTCGCGCAGGCGCGCGATCAGTTCACCCTCCATGTCGCGCTCGGTCATCTGCCGGTGCGGCGTAAACGGCACGTCCCAGTACTGCTTCGAGGCGGGCAGCGGCTGGCCCACGCGCAGGGTCAGGGTGTGGCCCGGCAGCAGCTTGCGCGCGCCCGTGAAGATGGTGCGCGGCTCGGGCACATAACCGTAGGCGAAGTACTCCTCGACCGCCAGCGGGTCGATCTCGCGCTTCAGGTTCGGCAGGCACAGCAGCGACTTGAGCTCGGAGCCGAAGGCGAACATGCCGTCGTCCAGCAGCGCGTAATGCATCGGCTTGATGCCCAGGCGGTCGCGCGCCAGGAATAGCGTCTGCTGCGGGCGGTCCCAGATCGCGAAGGCGAACATGCCGCGCAGGTGCTGCACGCAATCCTCGCCCCACTGTTCGTAGGCGTGGACGATGGTCTCGCTGTCGGACGGGGTGCGAAAGACGTGGCCCAGCCCCTGCAGCTCGGCGCGCAGTTCGCGGAAGTTATAGATCTCGCCGTTGAACACGAGGGAGATCGTCTCGTCCTCGTTGAACAAGGGTTGCAGCCCGGCTTCGAGGGCGATGATCGACAGCCGCCGGTGGCCGAAGCCCAGGCCAGGCTCGAGATGCAGGTCGCCTTCGACCGGGCCGCGATGGAACTGGGTTTCGTTCATCCGGTGCAGCAGGTCGCGCGCGATGGCGCGCTGGCCGCGGGTATCAAACAGTCCGACTATTCCGCACATGGTGTGATCGCTTTATTCGTTTTCATTTTGGCCCGGCACAGGCCATCGTACAGGGCAATATAAGAGTCCAGCATGGCGCGCATGCTGTAGCGGCGTTCGACGTGGGCGCGGCCCGCCGCGCCGTGCGCCGCAGCCAGCGCGGGGTCGCGCACATAGGCGGCCAGGGCCTCGGCCAGGCGCTGCGGATCGCGCGCCGGCACCAGCGTGCCCATCGCGCCATCCTGGACCAGGTCGGGGATGCCGCCGACGGCGCTGGCCACCACCGGCAGGCCGCTGGCCATCGCTTCGAGCAGCGTGACCGGCGTGCCTTCGGCGATCGAGGACAGGGCAAACAGAGAAAAACCGCGCATCGGCGGCGCCACGTCGGCGCGCGGGCCGGCCATCCATACGCAGTCCTGCAGGCCGGCCGCTGCCACCTGCGCCGCGAGCGCCGCCCGCAGCGGGCCGTCGCCCACCAGCACCAGGCGCAGGCGCGCCTGCGGCAGCATCGTGCGCAGCAGGGTGAAGGCCGCGACCAGGGTGGCCTGGTCCTTCACGTCCTGCAGGCGGCCGACGGTGCCGATCACGAAGGCGGCCGGATCGTCCTGCCACGGTTCGAGCGCGGTCTCGCCGTTGCCGGGATCGGCCGGGCGGAAGCGTTCGGTGTCGACGCCATTGTCGATCAGGGCCAGCTTGGCGCGGTCGATGCCGACCGTGTCGCGCAGCCAGTCGTGCAGGTCGCGCGAGACCGGGACGATGCGGTCGATACAGGGCGCCACCAGGCGCCGCAGCAGGTTGTGCTTGCGGTTCAGGCCCTGGGGATCGCCCGCGTCGCGGCCATGTTCGGCATGGATCCGCACCGGTACCCCGGCGGCGAGCGCGGTGGCGCTGTATTCGTAGCAGCCCAGGTTATAGGTGTGCAGGATCGCCGGCCGCAAACGGCGCAGCAGGCGCCACAGGTCCAGGTGGGTGCGCGGCGCTGCGCCGGGCGGCTTGTGCAGCGCGAACAGTTCCACCCCGGGGCGGCTGATGCGGCGGGCGAAGTCGGTGTAGTCGGTCAGGCAGATCACCGCATGCCGGTAGCGATCCGGCGGCATGCGGTTGATGGTGTCGACCAGCAGCGTTTCCAGGCCGCCGATGTCGAGCCGGTAGACCAGGTGCACGACCAGCGGCGGCTGGCAGGCTGGCGCGGATGAAGCGATTGCGGCCATGCTCAGCGTTCCCGGGTCGCCTGCAGTGCGGCATCCACCGCGCCGAAGTGGCCTTCCAGGAAGACGCGCATGGCGGCGCGCGCGGCATCCGGGTTGTCGCTGTACGGCGCGGCCAGCAGCACCAGGGCGCCGTCGTCGCCCTGGAACAGCAGCCGTCCCTGGGCCTGGCGCAGCTTGCCCATCACATTGCTGGTCAGGTAGCCGCCATTGACCCACATGGTCTGCCACACCAGCAGCTTGCCGTTCGGGCTGGCCAGGACGGTTTCGCGCAGGGGCAGCGCCAGCGCGCCGGCGGATTCGCTGCGCGTGCTGGCCGAGATCGGGTGGAAGGCGTCCTTGTCGCCGGTCAGGCGGTTCACGGAGCTGATCAGGCCCTTCTGCTTGTCCTGATTGCGGTAGTACAGGATCTCGAGCCGCACCGGGCGGTCGGCGCCCGGCACCTGCCAGGTGCGCGCCAGGCGCGCATCCGGTTCCATGAAGCGCACCTGCCAGTCGGGGAAGCCGCCGGCCTGGGCCAGCTTGATGCCGGGTTCGGCCAGCTGCACCGGCGCCGGATTGCGGTTGGCGCGCTCGTTGATGGCCGAGAAGGCCGGCCACAGCGCCAGCAGGACGATCACGGCGACCGCCATCGGCACGATGCGCGCCGCGCCCGACTCCGAACGGGCCTGCACCTGGGTCGGCGCCGACGCCGATGCCGGGGCCGGGTTCTCGTCCTGGCGCCAGAAACTGCCGATCCAGAACATGATGAACATGATCAGGCCGAAGAACAGCCAGCCATAGACCAGGTGGTCGACGCCGGTCGCGTGTTCCATGCTGCTGTAGTGGCCGATCATCACGATCATGTAGGCGCGCAGGCCGTTGGCCACGATCGGCACCACGATCGACAGCGCGATGAACACCGCGCGCCGGCGGTTGCTGCTATAGGTGAGATAGGCATACAGGCTGCCCAGCGTGATCGACGAGATCAGGTAGCGGATGCCGCTGCAGGCTTCCACCACCGACCACGAGCCGGTCGGCAGGTCGAAGCGGGTACCGTTGCGCAGCACCGGGATGCCGGTGGCCTGCACCGCCCACACCGTGAAGTCAGCGGTCAGGTGGATCAGCGGGTCGACGAAGATCTCGCCGAACGGCACCGCGAACAGCAGGAACAGCAGCGGGAAGGCGAAGGCGCCCGCCAGGCGCGCCCCGAACAGGGCCAGGGCCGCGGTCGGGATCATCGCCACGAAGCAGTACTGCATCACCACCGAGACGTCGCCCATGCGGCCGGCCAGCCAACCGGCGCCCAGCACGGCCAGCAACAGCAGTGCCGGCGGATAGGGGACGGCCGGAATTTGCGCGAAGCGTTCGCGCCGGCGCCAGATCAGCCACAGGCTGATCGGCAGGATCGCGTAGCCGTGGGCGAAGGTCTCGGAGCTGTTCCAGATCGACACCATCGAGGCCGCAGTGCCGTAGTACAGGGCGAACGGCGCCAGCATGGCCAGCACCAGCAGGGCCAGGGCCGGACTCGGCGCGCTCGGCAGGGCGGCGGCGCCGGGCGCCACGGGCGGTGATTTCAAGAGCATTCGAGTTTCTCCCCGATGCAAGCCAGGTTGCTTGGCCAGCTGTAATGGTGTTCGACCCTGGCGCGCGCGGCCAGGCCCATGTCGTTGCCGGCGCGCGCGAGCAGCAGCGCGACGGCGTCGGCGAAGCCCGCGGCGTCGGGCGCCAGCAGCAGTTCGCGGCCCGGTTCGGCGGCGATGCCTTCGAGCGCCTGGGGCGAGACCACGACCGGCGTGGCCATGGCCATCGCTTCGAGCACCTTGTTCTGGATGCCGCGCGCGATGCGCAGTGGCGCCACCGCCACCCGCGCATGGCGAATGTACGGGCGCACGTCGGGCACGGTGCCGGTGACGGTCACGCCTGGAATCTGGGCCAGCGCCTGGACTTGCGGCGCGGGGCGCGAGCCGACGATGTAGAAGCGCAGATCGGGGTCTTGCCGGCGCAGGATGGGGAACACCTCGTCGCAGAACCACTGCACGGCATCGACGTTCGGCCAGTAATCCATGGCGCCGGTGAACACCAGCGCGCGCTCGCCGGGGACGTAGGGGCTGTCCAGCTCATGCTCGGGCGAGAAGTAGTCGGTATCGACGCCGTTGCTGAAATGCCCGATGCGTGCCGTGCTTTCCGGCGCCAGCTGGCGGAACAGGTCGGCCTCGGGACCGGACACGAACAGCGAAGCGTCGTACTGGCGGGCCACCTGGCGCTCGTAGCGCAGCAGCTGGCGCGCCTCGTGGCGGTACAGCCAGCTCATGGGCCAGGATTTCTTGTCGGCGTACTGGCGCCATTTATCCGAGTCGACGTCGCAAAAGTCGATCACGCGCCGCGCGTCACGGTATTGGTCGGCGTACTGCGCCATCGCCGACGAGAACACCAGTACCCGCTTGATCGCATGCGCGGCCACGGTCTGGTCGACCCAGCGCTGCAGGCCGGCGTCCTGGTAGTAGTCGAGCGACAGCGAACGGTTCTTGACCAGCGCCCCCAGGCTGCGCACGCGCGCCAGCAGGGGATTCAGGGCCGCGAAATGGCTGCTGGCGCACATCGCCTCGACCTTCGGCACGTATTGCCAGTCGTCGGCGTCATCGACAAAAGTCGCCAGGTGCACCCGGTAGTCGCGCGCCAGGTGCTTGAGCAGGTTGTACGAGCGGATCTTGTCGCCCTTGTTGGGCGGGTAGGGGATGCGGTGGATCAGCAGCAGCAGGTCTTGCACGACATTACCCCAGGTTGCGCACGATGTAGGGACCGAGGAAGTTCGCCACCGGCAGCGGCAGCTTTTTCCACATCTTGATGAACAACTGGTACTTCGGGTTCAGCGGATTATTGTCCGGCAGTGCAGTCGACGCATACAGCTTGTATTCGTAGGGCAGCGGCTGGGCTTCAAAGCCCCAGTTCTTCTTGAAGTCGTAGGCGCCGGTGCCCAGCTTGCTGCGGCCGAAGTCGAAGATGCGGCAGCCGCGCGCGGCGGCGGCCTGCATCAGGTTCCAGTACATGAAGTCGTTGCCGGCCACGCTGCGCGCCAGGTCGGTGCCGCCGCCGTAGTAGGGCACGACTTCGTCACGCCAGTAGAACGACAGTACCGAAGCGACCAGGCGGTCGTCTTCGGTATAGATGGTGCGCACCTCGCACTCGGCGCCGAAGGTTTGCTGCAGCAGGGCGAAGTATTTTTTCGGGAATACCGGGGTGCCCAGGCGCAGCACGCTGTGGGCATAGGCCTCGAACATGCGCTCGACGTTGTCCTCGACCACGCCTTTGAGGCCCAGCTTGATCCCCTTGCGCACCATGGCGCGCTGCTTGCGCGGGATGGCGTTCAGGTTGGCCTCGTCGTCGCCCGTGATCTCCTTGCGGAAGGTGACGTACAGTTCCTTGGTATGCCACGACGTGTCGCCCGGATGGGCGCGGTGCATGCCGCGGTATTCCAGGTGGCCCACGCCGAGCTTCTTCGCGAGCGCATCGGCCGCCTCGTCGAGCAGCCGGCGCGCCGTGTCATCGAGCGCGGCCACGCCGCCATAGACGCAGAACGGCATCGCGCCCAGCGAGTGGCCGAACAGGCGGCTCTTGATCTCGGCCAGCGGCAGCACGCCCTGGATCTGGCCGTCCTGCTCGACGAAATAGAACCAGGTCTTGAGACCGAACGATTGCTCGATGACTTTCTGCCAGCCCGACAGGTGGAAGAAGGTGGCGGTGGGGCAGGCGCGCACGAAGGCATCCCAGCGCGCCGCATCCTGCGGCTGCATCAGGTGCAGGGTGTGCGCCGCACTCGATGCGGCCGGCGGGACGGCGCTCTTGGCCTGCGCCGCTTCGATGATCGAATTCATGGCTTGTCCAGGAAGATGCGGTCCATGCGGTCCCACGTGAAGTCGCGCGCCAGGCATTCCAGGCGGCGCTCCATGCGGTCGATATTGACGTAGTGGCGGAAGCGCGCCTTGGCGCCCAGGCCTTCGGGACGCGGCTGGCCGGGATCGACTTCCCATGGGTGGAAGTAGAACAGGGCCGGCTCGCGGTCTTCGCGGTTGACCTTTTCCATCATCCAGCGCGACAGGGCGTAGGGCAGCAGGCGGAAATAACCGCCGCCGCCGGCCGGCAGGTTGCGGCCCGCCATCTTGACCGTGGTGATCGGCACTTCGAGCAGGCCGTCCGGGCCGTTCGGGTAGAAGGCGAAGCGCGGCGCGTCCGGCATGCCGTAGTGGTCGTGGGCGATCGGGTAGATGCTCGAGCTGTACTTGTAGCCGGCCTCGTGCAGTGCGTCCAGCGCCCACAGGTTGGCGTGGCCGATCGAGAAGCTCGGGGCGCGGTAGCCGACCACGGCCTGGCCGCCGATGTCTTCCAGCAGCGCCTTGCTGGACCGGATGTCGTTGTCGAATTCGGCGCGGCTCTGGTCCGAGGCGCGCAGGTGGCCGTAGCCGTGGCTGGCCAGTTCATGGCCGGCGGCGACGATGCGGCGCACCATGGCGGGATAGCGCTCGGCGATCCAGCCCAGGGTGAAGAAGGTCGCGCGCACGCCGTGGCGCTCGTACAGGGCCAGGATGCGTTCCATATTGGCCTCGACCCGGCATTCGCGGGTCGGCCAGCTGGCGCGGTCGATGTAGGGAGCGAAGGCCGAGACCTGGAAGTAGTCCTCGACGTCGCAGGTCATCGCATTGCGGATCTTTTCGCCTGGCGCGGGACGCGGCCGGGCTGCGGGTGCGGTCATGTTCATTCCGTGTCCTTTCCTGAAAAGGTTTATTCCTGGTCCAGCTGGCGCGATGCGCCGGGTGGGGTGGCGGCGATCTTCTTGAGGATCGACAGCACCGACACAATCGATTTCTCGAGGCGCATCATGCGCTCGTCGAGCTGCTCGACGCTGGCGCCGCGGCGTTCGCCATGCTGCAGGTCGTGCTGGCCCGAGGTGTCGCGCATGGATGCCGCTGCGGGCTCGCCCATGCCGTCCGGGGCCTGGAATTCGTCCGAGATGTCGCGCACGACTTCGGCGATATGGGCGCCGGTGAAGCCGTGAAGCTCTTCCAGGTAGCCCATCAGCAGCACGCGGTCCATCAGCGTATTGGTCTTGCGCGGAATGCCGCCGCTGTAGGCGTAGATGGCGGCGTGGGCGTCGTCGTCGAAGGCCGGGTCGCCCTTCCAGCCGACCGTGGCCAGGCGGTGTTCGACGTAGGCGCGGGTTTCCTGCGCATCCATCGGGCCGAGGTGGTAGCTGGCGATCACGCGCTGGCGCAGCTGCTGCATAGTGGGGCTGTGCAGGGTTGCGCGAAATTCCGGCTGGCCGAGCAGGAAGGTCTGCAGCAGCGAGCGGTCGTCGGTCTGGAAATTGGACAGCATGCGCAATTCTTCCACCGTGCGCGCGTTCAGGTTCTGGGCCTCGTCGATCACGAGCAGGGCGCGCTTGTTCTGGCGGTCGACGCTGCGCAGGAATTGCTCCAGGCGATTCAGCAGCTCGGCCTTGCTGGCGCCTTCGTACGGCAAGCCGAAGGCCGAGACCACCATGCGCAGCGTGTCTTCCGGATCGAGGCTGGTGTTGACGATGTGGGCGGCCACGATCTGGTCCAGCGGGATGCGGTTGAGCAGGTTGCGCACCAGCGTGGTCTTGCCGGCGCCGACCTCGCCCGTGATGACGATGAAGCCCTCGCCCTGCGACAGGCCGTACTCGAGGTAGGCCATGGCGCGCTTGTGGCCCTTGGAGCCGAAGAAGAAGTGCGGATCGGGCCGGAGCTGGAAGGGCTTGGCCGACAGGCCGTAATAGGATTCGTACATCTGCGTGGTTCTCTCTCGCTTAATACGTCAAGGTCAGGCCGGCGATCACGGAGTTTTCGGTGTAGTCGCGGCGGCCGGCAAAGTCGGCGCCGCCATTCAGGCGCCGTACTTCGAGGCTGCCTCTCAGGTGGCGGCCGAAATCCTGGTTGAGACGAACGTAATACAGGCGTTCGCGCGACTCCCTTCCGGTGGTGAGCGACTCGCTGAACCGGTAGTCGGCGCCGCCCTGCAGGTTCGAGCGCATGCCGAGACGATGGGTATAGGTCAGGTTGCCGCCATGCTGGCGCACGTTGTCGTTGAGCGAAGACAGCGAGTTGCCCAGCAATGGGCTGTCGCTCTGCTGGTCGGAGACGGCGCGGCGCTCGCTGCGGTAGGCGCTCAGGAGCGCGGTGGCGCGCTTTCCGCGCCAGCCCACCGACGCGCGCAGCTGCTTGTCGCGTGCATAGCGGTTGCTCAGGTAATTGATGTCGTTGGCCATGCTGGCCGGTAAGCCGTTGGCCTGCATATAGGCGGCAACCGCCTGTTCGCGCAGCAGCGGATCGGGAAACATGCCATTGAACAGGCGGTCGAGCATGGCGGCGGTGTCGACCGCCGCCGGCAGCAGGTATTGCGAGCGCGACGAGGTGATCGAGTCGCCATACTGGATGTCCCACACCATGCGCCGGGCGCGCACGGTTGCCGACAGCGAGCCGGTCTGTCCATACAGGTGGCGGCCTACCGAGGCCTGCACGCTGGTGCGCGTGCTCGGTGTCCAGATGCCGCCAACCGACCAGCTGCGGCCCTTGGATTCAGGGCCGGGGCCTTCGAAGTCGTAGCGGTCATAACCGGCAGTCGCGGTCGCGGTCCAGACGCGCGAGAAGCGGTAGCGCAGCGAACCGCTCACGGTTTCAGTCGAGGACTCGCCGACCAGGCGGTTATCGATATCCTGGCGCACGTAGTTCAGGCCCCAGCCGAGTCCACGCAGATCGGCGGCGCTGGCCAGGTTGAGCAGGACGGTGTCGCCGGTGCTGGTGCCGAACAGGTTGCGCAGGCCCGAGTCGACCGAGTCGCGCGTATAGCGCAGCTGCATCGTGGCGTCGCGGCCAATCCGATGCACCAGATAGGGACTGACGCTCCAGGTCTTGACGTCGGTCTGGTTGTCGCGGGTGAATGGCGTGTTGTCGGCGCTGGGTCCGAACGGCAGGACGCTCCGCCTGTCGCGGCTGGCCCTGGCGTCCACGTACAGCTTCTGGTCGACCACGGTGCCCGTCAGGTCGGCCGCATAGCGGCGCTGGCTATCGGTCGGATTGCGAACGCTATCCTTGTCGCTGTACGCATACTGGCCCCAGCTGGCGAAAGCGCTGGCCTTCAGGCGCCGGCTTTCGCCGGTGATCCTCACGGACGGCCGCACTTCGGTGATCCACTGCGCGCTGGCCACGTCGTCGTCGCGCAGGTCGACGTTGTCGGTGTACGTTTCGAACACGCTGACGCTGGGCTGGACGGTCCACTGTGCGCTGGCGGGCATCGCCACCAGCATGGCCGCCGCCAGTGGCAGCAGGCGTGGCAGCGCGCCCATGGTGCGGCGCGTCCGCCGGCGTTCAGCCATAGTGATAGTCATACGTTTCTTCGATCCCGGGCAGGTCGCGGGTCTTGTTATAGATGAGATTGACGTTGTCGAAGCCTTCCAGGCGCTGCAGCGCTTCCTTGACCGCGTGCTGGGTCGTGGTCTGGGCTTCCACCACGACCACGATCTGGCCCATGTGGCTGGCCAGCTCGCGCGACTCGCTGGTCAGCAGCAGCGGCGGCGAATCGAAGATGATCACGCGGTCGGGATAGCGGTTGGCCAGCTCGTTGACCAGGGCGGTCATGGTCGAACTGGCCAGCAATTCGGTGGCGTGCGGGGTGCTGGTGCCGGCCGGCAGGATGGCCAGGGTATCGACGTTGGTGCGCAGCAGCACGTCCGATACGTCGAGGCTGTCGTCCAGCAGGATGTCCATCAGGCCGCGCTGCGCCGGCAGGCCCAGTGTGCGCATCACCGACGGCCGCGCCACGTCGGCGTCGACCAGCAGCACGGTATGGTCCAGTTCCATGGCGATGCTCATCGCCAGGTTGATCGAGCTGTAGGTCTTGCCTTCGCCCGGCAGCGAGCTGGTAATCATGATCAGGTTGCCGGGATTCTTTTGCGGCGCCCGTTCGGCGAACGCGCGCTTGAGCAGCGGGCGCTTGATGACGCGGAATTCTTCCAGCAGGTTGGTGCGCCCGCCGGCGGCGGTCACCATGCCCTGTTCGCGCATGCGTGCGAGGTCCAGCTGGACCCGGCGCGGGCCGTGGCGCGGGGCGTCGGCCGGGGTGGCCGGCGCCGGTGCTGAGGTTTCTGCGGCGACGCTGGCGGCATCCACCGGCTGCGCCGCTTGTGCGGCGGCGGCGTCCGCGCCGGCGATGGCTTCGCGCTCGGCCTGGGTGGCGCCGGCAGGGGCAGCGGCTTGGCGCTGCTGGTCGATGCGGCTGGCCGCTTTTTCGATAATGCTCACATTCGCTCCTTCACTACAGCCTTACAGGGGAAGCACGAGGATGGCCGTCAGGCCCGCCCCATAGGCGCCGAACAACAGCAGCACCGACGCCGCCAGTCCAAC
>Ga0308157_10008097_pt1 | contig 12046 bp, 14 predicted proteins | sample PhyBR1_FD_201035 | JGI IMG/M metagenome (GOLD analysis project Ga0308157, IMG submission 201035) | Phyllosphere microbial communities from UC Gill Tract Community Farm, Albany, California, United States - DLSLB.R1 | ecosystem: Host-associated > Plants > Phyllosphere > Unclassified | place: USA...
TTAAATCAACTGTTTTAAGCAACGCTTGTTCCCAGCTCTCGGCAGGCGGTCTTTCTTGTGGATGATGTAATCCTTCAATAAAAGCTCTGTTAAACATCTCTGTTAAATAAGGGCCAGTAATGGAGTACGGTAGCTTATTAATATCGCTCCACGGCAAATCCCATTTAGAAAAACGATTTGTTTTTGGTCGATTACTATGATCTGTAGGATGCTCTATGAACAATGCGCCAGTTCCCATCGATAGTAAATCATCCGTTTCTGTATCGAGGTTATGTACCTTACCGCCTTTAAGTGGATGGCGATGCAGCAAAAACATATAAATCAGCACCGGAAGTGCGTGTAAATCTGTCAACCTACTTGGCAAAATCCTATTTGGGTCACTTTTATCAAGATGCTTACTTGCCAATACCTCTGGTGCAATAAACTCGGCGGTACCAATTACTTCGGCGGGGAATAAACCTGGTACAACAAGACCATCAAGATCTATCATACAGGCCGATTTTTCTATAGGGTCTATCAGCACATTGTTGTAAGAAAGATCTGAATGTGCCAAACCCATCGCATGCATTTTCTTAACGCCCCGCACTAAATTCACACATATTTGAAAATAGCTTAACCAATTGCCCAACTCGGACTTTGCAACCCTTAAAGGAAATTGCTCATTTCTAAATTTTGCAGCAGCAAACCATTTCCCATTCTTTTCTTTTCCTTTAATTAAATCTCCAGTTTCATGGCCCTGCTTAAAGAAAAATTTGCCCTTATAAGTAGGTACAATTATCCCAGTTAATCCTTTATGCTCAACAACATCTGCCGGCCAACGAAAAACTTCTTCTAAAAAGTAATCCGCAGCTTCTTTATTTTGTATTTGAGGTAGGTAATAATTTGTAATTCTTTTTAATCGTTCTTTTTGGTTATCGTCTAACTTATCTCTAAACAACGCTACCACGTACGACTTATCGGGACTAAAATATACATCCTTTAGCCCGCCCCTCATCGGTTCGCCATTGTCGTTAAACTGGTATGTTTTATTTGGGTCGTTAACCGACCTCACAGTTACTACATTCATTGCAAATTGGCTAAGACAAAACTATCAGCGTTCGATCATCGTGGTTGCCGGGGCTCCAAAAGTCCATCCAATCGGAGATGTTTTTTTTGACATCTACACCTTCAGATAAAGCATTAATGTTCTCACTATTATTTCCTTGTAAATCTTCAAAAAAAGCTTTCCATTTTTCTGGTTTTAATAAATTGGCTTCTACTTCAAATTTTGGATCATAAATACCATCACTCATTAATACTAAATAAGGCAAATTATGTACAAATTCGAAATTAAAGCGTTCTTCAAAGTTATCTTTTGAAAATACTTCTGCCATAGTAATAAACCTTGTACCGCCACCATATTCGCCAACATCAAGCTTATTTAACGGCTTTACCCATTCAAATGATTTATCTACTACGGCCATAGGGCAATCACCAACTGCAAAACTTAAAAAAGCATAACCTTGGGGAAATTTCTTTATTAGCACAAAAGCTAAAGTAGCATGAAAATCACTAATTGATGCATTTACGCCGATAGCAAAATCTTCAATCGTAGTATATGCTTTTTTAGCTGCCGCAGACAAATGTTCACAGGCAATATCTAGCAGTTTAGGTTTTATATTTGCATCAGTGGGGTAAATAGCGATCGCTTCATTTAACAGCCCAAGCTTTTCTTCCGTAAAATGATTAGTGAAATAATCAATCACAGCATTGCAGGCCAAAAGCGATCCTTTACGCGAAAACTTAGCAGAACCTGCGCCATCTGATATTGCTACAACACCCCAACCATTTTCCAATACAGCATACGCATAATCATCATCTCTAAAACTACCCTTATTTGCATGCGAACGACCTCTTTTAGAAGCTGAAATTAAATTAAAATCTAAAAGCGATGTTAGTTCAACTACACTATCTGCTTTTGCGTAAAGATCGTCTGTATCACTCGGAATATCTTTCCACAACGATTTTGGATCTGGATTAATGATAATGGTAATTTTTTTTTCATTTAAGGGGGCGCCTTCTGCTTCACCTTCAAAATTGAAGCGAAAAATAAGCGAAATATCTCCACTAGATTTTGGCGTACCGCTAATTGCTTTTGAAGCTACGTCATAGGTTAAGCCTGTGTTTTCGAAACCACTGAGATGGTAAGAAGTAATATCTTGCAAACCATAGTTGGAAAAATCAAATTTAGCTTGATATTCCTTTCCTGCTATCCCATTTGGAAAAGCTAGCTGTAAAGCATTTATTTCTGCTCGGCGAGCTATTAATTTCCAATCTTGTGTCATGTTTTTTTGAAGTAGCCTAATGTTTTTTACGCTGTTGATATTTTCTTCTGCACTGGCAAAAGATCGAAACAAATCATTAAGGTTCTCGCTAATTGTTATGCTTTGCTGTAGCAAAAGCGCCCGTATGTACCTATCCGTGTCATCCATTAGCCTTGGGCTCTTGAAATATCAAAGCCTCCGTTTCCTAAACCATATTTACCTTTAGTACCGCACCACGGGCAAGTACTTTCTAGGTCTTCGCCCAAACAGTGTATTTTTTGGCAGGTACAAACGGCCAACCCATAAGGATTACCACAGCACGGGCAATTGGGAGCGCCAATTAACTCGTCGCTATGAATTCTGTTTTCCACTTTATCATCTGCCAGCTCATAGTAAGAATTATCTACCGGAAAAGCCCCTGCAAGACGATATGATTTGGTTAAAAGTTTCATTCCGCCAAAATCACCTTCGTTAAGATTTCGCGTATACTTCATTAAATACGGACGGTTTGTATTTTGGCATTTTGCGGCAAGTACTACAAAATTATCGTCTACCAAAGGTTTCTTATCTGCCGCTTTAGACAAATCTATTTTGGAGATTGTATCGCCACTAGTTTTGGCCAATTCAAAGCCAGATGAGTTACTTTCTACGCTTATGCTACTGGTTTTTATAGAATCAGATACCCACCTAAAAAACTCTTTGTAAGATTGTGGGCTTGTATTTTTAAATAAATGTACCTCATTGGTAAGTTCCCCTAGCAAGGTACTATCAGCTTCATTACCAAATGAAATTGCAATCATATTGGCCGAACGTTGCCAATTGCGCTTCCACTCGCCTATTGCAGCACTGGTATCATCTGTAGGCACACCATCGGTAAACAAAAAGATGATGGGTTTCCAATCGCCTTTTTGATCGTAGCTTGTTTTAACGATATTAGTACGCAACTCGTACATTAAATGCCCCAAGCCTTTACTTAATGACGTACCGCTGCCTATTGGAAAACGCGGAGGATAAAAATTAACGATTTCTTGCAAAGGCACCAACGTTTTGGGCTGACCTGCAAATACGATAATTGAAACCCAAACTGTCTCCAAAGCATAAGGATCAGATTTTAATGCCTGAATTATGCTGGCAAGCCCTTCTTCAACCTGTTGTATAGGTTCGCCAACCATCGACTCAGAAATGTCGATTAGAAAATATATAGGTAGCCTTCTCATCTGTTTCTTATTAAATAACCACAGTAATTTCGCTAGGTGGCGGCGGCAGTTTCGAAACTTCGCCAGTACCTTGACTTTTGTTGCCTTGCTCTATCGTTTCGCTTACCCACTTAAAAAAGGTTTTAAGGGTTTGGCTATCCGCCGAATCAAGATGAACTACATTGTCGGTTAGCTGCTTTAGCATGGCGTCATTTGCTAAATGGCCGGCTGCACAACCCACAACAGCACCAAAATCAAAGGCTCTTACCTCGGCAGTTTTTTCATGATATAACTGAATATCGCTTGGCTTTCCGTCTGTAAAAAGAAACAGTAGTGGCTTCCAATCTCCTTTTTGAGTGTCAGAACCTTTAATCACATCGGTTTTAACCTTATTCATTACAAAGTCTAAAGCCGCACCGGTATTTGTTGGCCCGCTCTGTGGACAGGTAATTTCTGGAAGTCGGAACTGCACCAACTCTGTAAGCGGCACAACTTCTTTAACTTCCCTATCAAAAGTGATGATACTAATCCAAAGGGAGTCTAATGCCTGCGCATCACTGCGCAAAGTATTAATCATCCCGCTTAATGCATTATTTAGCGCTTGTATGGGTTCGCCATACATGGATCCAGAAGTATCAAGTAAAAAATAAACTGGTAATCTTCTCATAGCTATAATTTACTTTGGAATATGATATGTTGGCGGTTCATCATCTCTTTGAACCGCATTAGAAGACACTACGCCATCGATATTATAAGTGCTTGTATTTGCATTAGGGTCGTGCTGCAAAAGTTCGCTCATTACAGCGTCTGTTACATCCTTTCCACCCTTCATCTGATCGTAAATTGAGCCTATGGTATAAACTGGCCCCCAAGGCAAGCCCCACCAGCCTACTACAGCGTTGGTAAGTACATGCTTGTAAGAATATTTAATCGTTTTTTCGTAGGGTCTAATTAAATAAATGGACGACGCTCTTTTAAATGTAGCAAGAACCACGGAAACAGTGTACGGAAAGAAAACGAATCTGCCTCCATCGTTTACGATGGCCTGTATCTCTGAAATACTTAGGCCATCGATATTCTTGATTTTCATACCTTAAAGATAAGATTTAACAATACGATGAATGGTTTGACCTAAGAAAGTATCCTCAGTCGGATCGCCTATGGCACTAAATTTCCATTCGTTATTGCGCTTATATAATTTACCCATAATGATAGACTGTTTGCCTACATACTGCGATTCTGCAGAGACATTATAAGAAGCAAATTCAGATTTCACGTGTGTAGGCGTTCCTTCATACATTCTAATTTTAGAATAAGGAATTTGCGAGAAATCTTCTTTACCTGCGTTATTTAAGAAAAAGAAAATTTGAGAAACGTTGGCTGCAATTCTGCTTAAATCTACAGTGATAATCTCGTTATCCAAGCCATCATCACCACCAGAGTCGCCTTCTAAATCATCGCCGGTATGTTTCATGGCACCGTCTACAGTAACTAATTTACCTTTTGGCAACCCAAATTGCTGTAATACCTCTACACGATATAAGGGCGAGTATAAATGATCGCAAATGGTATTGTTCTCGTCTACAAGTATGCAGCTTAAATCAAGATCTATGTTTTGTACTTTTTTGCCCATTCCCAAGAAACCTTTAGTTTCTATGGCACCCCAGTTAACACCTACGCAAAAATTAGTAAGTGTTTCGCCTGTACTTTTTTTAAGATCGATTTTTTGACCTTTAGATAAATTAATTGACATGGTAAATAGTTTAATGGTTAACGATTGATGGATTTAGTTGTATTTATTTAAGAAATCTTGAAGTCCTCCTTTAAGTCCCGATCCTACAGCTTCAAATTTCCACTCGTTATTTCTTTTATATAGTCTTCCAAACTCTACTGCAGTTTCTATAGAGAAGTCTTCATCTAGTTCGTACTTTACCAATTCTGTATTGTTAGATCCGTCTACAATACGGATAAATGAGTTTCTCACCTGCCCAAAATTTTGTCGCCTGGCTTCGGCCTGATGTATAGTTACCACAAAGCAAATCTCGTTTACAGTATCTGCTATTTTAGAAAGATCAACCAATACTTGCTCATCATCGCCTTCTCCAGCTCCAGTAAGGTTATCTCCGGCATGTACCACGGCTTCATCCGGTGATTTTAGGTTGTTGTAAAAAATCAAGTGGCTATCACTTACTAATTTTCCATTTGCACCCAAAATGAATACAGATGCATCTAAATCAAATGCTTCTCCAGTACTGCTAGCGTTAGCATCCCAGCCAAGACCTACTGTAAACTTGGGAGCATTAATATTTTGTCTTTGTCCTTTTTCTAAATTTATTGCCATTTTATTTTGTGTTAATATTGATGTTTAACATTGCCCGTAAAATATTGGTCTGTTCGTCTACATTTTGCAACTCTTCCAGAAAATCAACCCCAGATATCTTAGCCAAATACCCGTCTAGCACCTCTTCTACGGTTTGGGGTAGCGATGTTTTTACGGTGGCTAATTTATCGCGTAATAAATCGTTTCTGCTTTTTAATTCAAATACAATTGTTGCCTTATCCGAGCTGTTTTTAGAAAGGTCTAAGCCTTCCGACATTTGCTCGTCGAGCAGGTAAAATGTTTTAATACTGTTAATAAATATAAACTGTTCGTTTGAATCTACAAAATCAAAAACTTCTACATATTCGTCTCCAAACCTTAAGCCGCAAGCAAATTTCACCCTGAAATTCAACTTATTAAGCTTACCAATCAGTTTTTTCTCTATTACCGCGTATTCCGCTTGGTAGGTTTTTTTTCCAGCGCAATCTGTAAGCTGTAAAAATGCTTCGCCACCAGGCAACTCTCTAAAAAACTCTTTGCCCTTACGAGTAGAGAACAACATGATATCGCCCCAACCAAACGCAGGAGAAGCGCTTCCAGAATCTAACATGGCATAAATCTCCCGAAGTTTGTTAGACATGAGCGTGCCATGCTTTTTGGCCTCGAGATGAAAGTTGTTGCCTTCGGTCTCCTTTTCTAGTTTTTTAATGAGATCATCATTAATATAAATCTCATCGGCAATTAATAAGTATTGTTGTTCTTTAGCTTTTTTTAACTTTTGGAAAAGCTCAATAAGGCTACTGGTGTATTGCACATGAAATAGTTCGAGCTTGTTTATATCCAGATTTTTATTAGACTCGAAAAGGTTATGGATTACCTTTGTTCGAATGTAAACTGCAAAAAGATCTGTATGGTTAAAAAAGTTAGTTAACATTTTTACAACCCGCAGCCTTTTGGCACTGTCTTTAATTATCTGAGCATATATTTCTTCCAACCCTTCCACTATCTCATTTTACCGTACAGGAGCTTGCTTAGTTAACCACTCCTTTTTTCAGTTCTGCTTCTAAATTTTGTAATCCAGCATCTAGTTCTCTTCTGGTTTGCGCACCTTGCTCGTGTATCTGCTTCACCTCGTTAAGCGTATCTATCAAAGATTTGGTAGTCATTTGCAATGTTTCTAAAGAAACTACGGTGTTTTCATTTTCTTTAGCCACCTCAATGCTGTTTTGTTGTAACATCTCGGCATTTTTGCGCAAAATGGTATTGGTAGTTTCCGAAACCTTTCTTTGAACCTCAATATTTTGTTTCTGTCTTTGCAGGGCTACGGCCAATGTCAATTGATTTTTCCAAACCGGCATGGTAGTAGTTAAAATACTTTGCGCTTTTTCTGCAATAGACGTATTGTTGTTTTGCACCACCCGTATTTGTGCCAGCGATTGTAGTAAGATAAAACGAACAATTTTCATATCTGCCAGTCTTTTGTCTAACCTGTTAATGAAAGTTCTTTTATCCGCTATTTCATAATCTTGGTAGTTGGCAGGATTGCCTTCCATTACTGCCAGTTCTTCATTTAATTCCTTAAACTTCAACTGCCCCGCAACAATGTAGTTCTCTAGCTCTTTAATTAGGCTAACATTACTCTCGAACATGGTTTGCAATGAGGTATTGTCTTTCACCGAATTGATCATTCCGGCTTTAACCTTATTGCTAATTTTATCTACGTTAGCTGTAATTTTATCGTATTTCTGAAACAGTTTTTTAACGTCGACAACCAACCTTTTAAGAAAAGGAACATTTGAGATAAACCTTTGAAATGCATTTTGATTAAGCTCATTAACATCTATATAATTAAGCTCGGCCAATAGTTCGTTAATTAAACCACCTACTTCGCCACCTTGCTGTGCCCTTACATTGGTTAAAAAAGTATCGCTCTGGCGTGAAATAGAATTTTGTATTTCCGCACCAAAATTAAGAATAGAGTTGGCATCCTTTTCAGAAAGCTTGTTAGAGATATTTTTATACGTTGCTAAATCAGCCTCTTTAATATTCTCTAGTGTTACGTTGCCCTCTTTATCTATAGGAGGTGCCGATGGCGTTAAGCTAAGTTCATTATTTTCCATGTTACAAATGGTTTTGTTGAATGGTTACTACAGTTTGCTCCAAGTTTCTATCTGAGGTAGGCAAGCCAACTGCGTTAAATTTCCAGTCGCCGTTTCTTTTATAAAACACACCTAAAACCATAGCTACATTACCCGCAAAAGCACTGTCGTTGGCAATATCGTACTTTGCAAAAACTTCGTTTACACGCGTTGGCGTACCTTCGTAAATTCTAATAGATGCAAAAGGAATATCCTTAAAATCTTGTCCACGGAAACTATTAATAAAAAAGCCAACATAGTTTGCCGCTGGGCTTAATTGGCCAAGATCCAGCGTAATAACCTCGTTATCTAAACCGTCATCTCCATCAAGGTCACCCGTTAAATCGTCTCCGCTATGTTTAATGGCACCATCTTTAGATCTTAGCTGCCTAAAACTCACTACATCTAAATTCCTTTTATTCTCATCGTACACCGCACAACTTGCATCAAGATCTACAGGTTCTTTTTTAGTGCCAAACAGGCCTTTCTTTTGGATAGCGCCCCAGTTAATACCTACGCAAATACTTTGCAGCTTTGTGCCGTTGCTCTTCTCTAGGTTAATACGCTGCCCTTTTTCTAAGTTGATAGCCATGTTTTAGTTATATTTAGTTAGGTATTGATCTAATCCACCGCGTTGACCAGCGCCCACAGCTTCAAATTTCCACTCGTCATTTCTTTTGTAAATTCTACCAAATTCTACCGCGGTTTCTATAGAGAAATCTTCTTCTAGCTCGTATTTAACCAATTCGCTGCCAGTAGCAGAATCTATGATACGTACAAAAGAATTTCTTACCTGTCCGAAATTCTGCTTTCTCGCATCCGCATCGTGAATAGTTACTACAATGCAAATTTCTGTTGCTCTAGCATCTATCTTAGATAAATCCACGTTAATTTGCTCATCATCGCCATCACCGTCGCCAGTAAGGTTATCTCCCGTATGCTCTACAGCCTCATCCGGAGATTTAAGGTTGTTGTAAAACACAAAAAACTCGTCGGCAAGTATTTTCTTGTTTTCACCTAAAATAAATACTGATGCATCAAGGTCAAAAGCAGCTCCCGTAGAAGTTGCGTTAGTGTCCCACCCTAAACCTATGGTGAATTTTGGTGCGTTAAGGGTCTCACGTTGACCTTTTTGTAAATTGATAGCCATAATTATGCGTTATTTTGTTTTTTATACTTTGATTGATATATGCTAGGTTTTCCTTGTAATCTGCTATTATATGGTAATTATTGCTCACTGCCAAATGAAACAATTGTTCGAGCGTAGCGGCTTCAATGCGTTCTATTAACGACAACAACTCGTTGTTCTCTAATTTTAAAATGTACTTTACCGTACGCGTATTAAAAACAAAAGACTGCCCATTAATAATAGAGCTTAAACTCTCAACATCCTTAACATAAAAATAGTTGTAATAATTTTCAATATTTGGATGTATATCTCTGTTTACCAGCTCGGCATAATACATAAATACAAATTTTCCTTGAACATTGTACTGTTCTAGAATCTTTTTAACAATATGCTCGTGACTTCCCGTGATTTTTATATCATCTAGAAAAAGGCACAATTTACCATCTATAAAATTACGGTCGATGTAATAAGTATCATTCGCAATTAGTTTCACCCGCTGCTCGTAATCTAAATTACCATAATCTGTAGTGTAGGTTTGGTTGCGGTAAATCTTAGATTCTACCAGTGCTTTTCTATTATGCTCGTATAAAAAGGCATTCATTCTGGCCTTAAAGTAAAAGCTAAGGTAGTTTGATGCTGTAGGTATAGAGTGGTAAGGGCTTGGTAGAATAACAATTTCCTCATGCGAGAGTATTAGCTCTTGATGCACTGCTATAAAACCTTCAAATAATTCTTCTGCAAATTTTTTGGCAATGGCGCCGTCGCCAAACTTAAACCTACTATACTCGCTTTCAGAAAATGGGCAATTATATTTATCCGCTATTTTATAACGGCTGTAACTTAGATTCGTCATTTGTTTTGTGTGTAATTAAATGAGCGTTAAACCCATAAGCAAGTGCGCCATTGTAGTCAGATATTACATTATCCCCAACGTGCAGTACTTCATGTTTCTCAATAGGTCCTATTTCTTTAATATTTTGATAAGCATATTCGTACATCGCCAGCCCAGGTTTAGAAAAACCCGTTTCGTCTGAGTAGGCTTGAAATGTAAAATACTGATCTAACTGGTAGTGCGCTATGATATGCCGCAACGAGCGACCTTTGATAAAAGCCGTGTTGCTTAAAATATTCATTGTTTTGCCGGCATCGTACAGTTGCTTTAAAAAGCTAGGCAAGTTATCGTCTAGCAGTAAAGGTTTATACTGCATCATCAATGCTTCGGTATGGTTATAAAATTCTTCGAGCTGTTTATGATGGTAGGCCTCTAAATCTACGTCTAATGCATCTAGAATTAAACAGTAGATTTCGTAAGTGTCAAAATTACGGGTCACTTTTTCGTTAATGCCATTAGTAAGAATGTCGAATTTGCGTATTACTGCGCCAACTTGTTCTATGGGCTTGTCTATCTCAAAAAAATCCTTAAATAATAGATTTCTTTTAGTCTTATATTCTGGATTAGACTTAATAAGGGTAAGCCATAAATCAAACGAAATATGTTTATAATTACTAAACTCCTGTACCAGTTGGTTCTTAAACATTATGCATACAAATAACCGTAAATATAAAATTTAATACTTCCCTTACCAACTTAATTAGTTTAAGTTTATATAAAATCTTAAACCACAAATCTCTAATTAGAGCTAAAATTGAAGGATTTTATTATAAATTCTTTAAAAAATCGTGAACAAATTGATAGGTTATTCGGGTTAAGAGCATGAGCAACCTCAATATTAATTCTAATGCCAAACTATACCATTCACCTCAACGTCGGCAAAGTTTTAAGAAGATATGATATAAATTATTTAGATTAGTGTATCTAAATAAACTTTTAATGAAGAAAATCTTTTTAACGCTCACCTTCTTGGGAGCATTCTGCCTTTTCGCAAAGGCTCAATTCAGTTTTAGCGCTGGTGCAACTTACACCAAATACGGCGGCGACATCAAAAAAGCTTCACCCGGAGTACATTTGCGGGGAATTTATTATGCCACTGAAAAATCTGGTCTCGGACTTGGCTTTACCTACAGCTTACCTCTCAAAACCACTTACGACGATGGCGAATTTGTTTTTAACCGCACTAGCAATTTTATGGCCATTAGCCTATTAGGAACCTATCATTTAATTGGCACCTACGACTCAGATTTTAGTTTGTACTTTCCCGTTGGTGGAAGCTATCAAATAGGCACCAGTAAATATTCGTTTGCTGCTAGCCAATCTAATACTTCAATTACTATTGAGGATGAAAAATTAACTGGGTTAACCATCAATGCAAGTATTGGTTTGCAGTATAGAATTGGAAATCCTTACGTTTTTGCAGAAGCAGGATTTGGATTGGCGACTGGTACCGCGACCTACAATACGCGTGACGGTGGAACGCCAAACAATAATCCAGCACCTGGTTCTACAGTTCTACAAATAGGCATTAGAATTCCATTCGGTGGTGGCGTAGGAGGTGGCGTTTATTAACCTGAAAACACATCAAGCCTTGTAAAATAAAAATGTCTCACATTTCTGTGAGACATTTTTGTAGCCCAGAGCAGAATCGAACTGCTATCTAGTGTTTAGGAAACACCTATTCTATCCGTTGAACTACCGGGCCAACTAGGCGCAAATATATAAAATTTAGTTGTTTCCACTAAAGCCAAAACGTATATTCGGCTATGAGAAAAATATTCGGCGCTCTGCTCATTTTACTGGCTATATTTTTAAGCCTTTCTATATTTGCTTTACTCGTACAACTTTTACTTAATGCAAATTCTGCGCTTCCAAATGATGGCAGCCCACATGCTATTGGCTACATTGTAGGAACATTTATAGGAATGGCGATTTTTGCGTTGCTAAACCTTGCTATTTATTTCATTGGCTTTAGGTTATTAAGAAAGAAAAAAGCATTAGTTCTAATTCCAGATGAAGATTTTCCCTCTCGGCTTAAACCTTAATAAGTTTACGCTAAGTCGCTACT